>Ga0210044_10009867_pt1 | contig 11521 bp, 5 predicted proteins | sample CryGey13umfilter_2_FD_183959 | JGI IMG/M metagenome (GOLD analysis project Ga0210044, IMG submission 183959) | Groundwater microbial communities from aquifer in Utah, USA - Crystal Geyser 4/9/14 3 um filter (SPAdes) (version 2) | ecosystem: Environmental > Aquatic > Deep subsurface > Groundwater...
TGTGGACTTAAAGTAAAAGCAGTGGTGTCAATTATTTTACTAAGAGCAATTGTTTGTAAGTCTTTATCTACTATTACAGTATCAAAATGGATTATTTCTTTTTCGCCATTTTCAGTTAAATAGTCATATTTGCCTTTAGCAGCATAATTTTTTCTTGAATAGATATTAGCTGTTAAATCGTACATAACGTGATATTTTGTTTCGATATTGGCTAATAACATTGCATTTTTGAATGTTTCCAATTCAGCACGCTTAAAAATATTGACTTCTCCGTTTTTAGGGTAAATGGCAGCATCGGCAACTTTAATGATTTTTACATTTTTAGCATGAATAACATTTTCATTTAAACTAAATTTAGCATTCGCAGAGAAAAATCGAAGTGAATCCTGTCCTGGACGAGTTGAAATAAATTCAGAACCAGTAAAATCAGCATCTGCCAATTCGTAAATATTCATTTTGTCTATTTTGGCAATATTCAGATTTTTTGTATTACGTAAGTCCAATTCTTTCTTGGTAATATCCCAATCAAATTCATCCATATAAGCTATATATTCATTGATAGGAAATTCAATTTTAGAAACGCCTCCATTTGACTTAAATTCGCCATTCATTTTTTCAAAATCAATGTGAGATTTATAGTTATAAGTATTAAATGAAAGTTTGGAAGAATTTGCATCTCTAAGTTTCAGATTTGAAGTATCGGCATCAAAAAGGTGCTGCTTGTATTTGAATATATCTGACGAAAGTTCAGCGTCAAAAAATGTCATTATTCCTGCACCAGATAAGCCAGTTGGAGCAAGGTCAATTCTACCAGATAGTTTTGCTTTTCCATTATAAAAAGAAAAAGGATTTTGCCTCTGATAAACCGTCATTACGTCTTTGTATGGCATCCAATGCTCGTAAACGTTTTCTGCCAAAACATCAGGAAACTCAATGCTTCCAATTTGTTCTTTAATATTAAATTTCTGAACGGCAGCATTTGATGAATCCAATAAAAAAATAAAATCATTTGATTTGGAGGTAGAAGTAAGATAATTTAAAGACCCATCTCCACGCAAACCTTGGTAACTTAAATTTATTTTAGAAAAATAAGTGCCTTTGCCACCATATATAGGGTAACCTTCTTTGGGTGTTTTGCGAACAAAACCAAGTGAATAATCGGGTTGAACTCTTAAACTATCATTAATATCAGGGAATATACCTCCAGAAACTAATGTTCCGTTAAATGCAATTCCATCTGTTCCTGTATTATCTAAACTATCAATTTTAAATGGCTTTACTTTAAAATAAAAACGCTCTTTCTTATAGGTTCCTTTTTGGATATACTTACGATCATAATATACATCCGATTCATTTTTACTAATCAAAATGGGATATTCCGAATTGTCTTTTAAACCTGATTTGTTGTTAGGCTTATCAATTAATAATTCTCCTTGAATATTTTGAAGCACAGTTTTTACTTGTTTATAATTACCAGATGAAACCCCATCAGCAGAAAATTCTTTAATTTTAAAACTCATTGAATCCACATTGGTTAGGTTGATTTTAAATTTGTCATATTCAAAAATAAAATCTTTGCCCCAAAAATCGAACAAACCAGAATGAATGTTGCCGCTAAAAATGAAGTCTCTGTTTTTTTTAAGTGTTATTTGTTGGAAATTTGGAGTAATATATACTTTCTGACTATCGCTTAGTCTAAACTTATCAACCCCTTCAATGCTTAAATCGTATTTATCAATATCTAAAATAGCATTGCTTTTATTTTTAGTTTTCGAATCAAATGTAATTACGTCGTAATCGCTTGTTCCACTATATGCTTTTAAATATAAATACAATTTTTCATTTATAATCGCCATGGTTCTTTTATTATTAAAAGTCAAGAAACCCTGACTGGCAAGGCTTTCGAGTATAGATTTCGCATTGTATTCTTGTACGCCAAGGTAAACCGCAAAGCCCAAAATAGAAAAAGATTTAGATTTCATTTTCTGAGAATACTGATAAACGTACATTAAAGGATTTTGCTGATCGATGCCCTGAAGTTTAAGATAATTTTGAATTCTGTAATAATTACTAGATTCAAAAGAAGAAGAAGTGGTATCTGTAAACATCTTTATTATTCGGAAATCTATGGTTGGCTGGTTGGTTTTCCAGTATAACGCTTCAAAATACATATCAATATCGTGATAAGTATCAAAAAAAGGAGAACTAAGCAAACCACCTTCTTTTATGTCTCGTAAAAGCGAAAACTCTTTTGTTTCATTAAGGTATTTTAATTTAACAGCAGGATGATAAATAGAATCCTTATCAAGATAAATGCTAACAGCTGCATTATCAGCAGCAACCATGTTTTTATTAATAATAAATAGTTTTGAGGTTGCAACAATAAAAACTTTGCCATTACGCTTCAAAATCAAATAGGCGTCTTTATCATCGTTGCCATTTCCAATAATTTTGGAACCATGTATCGCAAATCCACCAGTATAATCAATATTATCAAACAAATTATTAATATATAGTCTTTTTTCATAAGAGTCAAATTGAGGATATACTGATTTATCAGGTGAAATAATATTTGGAACCAGCTTTTCAGTTAATTTTCCTAGCAAAGGTTTATAGAAATAATCGTTAAAAAATTGCACCGAATCTGCTGTATAATTAGATGATTTAAGCATAATATCATAAGAGTCTAACAATGCATATACCTTATTTTCGTCTAATCCAGCACGTTTCCAATTAACTTTTCCTCCACTACCTTGCCATTTATTTTGATTTGGGTAAAATACACCTTGCGTTCCGTAAATTGTAGCACTATCTTGATTAGCAAAACACGTAATATCCATTTTAGGATAAATTATCTTTGGTTCTTTATCATATTCCATCGTAAAATTATTTGTTGATGTAACCCACTTTACAGAACCTGAAGTATAAAATGTTTTATTAACAAAAAGTGAATTACATAAATCAACAAAAGTTTTAAAGTTTTTGCTGCTTTGTTCGTTTAGCATCTTTTCCAACACAATATGCCAAGCAAAAAAAGTTTTGGGAGAATTATTTGACGTTAATAAATTTTGAAGTGTAGTAAGATAGCTAAAAAAATCTGGGAAAGGACGCATTTTCTTTTTCAGCATCATATTAGAGGTTTTATATACTTCCAACCTTTGCGCATAGGTAATTTGAGGTGAAAACCATATAGGTGAAAATTTTTCTAAAAATTCTTTACCCTCTTTTTGTTGCTCTTTGTTTATGGAGGTTTCAAAAAAAGCTTTCATTTCATTCATATATTTCGACGAATCTGATGAGAAACTTTTTATTTGAGCGGATAATCCATTGCCAATAAAAAGAAAGATAAGGCTTAATAGAATATATTTATTAATTTTCATTTTAGTTTTGTTAGTCTTTTCAAGCCTAAAAGTACAAATAAATCATAATAAATTAAAAAAAATAAAACCATTTTCAGGTTTTTCTTTCTGAAAATATTTTTTAACAACTTATTTTTCAATATTTTAGAAAGAGAAAAATTTAATATTTTTTTATAAACAAAGCTACTTGGTCATATTTATCAATGCTTTATTGATTTTTTTAACTAAGAAAGGTCCTTCATAAATAAAGCCCGTATATAATTGAATTAATGTAGCTCCTGCATTTATCTTATCAATAGCATCTTGAGCTGAAAAAATTCCACCAATTCCTATGATTGGAAAGGCATTTCCTGATTTCTCTGAAATATATTTAATTACTTCATTGGATCTATCGCAAAGTGGTTTTCCACTTAATCCACCCTTACCATCTTTTTCTATTAACTCTTTTGAAGATTTAAGATTATCCCTTTTTGTAGTAGTATTGGTAGCAATAACGCCATCAATTTTAAGTGAAATCACCACATCAATTATATCATCTAATTGATTGTTAGATAAATCAGGTGATATTTTTAATAAAATTGGTTTTTGTATGGGTTTTTCTGAGTTAAGCTCCTTAAGTTTGCTTAAAATTCTGATTAAATAATTTTTGTCTTGGAGCTCGCTAAGATTAGCAATATTAGGACAACTTACATTTACCACAAAATAATCTACTTGATTGAAAAGTGTTTCAAAGCAATAAGCATAATCATTGAAAGCATCTTCGTTGGGAGTATTGGTGTTTTTACCAATATTACCACCAATAATCACCTTGTGTTTTTTCTTTTTTAGGTTATTGGCAACCTCCATTGCTCCCTTATTGTTGAATCCCATTCGATTAATAAGTGCTTTGTCTTTTTTTAGTCTAAATAATCTAGGTTTACTATTTCCTTCTTGAGATTTTGGAGTAACAGTACCTATTTCAATATGACTAAATCCAAAATTAGCAAATTCATTAAATACTTCCGCATTTTTATCGAAGCCAGCAGCAAATCCAACAGGACTATTGAAAGTAATTCCGAATACATTTCTTTTTAATTTAGGATTTTCAACACTAAATGTTTTTTTAACTATTGATGAGACTAAAGAATTTGCAAAAAATAATTTTAATAAATTTACTATCAAGTGATGAATTGTTTCTGGCGAAAATAAAAAAAGGAAAGGTCTTAGAATTAGTTTATACATTTTAGGCTGCTAACAATATTTTAATTATTAAAAAAGTCCGAATTAACGGACTTTATCATTTTATTTATTTTGTTTTTTTTGAAATTTTGGGTTTTGGTTCTTTGTTATCCTTAGGTAAAATCTTTTTCTCTTTTGCTTTAGGTTTTTTTTCTGGTCTTTCTTCTTTAACCACCTCTTTTATTTCGGTCTTTTCCTCAATTTGAGCTTCAGCCTTCAACTCTTCTTCCGAAGGATTTAATAAATCTAAACTTTGTAAAAGGTTGTACCACGTGATAATTTTTTTTATATGAGAAGTATAAACCCTTACTTTGTCATATTCTGGGAGTGCTTTTTCAAAATACTCCTTTAATTTCTTATCATCTGACTTGCTATCAATAGCTGTTCCTTTGTTTTCTAAAGTGAATATTTTTTCTAAAACAACTTTAAGAGATAAATCCTCTTTAGTTGTAAAAACGCTAATATCTTCCAATGATGTTACTTGATGTGAAGCAAAAACAGGAAATCTTTTTTTGTCTATCAAAGATTCTACAACTAAACTATTTTGGGTTTTGCTTATTATTTTAAACAAACCAGGCATCCCAGAGATTGAAACAATGCTTTTTAAATCCATAACTTCTTATAAAATTAATTTTGTCATTTATTTTGCAAAAATAATACCATTACTAAAATATTCATCTTTTTTTCTAAAATAATTAAATATTTTTCTTAAAAATAATTATGAAAACGACTGCATTTCATAGAGTTTTCTATAAACCCCATTTTTTTCAATTAATTGAAGATGCTTTCCTCTTTCAATTATTTCACCTTTCTGCAACACAACAATTTCGTCAGCATGTTGAATAGTAGATAAGCGATGAGCAATAACAATGGTTGTTCTATTCTTCATAAGATTGCTAAGAGCTTCTTGCACAAGTTGTTCTGATTCAGTATCTAACGATGAAGTAGCTTCATCAAGGAGAAGAATTGGTGGATTTTTTAAAACAGCTCTTGCAATAGTAATACGTTGCTTCTGCCCTCCAGAAAGTCTAGTACCTCTGTCGCCAATAACAAAATCGTATCCTTCTTTGCTTTCCATAATAAAATTATGAGCATTTGCAACCTTAGCTGCCTCAATTATCTGCTCGCGTGGAATATTGGTGTATCCAAATGCAATATTATTAGCTATAGTATCATTAAATAAAATAGATTCTTGAGTTACAATGCCCATAAGATTACGCAAATCGGGTATCACATAATCCTTTATTGAGATTCCATCAAGCAAAATATCACCAGCAATTATATCGTAAAAACGTGGCAACAAGTCTATCATCGTTGATTTTCCTGCACCAGAAGAGCCAACAACTGCGATTGTTTTACCTTTTTCTACAATCAAGTTAATATTATTCAATACTGGTTCACTATCATAAGAGAAATGAACATTTTTAAATTCAATTTTATCGTTAAATGAGCTTACTGATATTGCATTAGTTTTTTCTGTAATTTTAATTTCTTCATTTAATATAGCATTGATGCGGTCAATAGAAGCATTTCCTTTTTGAATATTGTAATAACCAGTAGAAAATGACTTTGCAGGAGCAATTATTTGAGAAAATATAACAATATAGGCGATAAACATTTCTGCTCCAATAGAACTTTTAAGTACAAGCCTTCCACCAAACCAAATAACAATACAAACAACAGCTATGCTTAAAAACTCACTTAAAGGAGATGATAAATCACGCTTTCTCGTCATACGTGTAAATATTTGCATATATGAATCGTTAGCCTTCCTAAATCTATCATTGCAAAATGCGTGAGCACAAAAGGCTTTAATTATCCGAATGCCAGAAAGTGTTTCTTCAATTAAAGAAGTTAATTGTCCTATTTTAATTTGTCCTTTAACAGATGTTCTTTTCAGACTTTTACCAACTCGTCCAATTATTAAACCAGCTAAAGGAAGCAATATAAAAACAAATATTGAGAGTTGATAGCTCATAAAAATCATTATACCCAATGAAAACAATATGGTAAGAGGTTCTCTAAAAATAATTGTTATCGAACTCATTACTGCCCATTCAATTTCCTGAACGTCGTTAGTCATTCTTGAAATAATATCGCCCTTTCTTTTCTCCGAAAAATACAACAAAGGCAATTGTATTACTCTTTCATACAAGTCTCTCCTTAAATCTCTCATCACACCACTACGAACTGGAGCTACAAAATATTGTGCTAAATATAAAAAAACATTTTTTAAAAATACAGAAACCAAAACTAGTATGCAAATAAACACGAGTGCATATTCTTTGCCATAATTGATAATAATTTGACTGATGTAATAATATAAATTCTCGGTTAGCGATTTAATATTTAGCGCAAATGCAGGCTGCTGATGAATAAGCTTATCATCTCCTCCAAAAAGTATTTGTAGAAAAGGAATTACGAGTGTTAATGAAAAAATATTGAATATTACCGAGAAGAAAGTGGATATTATATGAAAAAAAACAAACTTCTTGTAGTTTTTAATATACTTTAAAATTGTGAATAGTTTCTTCATGCCTAATTTTTAAGTGTTTTATCTTTATTGCAGAATTAAAAAATGCCAGTATAGTTGAAAGGGGTAATATTTCTCAATTCATTTTTAATATCATCAGAAACTTTTAATGATTCAATGAAAACAAAAATGCTTTCTTTAGTTATCTTTGTATTCTTTCTGGTAAGCTCTTTCAATGTCTCATAAGGCTTTGGGTATCCTTCGCGTCGCAAAATTGTTTGAATGGCTTCTGATATTACTGCCCAATTGTTATCTAGGTCGTTATGTATTGCTTGTGGATTTAACATCAGTTTATCTATTCCCTTTATCAATGATTTATAAGCAACAACAGTATGTGCAAGAGGAACACCAATATTTCTAATCACAGTAGAATCTGTTAAATCTCGTTGTAATCTAGAAACAGGCAACTTTGCAGCTAAAAATTCAAATATTGCATTGGCAAAAGCCAAGTTGCCTTCAGAGTTTTCAAAATCAATAGGATTTACTTTATGTGGCATTGCCGATGAACCTACTTCATTTTCTTTTATTTGTTGTTTAAAATACTCCATCGAAATATATGTCCATATATCGCGGTTTAAATCGATCAAAATAGTGTTAATTCTTTTCAAATTATCGCAAAGAGCAGCAAAATTGTCATAATGCTCTATTTGAGTAGTGGTTTGCAATCGTTGAAGACCTAATTGTTCTTTTAATAAATGATTTGAAAAATCAACCCAGTCAATATTAGGATATGCAACATGGTGTGCATTAAAATTACCGGTAGCACCACCAAATTTAGCAGAATTAGGAATTTGTTTTAACAATTCAATTTGATTAGTAAGTCTTTCTGCAAATACACAAATTTCTTTTCCCAATTTTGTAGGCGATGCGGGTTGTCCATGTGTATGAGCTAACATCGTTATATTTTGCCACTTTTCCGATTTATCGAGCAATAGATTAAGCAATTCAGTAAATAATGGCAAATATTTTTGATAAATGAACTCTTTTAAAATAAGCGGTATAGCAGTATTGTTGATATCTTGTGAGGTTAAGCCAAAATGAATAAACTCCATATAATTGCTTAAACCAAAAACTGAAAACTTATCTTTAAGGTAATATTCAATTGCTTTAACATCGTGATTGGTGGTTTGTTCAATTGACTTAACTATTTGAGCCTCTTCTACTGAAAAATTTTTATAAATATTTCGCAATTGTTCAAAAACGGCTTCATCAATAGTTTTAAGTTGAGGTAGTGGTAGCTCGCAAAGTGCAATAAAATATTCAACTTCCACTAAAATTCTATATCTAATAAGGGCTGCTTCAGAGAATTAGTCAGCTAAAATCTCGGTAGTTTTTCTATATCTGCCGTCTATAGGCGAAATAGCAGTTAAAGTAGATAAATTCATCTTGAAAATTAAATTTGGCTCGAAATTAACTAATTTATTTTTACCATCAGACAGTTAAAATAAAAAAAGCTACCTAAAACAAAGATAGCTTTTTTATTTTGAAGTGACTCCGGAGGGATTCAAACCCCCAACCTTCTGATCCGTAGTCAGATGCACTATTCAGTTATGCTACGGAGCCAATAATTTTTGCAAAGTTAATAAAAAATTGAATTTCTAATAAAAAATTACTTTCTAAAATTTTTAAGATTACAAAAAAATATCCGTAGTTTTGTAAACTTATGATTACATTATTTTCAATTATATCAGATTAATACAAGTAAAATTATGCTAGGTAAATCGAGAAACATATTGTTTGTGAGCATTACTTCTACCCTTCTTACTGGTTTTGTAATGATTTCATTTATTAAAAAGAACAATCATAGTGATAAAGAGCCAAAGAAAGAAATAATCGATTCTTTTATTCGCGTAAGCATTGTTGTAGCTGGAGATGCTATGGCACATTATCCTCAAATTACTAGTGCTTATAATGATACAAATAAAGATTATGATTTTTATCCAGTTTTTCAGTATATTTCACCTGTAATAAAAAAATTTGATTTTAGTATCGTAAATTATGAAACTACCGCAGGCGGAAAACCATATACCGGATACCCTCAGTTTTCGGCACCAGATACATTGGCTTACATTATTAAAGATGCCGGATTTAAGTTTTTTGTAAATGCCAATAATCATTCTGTTGATAAGGGATTAAAAGGTATTACCAATACTATTGATGTTTTTGATAAATATAATATACCACATACTGGCACATTCAAAGACGAGGCATCAAGAAATGAAGTATATCCTTCGATACAAGTAATAAATGGATTGAAGATCGCTATTTTAAATTATACCTACGGTACAAATGGTTTGTTTATCCCTGAACCAACGATTGTTAATACGATAGATACCAATGTAATTAAAGTAGATTTAAAGAAAGCATTAGATTCTATTCCTGATGCAGTAGTGGTATGTATGCATTGGGGAATTGAATATCAACGTGAGCCTAATCAGGAACAAATAAATCTCGCAAATTTTTTATTTGAGAATGGTGCTGATGTGATAGTTGGTTCGCATCCTCACGTAATTCAACCATTGGAGCTGACAACTTTCAATTATAAGAATAAAAGTAAAACAGGATTGATAATTTGGTCGTTGGGAAATTTTGTTTCAAATCAGCGTAAACAATATACTAATGGAGGCATTATGGTTGATTTTACGTTAGAGAAAAACAAATTTACAAACACATTGAAAATTAAAGAGGTAGGTTATATTCCGTTTTGGGTTTATAAAACAGCAAAACCAGAAAAATTTTATATTCTTCCGATATGCTTATTTGAAAACGATACTACTATTTTTAAACTTAATAACACAGACAAAACAGCTTTTGAAACATTTATAAAAGACACTCGTAGCCATCTCAAAAGAGACACATTAAATATTAAAGAGTATTTTCCTACTAATTGATATATATTTTATTTAAAACATCTTATCTTAGTTTTGTCGTTTCATTCTATGTCTGTTTTTTGTTTATTTAAAGTAAAATAAAATGTAGATCCCTTATTAAGTTCGCTTTCAACCCACACTTTGCCATTATGAAGTTCTATAATTCTTTTTACTAAAGCCAATCCAATTCCAGTACCTTCAGAATGTTGGTTTAGTTTGTCAAACAAACCAAATATTTTTTGATGATATTTTTCTTCAATACCCGCAGCATTATCTTGAACAAAAAATGTATTTTCATTATTAATCAATTTACATCCAATTCGTATCAATGCGTTTTCCTTATTATTCATAAATTTCACCGCATTTTCTATCAAATTCTGAACAACTTCCTTAATTCTTTGCTTATCTGCAGTTACATCAGGTAAATTTTCTTCAACAATAATATTTATGTTTTTGGCACAGATAATCCCTTGAAGCAATTCAACCACTTCGTTTGCGAGTTCAGTCATATTAAAAGTAACTGAAGGACTTGTCATTCTGCCAATTTTTGATAATTCAAGCAAATCTTTAAGTAGCTCATGCATTTTACCAGTAGTACTCACGATTCTATTTATATCAATATCTAAATCCTCATATTCAGCATTTTTAATTTTTTCAAGAATAACACCAGCAAACCCATTAATGGTGATAAGAGGACTTTTCAAATCATGTGAAACCGTATAGGTAAATCGCTCCATTTCAATATTTTTAGTTTCCAAATCTTTGATTTGTTTTTTTATTATTGCTTCTGCATTTTCCCTCTCAATTATTTCTTCTTGCAACGAAGTATTTATCAACATCAAATCATTAGTTCTTTCAATGACTTTGTGCTCCAAGTTATCGTTTACAATTTTTAACTCGTCTTCGGCTTTTTTGCGTTCTAGCACTCTCTTTTCTAATTCTTTATTTAATTTTTGCTTGTTTATATATCCTTTTAGAATGGTTAGCAATAAAATAAAGATAGTAAAAATAAGCAAAATAAGCAAATACAATAAGTTTCGCTGACGATGAATCGTTAACCCCTGTTTATCTAATATTTCAGATTGAGATAATATTTCTTTTTTTTGCTCTTCAATGTCTATCTTTTGATTTTGTAAAATTTCATTTCCTTTTTTTAGTTCAACAGTTTGTTCTTTTATATTTTGTGATAGAATATCGAAAACTTTCTGTTGTTCTTTGATTTTTTGCACTTTTGATTGAAGCAACATTTGATGCTGCTTGTATAACCGAGACAGCGTATCAAGCATCATTTGCTGTTCTTTTATTTTAATATTCAGAAAATTAAAATTATTTTCATTGTCATTAATTTTCTTGGTTTTAATGAGAATAATATTTTCTAATTGAACCAAATTACTATCTAATTTTTTGATATTTTTTTGTAAGTTTAACAACTTCATTTGCCCTTCATTATATAGCGTTTTAACATCAACAATGGTTCCTCCAAGTAATACCATGTTTGGCATAATGTTGAGGTTTTGATTATTTATATTGATTTTATTAAT
>Ga0210044_10009870_pt1 | contig 11519 bp, 10 predicted proteins | sample CryGey13umfilter_2_FD_183959 | JGI IMG/M metagenome (GOLD analysis project Ga0210044, IMG submission 183959) | Groundwater microbial communities from aquifer in Utah, USA - Crystal Geyser 4/9/14 3 um filter (SPAdes) (version 2) | ecosystem: Environmental > Aquatic > Deep subsurface >...
CTCTTCCTTGCCTGATGACATGACCCCGATGGAAGTGTACAATGAGAGAATGGCGGCATGACAAAGCACGAGGAGTCCACCTTAAACTGGCCGCCGACCTGTCCTAAAGATGGGGTCCACCTCAGAAGTCTCGTCCGTGCGACAGCGCGCATGCCACCGCAATAGTAAAAGGGGGGGTATCGGCGTCCAGTGGGGACACCATCGATCAGAAAGTGATGAGTGGGGCTACCAACTCAACGCGACGACTCGGGGTCTCCGTTCCGCATGCACCGACCGGCAACTGCCATCAATCGCTGCGGTCCAGCAGCTGCCTGACGAATCCGACCACGTCCGCCTGAATGGCGTCGTCGGGCCCGCGGGTCAGGAACTCAGCAACGCGCCGCGGGCCGAGGCCGTTGTGATCCAGGAAGTCCCGCCGCAGGATGGCGATGGCATCCGATCCTGCCGGATCGTCGAGAAGGGGCCGCAGACACACGGTGACGTCCTCGATCCCGGACCCGAAGTTCCGCACGACGTAGAATAGGTCGTAGGCGTCCTTGTTCTCGCCCCGCGAGTCGAAGGCCAGCGTTCCGACGTGCGGGTCGGTGCCTCGGACAAGCCCCTCCGGATCGATGAGCAGCGACGGTACCAAACCGCCGACCACCACGAGATCGTCCATCAGATCGCCCAGCTTCGTCGCGACGTACAGGCACGTCGCCCGCACCAGATCGACCTGTCCGCTGCGGTATCCGTCCGCAGACGACGGCTTGTCAGGCATGGGAACTCCATTTCAGCAACTCGGCGCGCAGGTGATCGGCGGCCTCTTTCGCCCGCTCCGGCTGGTCCTTGAGGTCGAGGTAGGCTTGGACCGGGTGAACGCAGGTGATCCCGTCGCGCTCGTCGGCACCTTGGAACACGCCCTCGTCCTTGGGGACCACGAGCCACACGTTCGCCCCTCGCTCCTCCTCGCGGAAGCCGAGAGATTCCAGGGTCTCGGACGCCGGCCGTTCTGCGACGTACATCGCCGCCAGACGGAAGCCGGAGAACTTGGTCAGCAGCCAAGCCGCGGCGAGTCCAGTCGCCGCGTACCGTACTCCCTGGCCCCGCAAGCCTCCTGCCAAAAGGCGCATCGCCTCCTCACCGGAACGGGCCGCCAGATGGCCTTCGATGACCTGATGCATCGCGAAGTCATAGGTCTCGCGCCAGGCATCGAGCAGGAGATCGGGATCCCGGAGACTGATCTCTCCGCCCTTCCCTCGGAGGATGAAGTTCTCCGCCTCGAGCCGGGAGACGATCCGGCTGGTGAATCCCTCGTCCATGTCCGTCTCCTGCGAGAGATCGCGTTGCTTCACCGGGTGGTCGGCATGCATCAGAAGCCAGCGGGAGATCCGGGAACTCTTGGGCGCGAACGCGCTGGACGGCCTCCCCCGGCTCTTGAACCGATTCGGCTGGCCTTCGATCAGCACCCGAATTCCCGGTGCTACGATCCGCGCATTGCCGCTCAGATCCAGCCAGGCGACTTCAGCATCTTCGCACCGCCGACGACCGACCGGGCCCATGAACGGAACGGCGACCAGCGGGACCGCGCGCGGCCCGATGGCGGTCGCGTGCGCGAGCACCTGCTCAAGCGCGACGGAGATCGGCGCCGTGGAGCCCGAGCTCTTGTAATCGACGACGAACGTGGTCCCGGCGATCTCGATGACGGCGTCGGCCGCGGGGGCTCGCCGGTCCTGCCGCTGGTTGGTGTCGGCGGCGGCCACGCCGAGGAGCTCGACGAGACGTATGGTCACTTGGCGCAATGCCTGCTGTTCATGGGGGATTCGCATACTTGAGTAAACCGCATCGCACCGGTTCATCTGGCCTATATTGCGCCCCGGCATAGCGTCCAGAATTTTTATGTTGAATTATTCAGAAAATCACAATCTTGGATATCACAAGCGGTCAATAGAATCCGATTACATTTTTTCGGGCACACCAAGCAACTCCAACCATTCCAGGCAGCCCGCACAATTGCGGTCATTTAGCAGCCCGTCGAAAAAGGCCCAACCTGCATCACGCAGTTGCCGCCCACTCATGCCCGTGACGATCGGCCGGATTACTGGCGAATCGGTTCCGGCTCAGCCTGATCGATATTACTGACCCTTTGAGCCGGCATATACGCCACAGTGTAGCCCCGAAAGACTGCAAGGACGACCTTGCCAGGTCTGCCCACGCCCGCGGTACTCCCGCGCCACACAGCTTCCGCATGGCCAGCGCCAGATTGTAACCGGCGCCGTGCACCAGCAAGCGCTTCAAGATGTTCTGGTGACCTCGCAGGTGCACCCGACGCATGCCGCCCGTTTCGTAGCAGTGGGCGAAGGTCCGCTCGATGCGCTCTCCCCGCTGTCGCATCAGGCGACGGCCGCGCTTGCCGGTCACCCGCCGACGATTCGCATACAAGGCTGCTTGCGCGTCCTTCTTCCCCAGCCAACGTCGACGCCCCCGCTTCGGTTCGCTCACATAGCCGCGGATCTCGGCGGCCTCGAGCAACTCCAGCGTCTCGTCGCTGTGATAACCCTTGTCCGCCACCACTTCCTCGACCAACGCCACCGAGTGGCCCTGGTCCTGAACCGCGCGCATCGCTTCACTTGCCGTGGCCACGGTATTCCAGATCGTCGTCGTGTCGCCCTGGTCGGCTCCCTGCAGAGTCACCGCCACCAGCGCCGTCGTCTCCATGTCCACCGCGTGCTCGACCTTGTGGGCCAGGTGGGTCCGACCGTCCTTCATCTTCGCTATCTTCGCGTCAGGATCGCTCGGACTTCGCCTGTTTTTCAGCGGTTCGATCTTGGATCTCATGGCCTTTGTGCACCAATGATCCAGGCACCCATTCCGGCTGAATTCGGCCACCGATTCCGGCCCAATTCGGCCACCCCCATCAGTTGATCTGCGAGGTTGCAGCTTACGGATAACCAGAGGTCAAATAGCGTTCTTTTGCCGATTCCCCGGTCAAACAACCATGAGCGCACCTCGGCGGCAGGGGTGTACCTCTACCGCCTGACCGCCGGGCAGCACAGCGGCCCCGGACCGGATGGTTCGGGGCCGTATTCGCCCCGGGGTCGGGAGACCCGGTTCAGCGCACCACGGTGAAGTAGCCCCGGAAGGTCTCGAACCGGGAATCATCGGAATGGACCGAGTAGAGATAGATCCCGCTGACCACTTCCTGGTTGTTCCGCGTCATCAGGTTCCAGGAGGCCGCCCCGCCGTCGCGCAATCCGTCGTGGTTGATGGTCTGGATCAGGTCTCCGCTGGAGGTGAAGATCCGGATGGTGTTGTGGGCGGCCGGCAGGTTGTTGAATATGACCCGCACCCCGGAAGGGTCGCTTGCCGTGCCGGGACGCTGCTGGAATTCGGCCAGGGCGGACTGGGTCGCGGGATTGGGATAGACGTAGATGTTGGCGCCCATTTTTTCCCGCTGCTCGGAAGTCTGGGCCTCCGGCGCGGGGGTCGTGCTGGCGGAATTGTTGCCGGGATCGCTCTGGATGCCCATTCCCGCGATCTGATAACCGCTGCCGTTGTTGACCAGCTTGCGATCCGTGGCGACCACGGAGTAGAAGGTCTGGAATCCGTTATGGACCTGATTGTCGCGGTAGTGGTAGTACCGCGTCGCCCGCTTCGGCACCACCTCATCCGGCGGTGGGCTGCCCTCCCGGGTCGTCACCGCGAAGAACGTGTCCAGCACGTCCGGGGCGTACTCCCAGGGCAGGAATACCTCGCGGCCGGGGATCACGCTCCCGCGGCGTGACCGGATGCGCGGACGCTCGACGTTGCGCCCCGCGCTGTCCGCGTCCACGAAAGTCTGCATGACCTCGGCCAGCCCCGCGAACCGGGGATCGGAGAGGCAGGCCGGGGTGTAGCGGGCGATATCCAGGCCCGAGTTCCGGCCCACCGGCAATTCGGTCGCGTTGCCGACAACCCCGATGGGGACGAAGTCTACCAGGTCGTATTCCACGAGCATGGTCCACAGTGACGCCTCGGGCTCGGTGGAGTCGGTGGCCCCGGGGGGCGGCGTCCATTCGGCTACCCGCCAGACCCGGTAGGACTCGAAGTCCACCTGTTGGTACTGCAGGTCGATGTCGTACTCGCTGATGTCGTCCCAGAATACCTCGACCGCGTTGTCCCCGGGCATCAGCCGGAGGTGCGGGGGCAAGGGCGCCTCCACCCCCGTGAAGACCCAGGGCACATGCGTCTCGCGGCCGTTCACCCCCGTGTGGGGGGACGCCAGCATCGTTGTCCATTCGCTGTTGTCCCTGTTGCATTCCTCGCCCAGAAGCCGGAAGCATTCGTCGCAGTTGTCGGCGTTGACCCAGATGCAATTGCGTCCGTCGCCCTGGGTGACCAAATCGTCCATTGTGATGCGTCGGTATGGGTACACCTGGTCGTCGTCGAAGCAGGTGTTGTCCAGGAAGACCGCGAAACGTCCGTAGATCCTGCTTTGCCCATCCTCCCAGGTAGGGGAATCCTCGATACAGACCATCGTTTCCCTGCCGTATCTTCCCGTATACGGGTTGTCGTCGACGTCCAGGTACCGGCCGCGGTAGAGTTCGGCCGCCTTCCGGGCGTTGCGGAGCATCCCGTCCATGCCGTCGCCGATCACCATGGCCACCCGGTAGGTGATGGTGCGACCGGGAACCACGTTGGGGAAGGGGCCGCTGGAGAACATGAGTTTCAGCTCCCCCGTGTTTTCGGGGGTCCGGTCCCGGTCGATCCGGTTGAGCGACATCATGTGGTACCGCTCCTCGTCGCTGACCGGTATGCCCCCCTGGTTGCCCGTGGCGTTGGCCGAAAAGATCTGGAAGCTGTTGACCAACGGAACGTGCGGCGAATAGAAATTGAAGGGGTCGGTGTCGTGCCCCAGCATCACCGTCCCGAACACCCCGGGCAGGGCATCGACCGAGGGAGTATCCTTCATCCAACCGATGAGCAGCCGGTAAAACGTCCCGTCCTCTCCTCGCACCGCCCCACGATAGAAACCACCCAGATCGTCGGCGTTGCTTCCCCTGCCGTCGCGCTCCTGGATATCGCAATCGACGTACATGCCCACGTAGGCGTCCCGGATGGTCTTGCCTGTGGTGTTGGTGATCCGGTAATCCAGCAGGATCATATCCCGATAGTCCTGCTGTTCGTAGGCGGCCGCCCGCTGCACCACCGTCAAACCCATGGGCAAATGATCGGGATACAACTCCCTGATCAACGGTAGATCGTCGTGCATGGTGCAGGTGAACATCTGGGAAGCGATCTGGCCGAAATCCTCGTCGATCCTGCCGTCGCCGTCGTCGTCCAGACCGTTGAGGAAGTCCTCGTCGATCTTGCCGTCACGGTCATCGTCGGCGCCGACGTCCGGCAACCGCACGCCCGTCCGTTCCTCGTTGGCCACGGGCCGGGTTTGGCGGCCGGCCTTGGCCTCGTAGATCGTTTCGAAAATGCTCTCACCGGGCCGCAGTTCCCGTTCCGGCTGCCCGGTGACCACCGAGATCTGGCCGTCGACGATCCCGCCGATCCACAGGCCCGCCCCCCACAGGTACTCCTTGCCCGAACCGCCCGGCCACTCGCCGCTGGGGGCCTTGCTATAGGGTAGCTGCAATGAGTACTGCGATCCGATCAGCCCGTGGTTGGTGATGTTGACGTGGAGGTTTCCGACATCGAGGACATAGGACCCGTCCAGGACGTGGATCCCGTCGGGCATAATCGTGCCCTCCCGGCACAGACCGGGTGGGGATTCGCCATGCCCGGCGCACGGGATGCAATACAGCACCACACACGCCGAAAACAGCGAGACGAGCTGCGCGTTATGTTTTCTCAAAATTTGCCACTCCAGGTCGCCTTGAGCTCTCCGCGGGGGATCGGAAAGCATCGGAGAAGGCATAGAGAAATCATGTCATTGAAAGTACGGAATCTCCGGACCCGAGAAAAGGCCTAAACCTCAATTTTGTTGAGGTGCTCGGCGTAAAGGCGATCCACTTCCTCGATGTGGGTGCTGATCCAAGTTTCGAGGATACCAGCCAGGTCGACCGGGTCAAGGTTCGGGATATCCCCGGAAATGCGGTCGAATTCCCCGGCCAGGAACCTGTGCTGCTCCATGTGGTGCTCGGTCCCGGGGTAATCCACCGACAGCATGAGCTGTTCCTCGTGGTGGAAATGCTTGAGCGTGTATTCCTGGAGTTCGGACAGCAGCTGAGCCACCCGCTTGCTGCCTTCCCGGGAAGGGCCGGCCCCACGAATCCGATTCACCATCTCCAGCATGGCCACGTGTTCCTCGTCCACGCCCGGGATGCCCATGGACACCGCCTCCCGGATGTCTCCCGCCTCCAGGTGCGGCGTGGAAACCGTCTCCACCAGCAGGACGGCCGTCTCCCCGGATTTCACTTCGTGATCGGCGGCGGGTCTGGTGTGGTGGCGACCCTCCGAATCGATGACCGCGGCGATTTCCAGCGCTTCGGTGGTGGCGAGGATTTCCTGCACCGTGATCTTGGCTTGCCGAAAGTTGCGGAAGATCTGCAGGTCATAACCCATGACGTCGGCCAGACGTCGCGAACGGCTCTCCTCCTCGACATGCCCCAACTCATCGCCCACCAGGCGGGCGATCTGTCCTCCGCCCAGCTGGGCCGGATAAACCACCCGGTCCACTCCCGCCCTCAGCATCCTGGTTTCAATGCCCTTGTCCTCGCCTCGCGCAATCACCGTCAAGTCGCGGTTGAGATCCCGCGCCGCCAGCGCCACGAACAGGTTGTCCGAATCGTTGGACAGGGCAGCCACGAGGATCGACGCCCGCTTGATGCCGGCCTCGATCAGGGTTTCGTCGCTGGTGGCGTTTCCCATCACGGTGGGCAGATTCTGGGTCCGCGAACCTTCGCTGCGGCTGTCGTCCCGATCGATGATCACGCACGGGATGCCCATCCCCCCCAGTTCGCGACTGATGGCGTTACCGATGCGGCCGAAACCGCAGATGATGACGTGGTTCTTCATGCGGGAGATCTGCTTGACCATGCGCCGATTCCTCCATTTTGCGGAGAGGTTGTCCTCGATCATGATGCGGGCGAACTGCCCCACGACGGCCGCCGCGGCGCCCAGGCCGATGACGATGAGGACGGTCGTAAAAACCCGGCCGGCCGGCGACAGAGGGTGAACTTCGCTGTACCCGATGGTGGTCAGGGTGATCAGCGTCATGTAGAAGCCGTCGAACAGCGACCAGCCGTCTTCGATCAGGTGGTAGCCCAAGGTACCGGCGACCAGGGTCAGGACCACCAGGGCGGCGAGTCGGATCAAGAGCTGATTCTGGTTGCGCATTGCCGACCTGCGGGAAAAGGAAAATCCGGGTTTCCTGGTTCCTATCGGACGGAAAACCCGGATTTGTAGTTTTTTGGGGATCCCGCGGACCGGCTCAGAGGGTGATGACCTTGGCGGCGGTTTCCTGGGCATCGATGATGTCCTTCATGCCCCCGGCCTTTCCCGCCTGAAGATCGTCCAGCAGCCCGTAATGGTTCAGGCAGGTGGTGCACACGATGACCCGCACGCCCTTGGCCGTCAGGGATTGCAGCTCCTCGAGCACGGGCGACCCTGCCACCGCGAGCTTGACGCCCTCGGCGTACAGGCAGACGGCGGCCGGCAGACTGCCGCTCAGATCCAGCAGGTTCAGGTAGGTGGAAACCAGCTTGTGGGACAGGGCCGGCTCGGCCACCCCCATGCCGTTGTTGTTGATCACGATGGCGGTTCTGTCGTCCATGGCGTCCCTCCGTCCGCAGTTCAATACAGTTCGAATTTCACCAACCGACCATCGAGGCCCCCGTTGCGCAGGGGAACGCGCCGAGCGGCCTTCAGGCCGATCGATTTGACCAGCTCCGGGTCGCCCAGATAGATCCAGGCCTCGCTGCCGGTGCACTTCTGCTTGAGGAAATCGCCGAAATCCTGCATGAAGGCCGCCATGTCCTCGCCCTGCTTCATGCGGATTCCATAAGGGGGGTTGCAGAGGATCAGGTGGTTTTCCAGGGGCGCGAGATCGCGGAAATCCGCCGTGCGCACCCGCAACTCGTCGCCGCCCGGCAGCCGCGCGTTGTTGCGCCGGGTCATGGCCACGGCGGACGGGTCGATGTCGCTGCCGCGAATCAGCCCGCCGCGCACCGAACACATCTTGTTGTCTTCCTGCAGCTTGACCTTGAACCAGACCCGCCGGTCGAAATCGGGCAGCAGCATGAAGCCGAATTTCTTACGCAGCGTCCCCGCGGGAATGTTCCCGCATTTGATCCAGGCCTCCGACAGCAGCGTGCCCGACCCGCACATGGGGTCGTACACCGGCCGCCGACCGTCCCACTCGGCCAGATCGAGGATTGCCGCGGCCAGGGTTTCCTGCATGGGGGCCTCCACCGATTCCTGCCGGTAGCTGCGCCGGTGCAGGGAGCCGCCGGAACAGTCGATGCCCACGGTGACGTCGTCTTCCAGGATATGCACCGAGATCCACAGGTCCGGCTCGCGCGGATCGACGTTGGGCCGCTTGCCCCGGTACCGCTTGCGGAACATGTCCGCCACGCAATCCTTGACCTTCAACGCCGCGAACTGGCTGTGGTCGATTCCGCTGCGGTTGACGTTGGCGAACACGGCGAAGGTCTGGTCCAACCGCATGAGGCGGGTCCAGTCGATCTTCTTGGCGCCCAGGTAAAGCTGTTCGGGTGTTTCGGCCTTGAAGCGGATCAGCGGCGCCACCACCCGGCTCAACAACCGGGCCCGGTAGTTCACCCGGCACAACGTGTCCAGGTCGGCCTCGAACGTCATGCCACGCTTGGCGACGTGCACGGCCGTCGCCCCCAGGGACTCCAGCTCCCGGGAGGCGAGCTCCTCCAGGCCGCCGGCGGTCTGGGCGAAGAATTCCCCGCGTTGCTGGTACAGGAACATGGCGTCCTTTCAGTCGGCCGGACGGTCGTCGCGCAACATCAGGATGTGATCGATGCCGCACTCGTCGAAGACGGCCCCTTCGCGCGTGAAGCCGAACTCCGCGTAGAATTTTTCCAGGTAGACCTGGGCGTGCAGCTTGAACCGGGTCGCTCCGCGCCGTCCGGCCTCCGCCAACAGGAAATCCACGACCTGTCGCGCGATGCCCCGTCCGCGCCAGCGGGGCCGCACCGCGACGCGTTCGAGTTTGGCCCAACCGTCCGGCAGCATCCGCAGGCGGCCGCTGGCCACGGGCTCCCCGTCCGCCTCACCCAGCACGTGGACGGACTCGTCCTCGAAGCCGTCGATCTCCCCGTCCCAGTCCACGCCCTGCTCCTCGATGAAAACGATGCCGCGCACAACCATCACCTTGAGGATGTCCGCTGGGGACTCCGCCCGCCGCACGACTGCGGCCGGGGGGCCGTTTGGTTCTTGGTGACCACCTATTTTCGTATTATTTTCGCTTTCATGGCTCATGGAGCAATGATAATCTCCGGCCGGACGAAAGGCACACTATGACCGCCAAGGATTTTCAGAAAATCGAGCCGGGCATCCATGTCTTCCCCTGGAAACTGGGCAGTGTGGGCTTGGTCTGGGGCTCCCGGGGCATCAACCGCGTGGTCATGGGCGACGCCGATGCCCAGGCTCTGGCCGACCATCTGGCGGCCGCCCATCCGGTGTTGAAGGTCGCTCGGCGGGCTCCCGCACCAGTGGCCGAAACGGCGCGGCGCATCAAGGGGCTCGCCGGCGGTAAGAAGGACTCCCTGCGGGACATCCCCGTGGACCTGACCGGCTGTTCGGATTTCTCCCGCGGAGTTTACGGTTCCTTGCGGCGCGTCGAACCCGGGCAGGTGGTCACCTACGGCGAGCTGGCGCAGCGAGCGGGTCGTCCCGGCGCGGCGCGGGCAATCGGGCGGATCATGGGCGCCAATCCCGTCCCCCTGATCGTACCCTGCCACCGCTGCGTGGGCGCCGACGGGGCTCTGACCGGATTTTCCGGTCACGGCGGCATCGAGCTGAAAGCCCGCCTGCTCCACTTCGAGGGCTTCGTCCGCAACCCGCAGCACGCCGACGGAATCGCCCACCTGCGCCGCCGGGACCCGGTCCTGCGCAAGGTGATCGATGCGTTCGGGCCCTACCTCGCCGTTCCCGACCGTCCCGGACCGCCCTACGACGTGCTCGTGCGCGCCATCATCCACCAGCAGCTCTCGGTCAAGGCCGGCCAGACCATCGCCGGTCGGGTCGTCGCCCTGACGCCCGGGCCGCGCTTTCCCTCCCCGCAGGAGATGCTGGCCCTCGATCCGACCCTGCTGCGTGCCGCCGGTCTGTCCAACTCGAAGGTGAGTTTCGTGCGCGATCTCGCCTCCCGCGTCGCCGACGGACGCCTGAACCTGCGTTCCCTGGAACGCATGACCGACGACGAGGTCATCGCCACCTTGACCGAGGTGCGCGGCATCGGCGTCTGGTCCGCGCACATGCACCTGATCTTCCACATGGGACGGTTGGATGTCTTGCCGGTGGGCGACCTCGGCGTGCAGAATGGGGCCGCCCGCCTGTACGGGCTGGGCGACAAGCCCTCCGCCGCGCAGATGGAGGCGGTGGCTGAGCCCTGGCGACCGTACCGGAGCCTCGGCGCGTGGTACCTGTGGCGGTCGCTGGAGGGGGGTGGGCTTTAGCACGGATCATTCAAGAATCTTGAATGACGAAAACCCTTTCGTCGACTAAAGTTGTTTTATCACAAACCACTTACTCTTCCACAAAGGACCTTCGGCGACACCAACGATGTCGCCCGCCTGAACACCGACCCCATGCACAAATTGCTACTGGACCGGGACCCCGTCGACGGGGATGACCTGGCCAACCAACCCACCTTGAGCCGCTTAGAGAACTGTCGCCGTCCGTACGATCTGCATCGGATGGGGGCTGCCCTTGCCGAGGCTGTCATCGCCGCCCACCGGCGCCGCCTTCGCCACAATGGGTGCAAGCTGATAACCCTGGACCTCGACCCCACGGACGACTCCTGCCACGGCAACCAGCAGCTGTCACTGTTCAACGGTCACTACGGCAACTGGTGCTATCTGCCGCTGCTGGCGTTCGTCTCGTTCGATGGCGAGCAGGACCGACATCTTCTGGCGGCGCTGCTGAGACCGGGCACCGCCTCTGCCAAGGTTGGAGCCAAGGCCGTGATGAAGCGCCTGATCCCGGCTCTGCAGCAGACCTTCCCCAAGGCGGTGATCCGTGTCCGTCTTGATGGCCGGTTTTGCTGCCCCGATGTTCTGGACTTCCTCGATGGCGCCAAGGTGCAGTACCTGGTGGGCATGGCTATAAAATGGGAATTGGCGAGATTCGAAGTTGGGTATCCGATTTGCAAAGTTGGGGTGCATAGCTGGGGTTGACCTAAATTGAGCGATTCTATTGGTTGAAGAACTCCACCTGCTGGTGTAAGGTATTTGTTACCTAAATTGAGCGATTCTATTGGTTGAAGAACTCCACCTGCTGGTGTAAGGTATTTGTTAGCAAGCAAATAAAGCAACCGTGACCGGTTGCGACTTACAACCCAACAGGTGGAGATTTCATGGCTC
>Ga0210044_10009874_pt1 | contig 11517 bp, 8 predicted proteins | sample CryGey13umfilter_2_FD_183959 | JGI IMG/M metagenome (GOLD analysis project Ga0210044, IMG submission 183959) | Groundwater microbial communities from aquifer in Utah, USA - Crystal Geyser 4/9/14 3 um filter (SPAdes) (version 2) | ecosystem: Environmental > Aquatic > Deep subsurface > Groundwater...
GGTGAGATGACGCCGCGCAAGCAGAAGGACGTCACCGACACCGACCACGACATGGTGATCAAGGCCATCGGTCTGCAGATCGTCTACCTCTCCAACATCGCCGGCATCGTCAGCGGTAGCTCCACCACCGCCCCCCTCAAGGAGGGCGAGGGGTCCGACACCTCGGCCATCATCGACGCCGCCAGCGGCGCGTCCCAGGCGCAGATGGGCATTCGAACCTGGTTCACCCGGGGGGTGGGTCTCGACGCCGGCCTGAGCATCTACATTGCCAAGCCCCCGAAGGAGGACGCCGACACCCAGGTCGGGTTCGGGCTGTACGCCGGTGTGCCGTTCGCCCTGGGCGTCTATCGCCACATCGTGATGTTCGCCGGCCCCGACGTGGGCTTCGCCCTGTTCCACGAGAGGGAGAAGACCAACCCCTGGCTGTTCCAGCTCAAGGGCAAGGCCGGGATCGAGGTCAGCCTGGGCTTCATCGACATCCCGCGGCTGTCGCTCATCGGCACCTTCGAGTTCGGCCTGCGCGTGTTCAACACCGGCGCGCCGGACAACGCCCAGACCGAGATTGTGGTGGGGAACGGCCACGGCTTCTCGTTCCGCTCGCTGTTCGAGAGCAGCGTGGGCCTGGTGTTCTACATCTAGCCCCAATGCTGATCAGTTAACACCTCTCCGACGGCGATTGCGGGGATAGTTGCTCATCTTGATCTTCACGGCTCGCGGGTAGACGCGTTCTGACCATCGGAGAGGAAGGATGAACCGCTTGATGTTTTCACGCATGGCCCGGAGGTGTCCGGGGATCGCACCTGGAGTGAGTCAGTCCGGGTTCCGCAGAGCCAGAACCATTCGTCGCGGATGTAGCGAAGGGCAGTCACAAAGCTGATCCGGATCGGATCAACGTGCGCCTCATCGGCGATACGTTCCATTTCGAGGCGCACGAGGTTGTAGGCGAGGAAGATGCCCCAGAGTTCCTGCTTCACGCCCTTGACGGTAAGTAGGCCTCGAGCAGCCAGCCCGAAGTCCCTTCCTGCCTGTTGATCTATCCCCACCACCTCGCGTATAGATCGGCGTTCAAGACCCATCCACAGGAGCACCGACCATGTCAGTCGAGAACACCGTCCCCCTGCTCGAGCAACTCGAGCAGCTGAAGATCAACACCCATAACAAGGATTTCCTGCTCACCTGGCAGCACAGCCGGGACGAGCTGGAGGCCGTCGTCGCGGTGGCCGAGATCCTCGAGAACCTGTGGCGTGCCAACGTGGACGCCCGGGTGTTCCACGGCGGCCTGGCGGTGAGCCTGTTCCGCGACAAGTCCACCCGCACCCGCTTCTCCTTCGCCAGCGCCACCAGCCTGCTGGGCCTGTCGTTGATGGACCTGGACGAGACCAAGAGCCAGGTGGCCCACGGCGAGACCGTGCGCGAGACGGCGAACATGATCTCGTTCCTCACGGAGGTCATCGGCATCCGCGACGACATGTTCCTCGGCGAGGGTCACACCTACATGGCCGAGGTGGCGCAGGCCGTGGACCGCGGGTTCAACGACGGCATCCTGCCCCAGCGACCGGCGATCATCAACCTGCAGTGCGACCAGGACCACCCGACGCAGTCGCTGTGCGATCTGATCCACCTCAAGCAGACCTTCGGCTCACTGGAGGCGCTGAAGGGCAAGAAGATCGCCATGACCTGGGCCTACTCCCCGTCCTACGGCAAACCGCTGTCCGTGGCCCAGGGCATCACCAACCTCATGACCCGCTTCGGGATGCAGGTCGTGCTGGCCCACCCCGAGGGGTACGGGGTGATCCCGGAGCACCTGCAGATCGCCTCTGGCCACGCCAAGGAGTCGGGGGGGTCGTTCCAGGTGGTCAACGACATGGCGGAGGCCTTCCGCGACGCCGACATCGTCTACCCCAAGAGCTGGGCCCCGTTCGAGGTGATGCAGGAGCGCACTCGCCTGCTGCGGGGCAACGAGTCCAGGAAGCTGGCCCAGTTGGAGCAGGAGGCGCTGGCCAACAACGCCCGGCACAAGGACTGGGAGGCGACGGAGAAGCTGATGGCGCTGACCCGGGGCGGCAAGGGGCTGTACATGCACTGCCTGCCGGCCGACATCACGGACGTCAGCTGCGAGGCCGGCGAGGTGGCGGCGTCGGTGTTCGACCGCTACCGCGACCCCACGTACCACGAGGCGGAGCACAAGCTGTACGTCATCGCCGCGATGATGCTGCTCACCCGGTTCAAACAGCCGGCAGAGGTGCTGAAGCAGGTCGTGCAGCGCGCCGCGCCACGGCGGTTTTGATTCCTACTAGAACTAGATGCACGCGCTCCACGGCCCGGGCGTGCCCTGATACGACAGCGGCAGGCAGTTGAGCCCCGTCGGGCAGGGGTGCGTCGCGTCGCACACCGCCTTGCACACGCCGTTGACGCAGATCTTGCCCGTGATGCAGGGCACGCTGGTGCTGCAGGTGGTGGCGCTGCCCGCGCCCCAGATGCAGTAGGCCTTCGCCGTCGGCGCATCGGCGTAGCACACCTCCCAGCTGCGGCACTTCACCGGGCTGTCCAGCGGCGTACACGCGATGAGGCAGACCTCCCCCTCGTTCATCGGGAAGCACGACTCGCCGGCACCGCAGCTCCCCGTGGGGCAAATGGCGTAGCAGTGCCCCCCGGTGGCGGTGGAGCCGCCGCAGCGCATCCCCGCCTTGCAGTAGGCGTCCCCCTTGCACACCGCGCCGAGGCCGGCCGGGACGGTGGGCGTGCAGTGGCTGTCGGGATAGGGGCCGAAGCCGGTGCAGTGCAGCAGCGTGGAGGGGCAATCCGTGTCGCTGGTGCACCTTGGATGGCAAATGGAGAACGTGGCCCCGCCGGCGATGCAGTCCTCCCCGACGCCACACGTGGTCGGATCCAGGCAGACCTTGAAGCACACCTTCTCGTCCGCCGAGCCGCAGACCAGGCCCGGCTCGCAGGGGTCCACCGAGCAGTCCCCGTACAGCTTGGCCTGGCTCACCGACAGACAGGCCGGCGCCACGGTCAGGTTCCCCACCGGCCGACCGCAGGCCTGGCCGTCGGGGCACCCCGCGTCGCCGCCGCAGGCGGGTCGGCAGTAGGGCAGCGGGCCGGTGCCGGTGCACACCAGGCCCTGGGCGCAGGGCGGTGGATCGCAGGGATCGTTCAGCCCGGCCGTGGCCGCGTCCGCCGCGCCATCGGCGTCCACGCTCCGGTCGGGGCGTCCGTCGGCCAGTGGACCCATGTCGGAGGGAGACCGATCAGGAGCGGGGTCCTGATAGCCAAAGCGAACACAGCCGGACAGCAGCAGCAGCAGCCAGAGTGGGCCAAGACGCAACGAGGCACCTTCCTCGTCGATCATATACCAGACAGTCGGTGTTGCGGAAACAGCGGCCGGATCCGGGCTACTCCATCGCCCCCAGCACGGAGGCGATGAGCGCCATACGCATCACGACGCCGTTGAAGGCCTCGATCCAGTAGCGCGCGTGGCGCGTGTCGTCCACGTCAGCGGGGAGCTCGTCCTGGCGCGGCAGGGAGTGCAGCACGATGGCGTCGCGCTTGGCCTTCTCCTTCAGCAGCTGGCGCGTGACCTTGTAGTTCGAGGGGGTCAGCCCCTTGTCGCCCGTCGCCTCCTGACGGCTCTTGGTGTAGTCCGGCTGCACCACCGGCTCCATGTAGATCACGTCGGCGTCGGCGATGGCCTCCTCCACGTGCTTCACCTCGCGGAACTGCACGTTGAGCGAGTCCAGCTCCTTGCGGAAGTCGTCGGTCAGCGACATCTCGGGGGGCGAGACGAAGGTGCCGCGGATGTTGAACTGGCTCATGGCGATGGCGATGGAGTGCATCGTGCGCATGCGCATGTCACCCACGCACAGGAAGTCCAGCCCGTCCAGCGTCCCGACCTCCTTGTAGATCGTGTACAGATCGGTCAACACCTGGGTCGGATGCTCGCCCCAGCCGTCGCCGCAGTTGATCACCGGGACGGTGGACCAGCGGGCCGCCTCGGCCGGCGCTCCCTGCGTGAAGTGTCGCATGGCGATGACGTCACCGTAGTACTCCAGCATGTGCACCGTGTCCTTGATCGACTCCTGGTAGAAGTCGCCGGCGCGGGTCATCTTGAAGTCGGCGAACCCCACCACGCCGCCGCCCAGGCGGTGCATCGCGGCCTCGGTGGCCAGGCGCGTGCGCGTGGACGGCTGGTAGAACGCGGTGACCAGGATCTTGCCCGAGCACAGATCGGTGCTCCGACGATTGCGGGCGTACGGCGCCAGCTCGTCGCAGATCTCGAACAGGTGGAAGTACTCGGCGCGCTCGAAGCCTCTGAGCGACAGGATGTCTCGACCATTGAAGCTACGCATGTGTCGTTCCTCCGTTGGTGTTGCAGATTGAATTCAAGCTCGGCTGTTCTGTCCGTCGGTGTCGAACCTGTCCAGCGCCGCCGGATCTGCCGGGATCAGGGCCGGCTCCCCGGTGACCTTCATCACCGAGGCGACGTCCTTCAGGCCGCTGCCGGTGACCAGCACCACGATGCGGCGCGCGTGGAACGGGGGATCCGCGTTCGCGTGCGGTGCGGAGCGCTCAGAATGTAACTTGCCGTCCACCCGCCCCTCCGCCGCCGCCCGCTTCAGCCCGGCACAGGCCGTCACGCCAGCCGGTTCGCCGAACACCCCGGACCCGCGCGCCACCTGAGGGATCGCGGCCAGGATCTCCTCGTCGGTGACGCGGATCCCCATCCCCCCCGAATCCCGCACCGCGCGCACCGCGGCGTCGCCATCCCGGGGCCGGCTGACCGAGATCGAATCGGCCACCGTGTCTCCGGACACCGGCTCGATCTTGCCGTCGTCCCGCTCCAGGGCGCGCACCACGGCGTCGCTGTGTTCGGCCTGCACCGCCAGCAAGCGGGGCAGGCGCTCGATGAACCCGATGTGATGCAGATCGGTGAAGCCCTTCCACACGCCGCTGATGATGTTGCCGTCGCCCACCGGAACCACCACCAGGTCGGGGACCTCCCACCCCAGCTGCTCGCAGATCTCGAACGAGACCGACTTCTTGCCCTCGCGCGTGAACGGGTTGAACCCGGTGTTGCGGTTGTACCAGCCGAAGCGCTCGGTGGCGGCGAGACACAGGTCGAAGGCGGCGTCGTAGGTCCCGTCCACCGCCAGCACCTCGGCGCCGAAGGCCAGCAGCTGGGCCACCTTGGCCCGTGGGGCGGTGCGGGGGATGAAGATCCGGGTGCGGATCCCCATCGCCGCCGCCAGCACGGCCGTGGAGGACGCGGCGTTGCCGGTGGATGCGCCGGTGACCAGCTGCTCCCCCTGCTCCCGCGCCCGCACCAGAGCGATGGCGCTGGCGCGGTCCTTGAAGCTCGCGCTCGGGTTGCGGCTGTCGTCCTTGAGCAGCAGCTCCACCCCCTCGAGCCCCATGTCCCGGGCCAGCCGCGGCGCCGGAATCAGCGGCGTCCAGCCGATGGGCAGCCCCTCGATGCGGCCACGCACCGGGTACAGCGGGGCGTAGCGCCAGATGGTCAGATCGGGATCCCGGGCCAGCGTCTCACGACGCCACTCGCGGCGGATCGCGGCGTGGTCGTAGTCCACGTCGAGGTTCCCGCCGCACCGCGGGCAGACGTAGACCGTGTCGATCAGCGAGGCGCGACCGTCGCAGCCGGCCCGCATGCAGCTCAGCCCGGTGGCGTACAACGGGCCGCTGTCCAGGGTAGGCCGGGTCATGGGACGAGCCGGGTGCCGGTCTCGCCCGCCACCGCCCGGCCCAGGTTCTTCGGGTCGGTCAGGATCGCCTCGCCCCCGCCGGCCTCGACGAACTCCAGCATGGCCTCGATCTTGGGCTTCATGCTCCCCGGCTTGAAGTGCCCCTGGGCCAGGTAGGTGCGGGCCTGCTCGGCGGTCATGGTGTCGATCGTCTTCTGCGTCGGCTTGCCGAAGTCGAGGAACGCCTTCTCCACCGCGGTGGAGATCAATAGCACGTCGGCCTTGACCTGGCGCGCCAGCAGCGAGCTCGCCAGATCCTTGTCGATCACGGCGTCAGCGCCCACCAGCCGCCCCTCGGCGGTCCGCACCACGGGGATTCCACCTCCTCCGACGCACACCACGACGAACCCCGCCTGCACCAGGGACTGGATGGCGGCGAGCTCCAGGATCTCCATCGGTCGCGGCGACGCCACGACCCGCCGCCAGCCACGCCCGGCGTCCTCCACCACGTGCCACTTCTCCCGCTCCTCCCGCTGCCTGGCCAGGGCCTCGTCCATGAACGTCCCGATGGGCTTGGACGGGTTCTTGAACGCCGGGTCCTCGCGGTCCACCAGCACCTGGGTCACCAGGGTCACCACCCGGGGCGTGTGCTCCCAGCCCATGGTGCAGTTGTGCATCGCGCGCTGGATGTGGTACCCGATGGCCCCCTGGGTGTCGGCGCCGCAGGAGTCGAGCGGCACCCTGTGCAGCTCGTGGGCCGCGAGCTCGGACCGCCTCAGGATGAACCCCACCTGGGGTCCATTGCCATGGGTCACGATGACCTGGTGTCCGTCGTGCAACAGGCCAGCGATGTGGCCGCAGGTCTCGGCGCAGGTGGCATACTGATCCTCCACGGATTGGTGCGCCGGATCGGCGATCAGCGAGTTGCCGCCGATGGCGAGGACGATCAGTTTCTTCTCTTGTGCCATGGATAACGTCTCCTAACAGAAGTGGTTCACCCCCGCCGCCGCGAAACCCCGAATCCGGGAACAGAGAGCGATAATTAGGGGTTCTCGGGGTGTTGGTCAAGCAGGAAGGGGGGCCATACGAGAGGACTAAACTAAACATGCTCCCACAACGGGGCATGCTACGGCAAGAGCGAGCCCTTCGTGCCCCGGACGCTGGCCAGGTGAGTCACAGCAACAGCACCAATTCGTCCACCGGCAGCCGCCCGGACCGGCCGTATTCCGCCTGATACTCCTCGAACAGGTGCGGCTCGTACAGGTAGTTGACCATCATCCCTGCCGACTGGCTCAGCCCCTGTCGTGAGCAGTTGCCGAGCCAGTTGATGCGGCCCAGCTTGGCGCCGTTGGACGCATGAAAATGTCCCACCGGGCAGGCCACCCGTCCCCGGTGCTGGACCTCGGTGAGGTAGGCGCGGGCGGCCCGCAGCATCCCTGGACGCAGCGCCTCGGCCAGCTCGCGCTCCTCGTGCCACTCGCGCTGCAGCGCCCGACCCACCGCCCCGGCGACGTCGTCTGCCTGCGCCAGGCGGCACAGCCACGCGCCCTCCTCCTCGTCGAAGTGGCGGGCGATGCTTCCGTCCGCCACGGCCGGGTCGATGTACTCCTCGCGCAGACGCGGTATGGGCGACAGCGTGGCGAAGGTGTCGAGGTTCGGCATCTCGGCGCGCAGGCGGGCCGTGACCTGCTTGATCAGCAGGTTGCCGAAGGGGATGCCGCGCAGGCCACGCTGGGCGTTGGTGATGCTGTAGAAGATGGCCGTGTCGGCCCGTTGCGGCTCCAGCGCCACCGACTGCGGATCGATCAGCTCGTGGATCGAGGCCGCCAGTCCCCGCACCAGCGCGACCTCGACGAAGATCACCGGCTCCGCCGGCATCGACTGGTGCAGAAACGCATAGCACGCGCGGTCCGCCTGCAGCCTCCGCTTGAGATCGCTCCAGCTGGCGATGGCATGCACCGCCTCGTACTCCACCAGCTTCTCCAGCAGCGCGGCGGGGCTCTCCCAGGTGATGCGCTCCAGGCGGAGGAACCCCATGTTGAACCACGAGCGCAGCAGGTGGCTCAGCTCGAACTCCATCAGCCACAGCTCGGGCTGCTGCTTCAGACGGGCATCCACGTCGGCGCGTAGATCCACCAGGAACTTGATCCCCGGGGGTATGCCGTTGAACTGCCGCATGAGCTGCAGCCTCGGGCTGTCCAGCGCCATGCTCAGCCGCGCCAGCTCCTGGGCCCGGGGGTACTGACCCACCATGAACGCGCTGATCGCCTCCTCGACCTCCACCTGGTCCACGCAGAAGTGCCGGTCCAGCATGGCGTAGAACGCCACGCGGTCGGCGTGTTCCATCTCGCCCCAGGTGTCCACCACACGCGACGCCGCCACGAGGGAGGCGATGGTGCCCCTGCGGTCCAGCACCACGTTGCACCAGGTTCGCATGCGCTCCAGGAGCGTGAGCTGATCCAGCGCCGGATCGGGCGCCAGAAAGTCCATCTGCAGGAACTGACCTGTGCGGCGAGCCGCCCGCCGCTCGGGGCCCGACGGATCGTCGGGCGAGTCAGGCCCGTCGGGGTTCTTGGTGTCGCCCGTCGACATGGCCTACCACACAAACAGCCAGAGCAGCCCACGGTACAGCCCGTAGAACATCCAGCCCAGCGGTCCGGGGCGAACGGGCTCCGCCAGCCGGACGTGGATCGTGGACAGGCTGACCTGGTTCTCGATCAACTTGATCTGCCCCTTCATCGACTCGATGTCGCCCGTGATCCGCTCCATCTCGCGCTGCACCTCCAGCGTCTCGGTCACCGTCTGGGCCCGGGCCAGCAGGTCCACGTAGCGCTGATACACCCGGCTGGCGTTCTTCAGCCGCAGCGTGAGGTCCACGTACCGGGCCGTGACGTCCTGACCCGAGAGCTCGCGGCGGCGCACCTTCCCCAGACGGGACAGGCGGCACAGGGCCTCGTCGAAGCGCCTCGCCGGGATGCGCAGGGTGAGGCTCACCTCCGACTTGCTCCGGTTGGCGCTCAGCGTGAACCCCCCCATGCGCGTCGCCATCGCGGTGGCCTTGGTGAATCCATCGGCCACGTCGCTGGTGATGATCTCGAGGTGCGCGGTCTTGATCACCATCCGGGGCGTGGTGGCGGCGGACAGATCCGCGGCCTTGGCCGGCGATGCGGACCGATCGGACTGCACCGACTTCGGCGTGGCCACCGCGGCGGCCCGCGGCGCCGCGCCGCAGCCTGGCGCCAATACCACGAGCAACAGCAAAACCGGACCTCGCATCGCTACCTCCTGTCCAGCATCCCGGCCCCGTCGAACCAGGCCAGCGTGTCCCGCACCGTCTCCCCCAGCGGCCGGGGAATGTGGTCCAGCGCCTGCCGCGCCTTGTCGCACGAGATCCACCGATGGTGACGCAGGGCCTGCAGCGAGGAGTTGGTGTACAGCGGTCGCGTGCCTCGCAGGCGGTTGAAGGCCACCATGAACGGGGCCCCGATGTGCGCGAGCCACATCGGGGCCGTGAGCGACGGAACCCTGGCGCCGGTCGCCTCGTGGACCAGCCGCGCCAGCTCGCCGAAGGTGGCCCAGGTGCCGCCCAGCAGGTAGCGCTCGCCCCGACGACCCAGCCGCGCCGCCTGTATCGCCGCCTGAACCACATCCCGGACGTCGACCCAGTCGAATCCGCCGTCGACCAGGGCCGGGAAGGTGCCCCGGTGCAGATCCACCAGCACCTGCCCCATGTGCGACGGTCTGTAGTCGTGGGGCCCGACGACCGCGGTGGGATTGACGATCACCGCATCCAGCCCGCGCAGCACCGCTGCCTGCACCTCCCGCTCGCCGGCGGCCTTGCTCAGGTCATAGGGCATGGCGTCCGGCGCCGGAGGCCCGCGCCGCTCGTCGATGGGCAGCTCGTCGGGGCGATGGGAGAAGGCGTGGATCGAGCTGAAGTGCACCATGCGCCCGACCCCGGCCTCGATGCAGGCCCGCGCCACGTTGCGCGTCCCCTCGACGTTGACCCGCCGCATCTCCCCGCCGGGATCGCCCGATATGGAGATCACCGCGGCCAGGTGGTACACCAACTCCGCCCCCTGCACCAGCCGCTGGAGCGACTGCGGATCCAGCACGTCACCCTCGACGCGTTCCACCTCGAGCCCCGCCAGCGCTCGCGCATCCTGGTGCACCAGAACGCGGACATGCTGTTTCTGTTCCAGCAGGGCCCGGACCAGGTTTCCCCCCACATGGCCGGCGGCGCCGGTGACCACGACGGTCATATGGCCTCCCTTGATGACTGATTGTCTGCTCCGCCCACCCGCCCCACCGAACTGCAACTGGACACCGAACTGCAACTGGACTACACCAACTCGCTGTCGGATACGACTGTTATTTCGCGGACAGCGCAGGCTGACCATGCTACCCTCGGTCCGGGATGTGACCGGGAGGGAAGGCATGCTGAGGGGCACACTCGTTGCCGCCGTGGTGCTGATGGTGGGATGCCGGACACCCGGCGAAAACCCTGGACTCAACCAACCGTCTACGATGCCAACACGTCGAGCATCTCCTCACCCCGCCGCACATGAAACCGTCGACCCTCGGCCATCCGGGGTCGGGCCGCTCGTGGCTCGGCGCCAGCTGGTGCTGGATACGATCCACGGCGTGCGGGTCCCCGATCCCTACCGCTGGCTGGAGCAGCCCGACACGCCCCAGACCAGGCGCTGGCTCGAGGAGCAGGACCGGCATGCTCGCCAACGACTCTCCCGGCTCCCGGGCCGAAGGACACTACGACAGCGGCTGAAGGAGCTGAGCTACATCGAGGCGATCAGCGCCCCGATTCGGCGGGGGACGCGCCGATTCTTCACCCGCCAGCACGCCGACCGGGAGAAGGTCATCTGGTACTGGCGCGAGGGAGAACGTGGCAAGCCTCACGTGCTGATCGACCCCAACACGCTGAGCAAGGACGGGAGCATCTCGCTCAGGGGCGTCTCCATCAGCTGGGACGGTCGCACCGTGGCCTACCGGCTGAGCCAGAACGCCGCCGACACCGCCACGCTGTACGTGATGGACGTGGCCAGCGCCAAGATCTCGGAGGTCGACACCATCACCGGCGCGCGCTATGCGCACGCATCCTGGACGCCCGAGGGGGATGGCTTCTACTACACCCGACTGCCCACCGACTCCGCCATCCCGCCCTCCGAGCTGCCAGGCCACGCCGCGGTCTACTTCCATCGGCTGGGCACCGGCCCGTCCAGCGATGCGCTGATCCAGCCCAAGACCGGCGATCCAACCCGGTTCATCGGCGCCGGCCTGTCGCGAGACGGCCGGTTCCTGTTCCTCTACATCCATCACGGATGGACCAGCACCGATCTGTACTTCCAGGATCTCGGGCCCCGGCGCTCGCGTACGGCAGCAACGAGCCACGGGTTCCGACCCCTGGCGGTGGGCCTCAGGGCCCACTTCGAGGTCGAGGCCCACGCCGGACAGTTCTACCTGCTCACCGACCTCGATGCACCCAGCTACCGGCTGTACCGCATCGACCCCCGTCGGGCAGAGCGCACACGGTGGCGGGAGATCGTCCCGCCCAAAAAGGATGCAGTGCTGCAGGAGATGGCCGTGGTGGGCAATCACCTCTCGCTGCTCTACCTGCGCAAGGCCGCCACCGATCTGATGATCGCCACCCTTCAGGGCAAGGTGATCCGGCAGGTGGCCTTCCCCGGCATCGGCTCCGCCTCGGGGCTCGTGGGCAACCCCGAGGACGACACGGCCTACTTCAGCTTCACCTCCTTCACCACGCCCACCACCATCTTCCGCACCTCCGCACGCAGAGGCGGGCGCC
>Ga0210044_10009880_pt1 | contig 11508 bp, 10 predicted proteins | sample CryGey13umfilter_2_FD_183959 | JGI IMG/M metagenome (GOLD analysis project Ga0210044, IMG submission 183959) | Groundwater microbial communities from aquifer in Utah, USA - Crystal Geyser 4/9/14 3 um filter (SPAdes) (version 2) | ecosystem: Environmental > Aquatic > Deep subsurface >...
GGAAGATTGATGGAGGATTGGTTGGAAGATTGATTGAAGATTGGTTGAAGATTGGTTGGAAGATTGATTGGAAGATTGGTTGGAAGATTGGTTGAAGATTGATTGAAGATTGATTGAAGATTGGTTGAAGATTGGTTGGAAGATTGGTTGGAAGATTGGTTGGAAGATTGATTGAAGATTGAAGATTGGTTGGAAAAGATTGGAAAAAAGATTGGTTGGAAGATTGATTGGAGATTGGTTTGGGGAAGATTACATTTCCAAAGTTGATGGCTAAATCAAATGCTAATTGGAAATGTTTATTTTAATTTAAAAGATTGGTTGGAGAATGATTTGTGCTTCATCAAATGAGCAAAAAAAAGGACTGAACTGGCGTTCAATCCTTTTGCAATTTTTAGTAATAACCACAATCACTTTAATTTACAGGAACCTACAATGATTTGTTTAATCATTTGCAGTTTGCATATTTTGGTTGGACAATGTTTTCATTAACATCAGCTGCAAAAGTACATCAATCAATTAGGATAAATTGTTAACTGCTTAAAATAAAGGTTAAAATCTGTTAATCCTTTGTATTATATGAATTTATAAGATTAATTTTGCGAAGATGAATCGAAAGAAAATAACAATAGTAATTATTGCCGCAAGCATCATTCTTATCTCAATCATATTCTTGCAGTTAAACTGGATAAAGACATCTATTCAGTTTAAAGAACAAGATTTTAACAGCGAAATAAGGAAAGTATTTTCAGAAGTTGCAAAGCAAGTGGGCTATTACGAACAAGAAAGAATGCAGAAAAGATATATCAATTCTTTTTTGGGTTTGAGTGGCAGTCCATTGGATTCATTAAACGCAAATCATGGAAATTACATGACCAAATATAGAAATGGCCAATTAAATATCTCCTATAATAGAAATGGTCTGATGCAGGACAATCCTTTTATAAACCCAATATTTGATAATCCAGAAGAATCTAAAAACTTTATTGACTCTGTAATAAGACTGCAACTATTGAGAAATAACCTGAAAATAACTTTTAATTTCAATGTTTTTGATAGGTTCAATAATTTATACCTCAGCGATTCGATACCGAAAAATCCAGAAAGATTTTCATCATATATCTTCCCATTTATTTCAAATGATTTAGTTCATCAGGTATATTTTACAATATATTTCCCTTTCGAAAAAGCTTATCTTTTTGGACAAATAAGCATTATGCTAATTCTATCAAGTCTGTTGATTATAAGCATGATTTTCATATTTATTTATGCAATTGGCACCATTATCAAGCAAGAAAAATTGTCGATAATGAAAAATGATTTCATCAATAATATGACACACGAATTTAAAACTCCAATAAGCACAATATCTTTAGCTTGCCAAGCCCTTACCGATGACGACATTCCAAAGAGTAGGGATATGTACAATTCGTACATTAATATAATTGAAGAGGAAAACAAAAGATTAGGTTCTATGGCAGAGAAAATTTTGCAATCGGCAATTATAGAAAAAGCTGAGATGAACCTAAATTTGGTTGTAATAAATATTGATGAGCTCATAATCAATGTAGTAAGAAAAGTTGAAATTCAAATTAATCAAAAAGGCGGCGAAATTAGTTTGAATCTTGAAGCTCAAAATAATCAAATAAAAGGAGACCCAGTACATATAAGCAATGTGGTTAATAATCTGTTGGACAACGCTATAAAATATAGCCACGAAGCACCTAAAATAAAAATTTCGACCGTAGATGAAGAAAATTGCATGCTTATAAAAATTGCCGATAATGGCATAGGAATTAGCAAGAGCAATCATAAAAGAATTTTTGAGAAATTGTACAGAGTCCCTACTGGCAATGTTCACGAAGTCAAAGGTTTTGGTCTTGGCCTAACTTATGTTAAAGCAATTGTGGAACGCCACAAAGGAAGAATCTCTGTCGAAAGTCAATTAGGAAAAGGCACAACCTTTTTTGTAAGAATTCCTCACAATTTAATAAAAAATCAATGCATTTAAATATAATCAACAATGAAAACAAAAATTTTATTAGCAGAAGATGACCTCAACCTTGGAAAGATTCTCAAATCTTACCTTGAGGCAAAAGATTTTAATGTGGATTTGTATCTTAACGGAGAAGAAGCTCTCTTGGGATTTCAAAAAAATGAATATAATATAATAGTTTTAGACGTGATGATGCCTGTTATGGACGGATTCACAGCTGCTCAAAATATTAGAAAAACCGACAAAAAAATTCCAATCATATTTCTGACAGCCAGATCGTTGGAAGACGATAAACTTAAAGGTTTTGATGTAGGTGGCGACGATTATATCACAAAACCATTCAGCATGGAATTGCTTCTGGCAAGAATTAATGCCATACTCCGACGACTTGAACACTCCGCCGAAGATGGCTTTATAAAAGATGTTTTCGACATTGGAAAATATCATTTTGATTTTATGCATCAAGACCTAATAATAAATAAAAAATCACAGAAACTTACTTCCAAAGAATCGGAATTACTTAAACTTTTGTGCCAGCACGAAAACGAAACCCTTGATAGAAGAATTGCCTTGAACAGAATTTGGAAAGACGACTCATACTATAACGCCCGCTCAATGGACGTTTACATCACCAAATTAAGAAAATATTTGAAAGAAGATTCTAATATCCAGATTATTAATGTGCATGGGATAGGATTTAAATTATTAACAAAATAATTTTCTAAAAATCTTTTGTATATTAAAATTAATTCTACTTTTGATTATTGGTAGTAAACATTAATGCTCGTTCAAGTTTTTAAAAATTATTTTCGAAAAACTATTGATGAACCTACATAAAAATTGATTTAATTTAAAATTTATTGTTATGAATATACCCGAAAATTTAAGGTACAGTACTGATCACGAATGGATTCGTGTAGAAGGAGATTTTGGCTTTATTGGAATCACTGAATTTGCAAGTCACGAACTTGGCGACATTGTATATCTCGAAGTTGAAACCCTTGATGAAGACATTATGATGGATGGTGTTTTTGGCTCAATAGAAGCTGTAAAAACTGTATCAGACTTGCTAATGCCAGTATCTGGAAAAGTTCTTGAGGTTAATGGCCTCTTAGAAACAAATCCAGAAACCATAAATACCGACCCTTATGGAAATGGCTGGATAATTAAAATTAATATCTTAGACCCATCACAAATTGATGGCTTGATGGATGCCGCAGCTTATGCGAAATTTATTGCTGGATAAAGTAATTTTAAAATAAATTTAAGCACCTCTTAAAGGTGCTTTTTTTTTGATTATGAAAGTTCAAAAACGATTCTATATTTTAATATTATGGTCGGCATTTATCATGTTAACTGTTGGAATTCCTGGTGCTTACATTCCAAAGCCAATGAATTTTATGAAACTGTTTTCGCCAGATAAAATCGTTCATATTTTACTATTTGCTCCTTTTGCATTTCTGCTTATGAGATATTTAAAATCGTTAAAAAAAGAAAATATTTTTACAAAATATTATATTATAACAACAATTTTTTTTGGCATTATTTATGCAATTTCCACCGAGTTGTTGCAGGTCTTTGTTTTCGTGGGTAGAAATGGTAATATTTATGATGCTATTGCTGATGTAGCAGGGGTTTTTTTAGGCTCCTTTATCTTTTATACGGTATATAAAAGAATTGATGCTAAGTCTTATAATCCATAAAAAATTATAATTCAGCAATATACAAATAAATATTTTTTTGAACCACAATATCAATAATATATTTAATTTAGCGTTTTGAATTTATAAATTCATTAATACATAAAGATTATGGAAATTAAGAAGTCAGAAAAAGCAAATCTTGAGCATGTAAGATCAATATTTATCTTAATTGGTCTTGTATTTTCTCTTTCAATTATGTGGTGGGCTTTTGAATATAAAAGTTACGACAAAGTTAAAAATGTTTTCGAAAATACTGCTGCCATGCAAGATGAACAAGATGTTGTTGTTCAAACAGCTCGTAATGAACCACCACCTCCTCCCCCACCACAGCAGCAAACTACCGTAATTAATATTGTTAAAGATAATGTTGACGTCGATATTGACCTTGATATAAGTTCTGAAATGGATGAAAACGCTTCCATAGAAGATGCACCTGTAAAACAAACCGTTGAAACTGACGTAAAAGAAGAAGAAATTTTTGTTTTTGTTGAAGAAAACGCAGGTTATGTTGGTGGTGAAGATGCCAGAATAAAATATTTGATGGATAATATCAAATATCCTATAATGGCAAAAGAAAGCAGCATTCAAGGCACAGTATATCTTAAATTTGTTGTCGAAAAAGATGGATCTGTCTCAAACGTAACTGTGCTTAGAGGAATCGGTGGCGGTTGCGACGATGAAGCTGTAAGAGTTTTGAAATCTATGCCAAAGTGGAAACCAGCAAAACAACGCGGCCGTGCTGTTAGAGTTTGGTTTAATATGCCAATAAAATTTACTTTACAAGGATAAATTATATAATTAAATAAAGGACGTCAGGCAAAATGCTTGACGTTTTTTTTTGCATAAATCAGTGGTGAAATCTTGCGCTTGTGCAATACAATCAATTAAACTTAGCCATTGTAGAGTCGATATCAGATTTAATACAACTTTTTATCATTTCGGAAGTAGTAGTTATAATTTCTGGAAGCATTTTTTCTTCATTTCTATCCCATTTACTTAGCACAAAATCAGCTTGAAAACCACGAGCAAAATCGCTTCCAATGCCACATCTTATACGTGCAAAATCATTTCTACCAAGCAATTGAATAATATCTATAAGTCCGTTATGACTTCCTGCACTTCCTTTTTTTCTTAATCTAATTTTTCCAAAAGGCAAGGCTAAATCATCAACCACAACAATAATATTAGAGATTGGAATATTTTCTTTTTCCATCCAATATCGAACAGCTTTGCCACTCAAATTCATAAATGTTGTTGGTTTAATTATTACCACAACTTTAGCAGCATATTTAGTTTTAGCAACAAAAGCATGCCTTTCCAACACAAACTCCACTTTAAGCATAGCAGCAAAATCATTTACTACTTCAAAACCAATATTATGGCGAGTAAATTCATATTCCTTGCCAACATTTCCCAGACCAACAATCAAATATTTCACGTCAGATATATTTTTTCAATTTGGCAATTAAAACTCCGAAAAAACAAAAAAGGGTTGATTGCAAAAGTAGCAAACAACCCTTTGTCTAAAAAGAAATTTTTACTTTTTCTTTGCAGGAGCCGATTCAGTAGTAGCAGCGGCGGCAGCAACGGCACGTGTAACACGCACAGTAACAACCACAGCATTAGGAGAATCCAAGAGTATGTTATTCTTTGCTTCAATGTCTTTAATCTTCACAGAGTCTCCAATATCAAGTTTTGTGGCATCAATTTCTATAAATTCGGGCATACTTGCTGGAATAGCTTTAATTTTTACTTTATGCATTTTAATTATAAGAATACCGCCTTTGGTAACACCAACAGATACACCTTTGGTTTTAACAGGCACTCCCATAATAATTTCTTTATTCTCTTGAAGTAAAAGAAAATCGGCATGCATAATATTTCCAGTAACTACATGATATTGAATATCCTGTAAAACGGCCTTGTATTTAGTGCCTGAGATATTCAACTCTACAAATGCAATTTCTGGAGTAAAAATCAAATAGCGGAATTCCGTAGAATCCATGCCAAAATGATATTGTTGGTCGCCTCCGTAAAGCACACAAGGAACTTTTCCTTGCTTGCGAAGGGCTTTAGCATCTTTTTTCCCTACGTTCTCCCTCAGAGAACCGCTCATAGATACTGTCTTCATAATTTTTAAGTTTTAGATTTATAAAAGTGCGCAAAGATAACATTTTTAGATAATTGCCAAAGTTTTTTTATCTTTGTCTGTAACTTATACTATCGGCATCACGTCCGACAACTTTGTGGGATTAAAATTTTGCAATGACTACTTCCGAATACAATAGATGTGTGGATGAATATTCTGATAGCGTTTTTAGATTTGTTTTGAAAAATCTACGCGATGAAGAGCAAGCTCGCGATGTAGTTCAGGATGCATTTATGAAAATGTGGGAAAAAGCCGCCACCATTACAAATTCTAAGGCAAAATCATACCTTTTTACAGCTGCATATCATACTATGATCGATTCCATTAGAAGAGAAAAAAAATATACTTCGAGCGAAGAAATAAGCAAAGAAACTTTCGTTACAAACTCGCATTATTCTGACTTAAAGGAAATACTTGACGAAGCTTTTTCAATACTTCCAGAAGTTCAGAAATCTGTTCTTTTGCTCAGAGATTACGAAGGTTACTCTTATGCTGATATTGGTGAAGTGATTAACCTCAATGAATCGCAAGTGAAAGTTTACATTTACAGAGCACGGCTTGCAATGAAAAAATATATTGGCTCTATGGAAATGGTAATATGATAAGAAATAATATAAATATCGACAATTATGAAATCTTCATAATAGATTATCTCGATGGCAAACTATCGCAAGATCAATCTGTTGATTTAATGTCTTTTCTTGATGAAAATCCAGAAATCAAAGAAGATATTGAAGATTTAAATAATTTTTCGCTGCAAGCAAATAATGAAAATTACGATTTTTCCAAATTGAAAAAACCTTTAAAATTAAATCCTCCAACAAATATTAATTCAAAAAATATTGATAAATATCTGATTGCAGAATTAGAAGGTGATATTTCTGAATCCGAAAAAGAAGAAATTAGAGTTTTTATTGTAGCAAACCCACAATTTTTAAAAAGCCAAACTCTCATTGTAAAAACCAAACTTATTGCCGACAAGAGAATAAAACTAGTAGATAAAACTCTATTATATAAACTTTTAAGTGAAATTGATGAGCCAATAAACTCTGAAAATTTTGCCGAATATTGCATTGCCTTCCATGAAAATGATTTGTCCAAAGACAAAAAAAATGAACTTCTTGCCTTTATGGCTTCCAATGAAAAGCTTGTTGCAGAGTTCAAATCCATTGCAAATCTCAAAATAATACCTGATATTTCAATAGTTTTTGAGGATAAAAATTCTCTCAAAAAACTCGCTACTATTTACTATTTCGACAGGATGAAATTTGTTAGAGTGGCAGCTATAGCTGCAATAATTGCGATATTTTTTGTGTTTTCTTCTATATTAAATCAGATAAATTTTTCATCTCAATATCCTCAAATGGCAAATATTATTAAACAACAAAATTTGCCAAAAAAGGAATCAAAATTTTTAAAAAATGGCGCATCTTACAGGGTGCAAGAGCAAAAAAAAGCCATTAAAAAACAAGACATCAAGAGAATTACTATTGCAACTGCTGACAAAAAAGAAGCCTTAATAAAAAGTCAAATTTCTACAATTGAGCAAATTACAACATATAAAAGAGTTGTGGCTTATGCTCAGACTAATTCGCCCGATGGATATTATCAAGCTGTAGCCGCAGAGAGCAATTTTTTAAAAAATAATCCTACTCTGACAAAAAGAGTGATTAAAGAAGTCCGACATTTCTTAAACATCTCAGCTGAAAATATTAAAGCTGATGATGATAGATTTACCCTTTGGGATATTGCCGATGCTGGATTAAAAGGCCTTGGTGCACTCACCGAAAATGACATTGTACTGTCCAGAAAATAATTTATCCTCTCAAAATATTTTTGAATTTTTCTTATTATCAATTTATAGATACAAATAAAAAATAAATGCTATCGCTATTTAAAAAGTATTTTATATCTTTATCGCAAAATACAATTAATGCGCTGGAACGATTACCCTATAGTACGTCTGGTATTCCCCTTTATTCTTGGAATAATCGCCTTCACTTTTTGGGCAAAACCATTGTATTTTATTATATGGATATTTTTCTTGCTGGTATTTTTGCTTTTGCTGTTTAGCTATTTCAAAAAGCTTTATCTTCCATATAAATATAGAATTGTCACAGGTTCAATTATATATTTTGTCTTTTTTAGTTTAGGATTTATAGCGGCAGAATTTCATTTTCCTTTTGAAACCATGAATTATTATGGAAATTTTGTTGGCAAATCAAAAATTGCAATTGCACGACTTATTGAAGAACCCAAAGAATCTGCAAAAACCTACAAACTGGAAGTCGAAATAGAAAGCATGAAAGATGAAACAACTGTATATCATACAGTTGGTAAAGCAATTTTGTATGTGAAGAAAGATGATAAGTCGGCCAAATTCCATTACGGTGATAAAATAATATTCAAAAACACTCTTGTAAAGGGAATAAAACCCAACAATCCTAATGCATTTGATTACAACAATTATTTAACGAGAAGAGGCATAAAATTCACTGCTTATGTAAAGAGTGAGGACTGGAAATTAATTTCGCGACAACAAAAGTGGGAAGTGAAAGACGTGGCGAATAAGCTACGCAAAAAAATCTTAATACAGTTTCAAAAAAATGGCATCTCTGGAGATGAATATGCTGTGGCAGCCTCACTTATTCTTGGTTATCGCGACGATCTTTCCGATGATTTGACAAGTGCATATCGTTCTGCAGGAGTTATGCATATATTGTGCGTTTCGGGAATGCACGTCGGTATTATTTACTTAATTGTCAGCTTTTTATTGGGTTTTTTGAAAGGGTTTAAAAAAGGAGCACTGCTCCGACTTATACTTATTCTTTTAAATATTTGGGCTTTTGCCATTATCACAGGGCTCAGTCCGTCGGTAACTCGTGCTGCTGTTATGTTTACCTTTGTTTCTATAGGTCAAAATATTAACAGAAACGTGAATATTTATAATACTTTGGCGGCCTCCGCTCTTATGATTTTAACCTTTGACCCTTTTTACATTTTTGATATCGGCTTTTTGCTGAGTTATATTGCAGTTATCTCAATTGCAACATTTTACGATTCTATTTACTCGCTTTGGGTGCCATATAATAAAATATTAGACCGTTTGTGGCAAATTGCTGCTGTTTCCATTGCTGCACAAATTGGCACTGCGCCACTTACAATTTTTCTTTTTCATCAGTTTCCTAACTACTTTCTAATAAGTAATATAGTGGTAATTTTAGCTATTGTACCAATATTTTATCTTACGCTTTCCAGCTTAGTATTCTCGTTTATTCCTCCTCTCGCCAGTTGGCTATCCACTTTAAGCTCTTGGATGATTGGCGCCTTGAACTATTTTGTAATTAAAATTCAGAATATGCCTTTCGCTGTAACAGAACACATTTCATTTTCTGCCATTACGCTTTTATTATCTATCATTTTGATAATTAGCCTGTCAGTGATGCTAATAAGGAAAAGACCAAACTGGATTTTTGTCAATTTGAGCCTTATAATTTTAATTCTTGCTAACTCGATTTATGAAAATGAAAAGACAATAAAAATTGATAGAATAGTTATTTTCAATATTCCAAATCATACCGCTTTGCTATTTCACTCTGGCACATATTCCGCTATGGCAGTAGATTCAGCAGCTTTTCATCACAAAGAATTAATAAAGTTTTCTACCGACGGATATTTGCAGAAATTTGCCCTACAACCTGAGTATATAAATCTCGACAGCAATTACAATCTTGATGCTAAGCTGATAAAAATTGGAGATTTTCTTGTTTATAAAAATAAAATAATTGCTATAATAAATACCAATAAATTTCTTTCATACAACAAAACATTAGCATGTAAATATTTGATAATCAAAAATAAAAAGCAATTTTCTATTGACAAAAAGTTAGCTCAATATTTGCCAGAAGCGGTCATTTTATCCAACGAATTATGGCCTAAGCAAATTGAGAAGTTTGAAGCAAAGCTCGAAGAGCAGAATTATAAATTTGTCGATTTACGGAGTTCTGGAGCTCTTATTGAAAATTTTTAATGTCTGTTGGTATTACAATCTTATTACTTGGTAAGGTAAAATAAAATGTTGAGCAATTATCTATTGAGTGCATTAGCAATTTTACTATGTTCACTTTTTAACACATTAATTAAATCTTTCATATAATATTTATTTAAGGTTTATAATTCTTCTTTACTAAAATATTCTTTAACAAGACCAATCAATTCAGCTTTCTTAATAGGTTTTGAAATATAGTTGGTGCAGCCAGCTGCCATTGCTTTTTCGCGGTCGCCAGTTAAAGCAAAAGCAGTTTGTGCAATAATGATAAGGTTTTTATTGAACTTCCTAATCTGTTTTGTAGCTTCATAACCATTTAAATTTGGCATCTGAATATCCATCAAAACCAAATCGATATCTGGATTATTGCGACAGATATCTACAACTTCTACACCTGTATTTGCAATTAATACTTCTTTTGCAAAACTTTTCATAATAATTGAAATCAATAATTGAGAATTTTCATCATCATCGGCAATAAGAATTTTTAAATTTTTGATGTGAGTTTCACTTAAATTAGTTAATGAATCTTCATGATGTTGAAGTTTATCGATGGATTTATTTTGATAAGGCAGTGTAAAATAAAATGTCGAGCCCATGCTTTCATCGCTTTCCACCCAGATTTTTCCGCCCAGCATTTCGATGTAGCTTTTAGTAATGGCTAATCCCAAACCTGCACCTTGACGCACCTTTTTATCTTCTATATCTGCCTGAATAAATCGCTCAAAAATAGCTTCCTGACGGTCTTTTGGAATGCCGATTCCAGTGTCTTTTACATAAAATTGCAGTAGAGAAAAGGCATGCCTTGTCTCTACATGCCTTGTCTCTGCATGCCTTGTCTCTACAACACGTTCATACCCCAATTCTATTGATCCTTGTTCGCTATATTTAATGGCGTTTTTAACTAAGTTAGTCAGGATGGCAAAGAGTTTTTCGCGGTCGGTGGTGATGACCGCCGCTTTATTTGGCAAGGCGTTTTTAAAGAACAACTTCATCCCTTTGGCTTCCACTTCGGGTTTGAAGAAGGTGTAAATATATTCAATTTGCTCGTTAATATTAGACTCCTGAAGGTCAACTTTCATAAGCCCTGCTTCAATTTTCGATATATCAACAATATCGTTGATGATATTCAACATACGGCTTCCGCTTCTCTCGATAATGCTAATATATTCTTGCTGCTGAGCTCCAGTAAGATCTGGTGTTTTAAGTATGCTTGCGAAACCAAGAATGCCGTTCATCGGAGTACGGATTTCGTGGCTCATATTGGCCAAAAAGGCAGATTTAAGGCGGTCGGATTCCTGAGCTTGGTCTTTTGCCTTTTTCAACGCTTCTATGTGGTTAATTCTTTCGATGAATCCTGCAATATTGTTGGCAATAATTTCGAGTGTATGGAGCTCGATTTCAGAATAGGCCTCCAAATGATGATAATCTTGAATAGCAATTACACCAAAAGCTTCCTCTTCGACACTTAATTTTAGCGGAACACCAAGCCACACCGAGGGAGTTTTGCCATAATGATTGCTTATTCCATCAATTTCATTCTTATTATTATCTGATAAAATCAGTTTTCCTTTACCAGTTTTTCTAACCAAATCGGTATAACCACCATGTAAAT
>Ga0210044_10009888_pt1 | contig 11499 bp, 11 predicted proteins | sample CryGey13umfilter_2_FD_183959 | JGI IMG/M metagenome (GOLD analysis project Ga0210044, IMG submission 183959) | Groundwater microbial communities from aquifer in Utah, USA - Crystal Geyser 4/9/14 3 um filter (SPAdes) (version 2) | ecosystem: Environmental > Aquatic > Deep subsurface >...
CAGGACAGTGAAACGACTTCGCGCCGATGATAGTGTACATACGTATGTGAAAGTAGGTCATCGTCAGACTCCTTACAAATAAAAACCCTCTCCTTCGTGAGAGGGTTTTTTATTTTATGACGCCATATGTGGATGCCTGGCATCTGATCTATCACAATCCCAAGTTCCGTTCCGGTAGCCACTGCGCGAACTGGTGCTCACGCGCATTTACGAATCTCTCCCGCTGGTCTGCCCGATTTGTCACTCGCAGATGAGGACCATCGTTTTCATCGACGATACCGATACTACCGTGCGGAAGATTCTGGATCACATCGGCGATCCGGCGCTGCCGCCGGGAATTGACACCCCAACGCTCCCGGCGACATCGTGCGAGGTGTCGGGCTTGAGCAACGGCACGGCCTACACCTTCACGGTGGTGGCGAGCAATGCGGTAGGTGCCAGCCCGGTATCGCTGGCCTCGGCAGTGGTTACACCCGTGGCGACCGCACCGGCCAGCATTCCCGCCCTGTCTGCATGGGGCCTGGTGCTGATGTCAGGTTGCTTGCGTTGCAGGCTTTGGTGGTGCTGCGGCGCAAGCTCCGGTAGTCGACAGTTATGTCTGACGACCATAGATAAAAACTGTTCGAATAAAACGTTTTGATTTAGATACGCTTTGCTAATTCTCTGGCCTTGCCTGTATAGGTGGCTGGGGTGAGCTTATATAAGCGTTGCTTTTCTGTTTCAGGAATGTCTAAAGTGTGAATGAATGCATGCAGGCTGTCGCGGTTGATGCCGCCTTTGCCACGCGTCAGTTCTTTAAGTTTGTCGTAGGCATTTTCGATGCTGTAGCGCCGCATTACAGTTTGGATTGGTTCAGCCAATACTTCCCAGTTGTTGCTTAAGTCTTCCTCCATTCTTTGTGGGTTGGCTTCCAATTTATTCAATCCCTTTAGGCAGGATTCATATGCCAGCAGTGTGTAGCCAAACACCACGCCCATGTTGCGTAATGTGGTGGAATCGGTCAAATCTCGCTGCCAGCGCGAGATAGGTAGTTTCTCTGACAAATGGCGTAGCAGGGCGTTCGCTAAACCAAGGTTGCCTTCTGAATTTTCAAAATCAATTGGATTGATCTTATGCGGCATAGTGGAAGAGCCGACCTCGCCTGCAACCATTTTTTGTTTGAAATAGCCCAATGAAATATAGCCCCAGAGGTCACGGTTGAGATCAATCAGGATGGAGTTTACACGCGCGTAGGCATCGAATAGTTCGGCCATATAATCGTGCGGCTCGATTTGAATGGTATATGGGTTGAAAGTGATTCCACGTGCCATGACAAAGCGTTGTGCAAAAGCTTCCCAATCCACCTCAGGATAAGAGGCCAGATGAGAATTATAGTTGCCGACAGCGCCATTAATTTTCCCTAGAATCTCTACATTGGCTAAACATGTACGTGCACGTTGCAGACGATGTACTACATTGGCAATTTCCTTACCGAGTGTGCTCGGCGTTGCGGTTTGTCCATGAGTGCGGCATAACATAGGTAAATCCGCCAGTTGATGAGCAATATCGCGTAAGCAGTTGATAAGCTTATCTAGAGTGGGCAGCATAACTTCATTGCGCCCATTTTTTAACATTAGTGCGTGGCTTAGGTTGTTAATATCTTCCGAAGTGCAAGCAAAATGAATAAATTCTAGTTTGCTACTTGTTTCCGGGTTGTCTGTGAGTTTCTCACGCAACCAATATTCGATCGCTTTCACGTCATGGTTGGTACGTTTTTCTATGATTTTGATTTGCTCAGCATCCGCTTCACTAAATTGCGTAATCAGCTGATCGAAATATGCAAGAGTTGCGGCTGAGAAGGGTTGGATTTCAGGAATTCCAGCCTCCAAGCTGAGCGCTTTTAGCCATTCGATTTCTATCTGAACTCGATAGTGAATTAGGCCAAATTCGCTGTAATAATTACGCAAGGTATTTATTCGGCTGTAGTAGCGGCCATCCAAGGGGGAGAGTGCGGTGAGTGTGGATAGTGTCATCAAGATAATAATCCTTGGAATAAAATAACAAAATTTTACGTGAAAACGGAATACGTGAAGCATACCAGTATAATTTGCACGCTAATCGGAAGTTAACCGACTATTAGTGTGATCACTTTTTGCAGAGTAAAAAAGCAAGCTATTTCTTCAGCATATTCGTTTAACGTGTTACATTAATAACGCTACTTATAGTAGAAAATCCCCTCTTTTATTTCAAATTATATTTTATAAATATATTTCAAGGAGATAGTTATGCGTACACTTAATCTGCTAGCGATGTCATTTTTTTTGGGATGTTACGTTCCAGTTGTACTTGCCGCTGATGCTTCCGTAACTATTTCCTCACCCACTGATGGGGCAAAAATAAGTAGTAAATCGAAAATAAAAGTTTCTTATGATGTAACGCGTGGCCAACAAGGCGATCATGTACATTTATACGTAGATGAAAAGGAAATTGTAGTGTTACGCAAATTAAAAGGTGACTACACAGTAGAACCACTAGATGCGGGAAAACACGCTATATGCATCAAAATAGTTAATAAGGGGCATACTCCTATCGGGGTTCAAGCATGCACCAACGTTAATATAATCTAAAGAAATAACCCCATGGAAAACCTGAGCTACGCCGTAGTGCAGGTGGTGCATAATTTCGGTGCCGTTGCTGTTGTTGGCGGCGCCGCATTTGCATTATTTTCAGGAGCAACTGCTGCTCTACAACAAAAGCTTGCATGGCTGGTTGGATTCGGGTGGACAGCTCAAGCAATCAGTGGCATGGGTTTTGCTGCTGTCAGCTACTATTACTATGACCAATTTCCAGACATACATGACATTGCTATGGCAGCGTTGCTTATTAAAATGTCATGTGCAGTATTTGGAGTGAGCCTTGTCATAATTTACCTACGCTATTCCGCTACTTTGGCCATAGAGCGTCGGCGTCTCGCATGGCTACTGCTCACAGTGCTAGGCCTAACAGCATTGACCGCAGCAGCTTTTTTACGCTGGTTTTCTTAATCCACCTTTAATACCCACTGCATAAGCCTCTAGAATTCTTCCATTAGTTTTTTCTGAAAAACTCGCCGCATATTTATCTGTTAAACCCGAACTTATAGCAATATTATAGGCGAAGGCTGCTGCACCTTCCGCTGGGTGATCCCATGGGTGACCAAATTTCTCTGAGTAATCAACTCTCCGAAGTGACGGTTCTGGGAACGCATGGATTCTCCATTCTTAATATGCGTGACTTAGCGCTGGTAGCTTACACTGATAAATAGTGTTCGCCCCGGTAATGGATAGGCGTTATATCTTCCCGGAATAAATTGGCTGCTTACCGCATAATTAAAATATTTTCGGTCAAACAAATTATTTACTGATGTGCTTAACTGCCAAGGGCCTGTTTTATGTATAAGCTTAATGTCAGTAACCGTATATGAAGGTATTTTTTTCCCTAAGGTATTCGCCTCGTCATTGTCCATGAATTGTGAGTCAACATAGGTGACAGATGAATTCAATAGTGTTTGTTCATTGATTGCCCATGCTGCGCCCAGATTCAGTTTGTGGCTAGGAACTAACGGTACCTTCTTACCTGCAATATTAACGTTAGTTAGGGTGTATGCCCCACCGGCCAAAACACCGCTTAAAAATTTTGCGTCAATATAAGTATAGGCTGCGTTTAATGAAAGCTGGGATAACACCTGCCATTTTCCATCCAATTCCAAACCCCTGCGCCGTGACGGTGGCAAGTTAGTGTTACCAATACCCGTAGTAAAGGGATCAAGATGGATTTCATTATGAACCTTGTTATTGAACAATGCCGCTCGCCAGTTTCCATCATGGATACGCTGTTCCACACTGACTTCCATGTTTTCTGACGTCTGAGGACGTAGAAACTGAAATTGATTCGTAAAGGCTGGCGATGATTCGTAAATTTCATCTATATTTGTGAAGCGGAAGCCACGCCCAATTTTTCCATTTAATGACACTCCACTATCAAGTTGATGACGCAGGCCAAGTTCGTAAGCATTTTTTGAAGCCTTAAAAGAATCCGGTGCAGCAGCAGAGCCAAATGCCGCGCCAGGAGCGGCCGCGTTGTAAATGTCATTCGCGTTTATAGATATTCGTTCATTACGCACTCCGGCCAACAGGGATGTTTCTTTTGATAAATGCGTCGTATTTTGTAAATACCAAGCGCTATTTTGCTGGTTCATGGATATTTGGTTAATTGGTTGCCCAATATTCATCGCAGCGTTCGACGTATGCAAGTCAAAATTCCAGCGATACACATCAATACCCGCTACCAATGTGCTATTCCCACCTAATGAATGCGGAACCTTGATGCGAGGTGTAAGCGAAGTCACGTTCAAATCGCTATCGCGATAATTTGGAAAACCGTTAAAATCAAAATAGGATTTTTGATTTTTGGTGCGGCGTGCTAAGCCCACATTAACATCCGCACCAGAAAATCGCTGCTGCCATTCAAGCGCAACTTGATTGCCATCGCGGCTGGCATAGTCCAGCGGGGTGGCAGCGCCACGCGGATCAGTCGCCACCAGGTTAATGCCGGCGCTCGGTTGTACCAGACGCGCGCCGGGTAGGCGAATGTCCTGCCGATCAATCCCAACTTTCAATGCTAGCTCACCCGTGTCCAACTTCCACCGTGTATTTGCCTGTACATTGGTTTGCTCGTTGCGGTTGTTCGCACGGTATCCATCAGAAACTAATTGACTAGCTGTAAAGTCAATTCCTGCTGTACCAGAGAAATAATTAGCATTTGCCTGCACATCGGACATGCCGTAACTACCTGCTTTCACACGGACTTGCCCCGTTGTGCCTGCTTGCGTAGGTGATTTGGTGATAATGTTGATTACGCCGTTAGTTGCACCGTCACCGTATAACACAGCACCACTGCCACGCATAATCTCAATGCGCTCAATCGAAGCGAATGGGATGGCCGACCACTGAACCCCTGAAAGATCCGCGTTAGTAATGCGTCGCCCATCCAGCAGAATTAGAGTGTTTTGCCCAGCAGCTGCGCCAAAACCGCGCAAATCCACCGTGGCTAATGCGGCATTGTTGCCATATAGATCTCTCGTTGAAATACCTACTTGTTGCGAAAGTAATTCCGGTATGGTGCGGGCGCTACTATTATTGATGGTTTCGCGCGTAATGACGGATACATTAAGTGGCTTGTCAGCGTATGTCTCTTCGAATCGCGTCCCGGTGACAATGATCGTTTCGAGAGTAGGATCTTCCGTTATTGCGTTAGCTGATGAAGTAACCGCGCAAAAAATAACGGCGACAAATTTTTTGAGTTTCATTAAGATTTTCCTGAGCGAATTCCAAGGTTCCCCGTTGGAATGTTCAAACACAGGAAATGCACAAGCAAAAGGAAGGAGGGGGTGACTAACCGGTGCGGCTTGCAATCCCGCCGTCCATGCGCCACCCGCAGCATTTCCTGACCTAAGGAGCCTCTGATGAGGCTCCTGTGCTCAAGGCCGGTATCCGGGCTTGCAGGACTAGACGCATCGCCTTCCCATGATTACTCACAGTGGCTTAACTCAAGTTTTTCATAATATACGCGTTTTAACATTTGCCACTTGCTAGGTTCTGTCTGCTATGCAAATTTAATAAGCTAGGGAGAGGCCACTGCCTTGATAAATCAGGCTGACCCTGCTTCTTACCCATTAAATTTACTTATCAAACGAATACTGTGCGAGCGGCACGCGAATTTATGAAACATCCAGGTTATCAACACGTCCACACCTGCTTACCGTTGCGGGGGCAGCACAGGCCTAAGGAATTAATTCCCTCACCTGTTTCCCGTTTAACCAGACGCGTTCTTGTGTCTGGCACCTTAAGCGGCTCGGAGTATACCAGACGCGAATGCTTGAATTTTTAGAGGCGCCCTGCATCTTGTAAAGTACATCCTAAGAACAATGGTAAAATTATTCTTTATTTGTAAGATTTAAATTAGGACTGTGTACCATGAGCTCACGCAACGAATATTTGTTTGAACAATCGCAACACGTGATTCCCGGTGGGGTCAACTCGCCAGTACGTGCATTTAAATCAGTGGGTGGCACACCGCTGTTTTTTAAACGCGGGCAAGGCGCATATGTATGGGATGCTGACGACAAGCGTTACATTGATTATGTCGGTTCGTGGGGGCCGATGATTGTTGGCCACTGCCATCCCGCCGTGGTCACGGCAGTGCAGGATGCTGCTGCGCAAGGTTTGGGTTTCGGTGCGCCGACTGCCGCCGAACTGGAAATGGCCGAACTGTTGTGCAAACTACTTCCCAGCATCGAAATGGTGCGACTGGTGAGTTCCGGTACCGAAGCCACCATGACGGCGATCCGTCTGGCACGCGGTTTTACCGGGCGTAGCCGGATAATTAAATTTGAAGGCTGTTATCACGGCCATTCTGATGGCCTACTGGTCAAAGCAGGTTCCGGCGCATTGACTTTTGGTCAGCCGAGTTCCTCCGGTGTGCCCGCAGAAATCGCGGCGCTGACTACGGTGCTCGACTATAACGATGTGGCTGGTCTGGAGCATACCTTTGCCGAAATAGGCAACGAGATCGCCGCAGTTATTGTTGAGCCAGTCGCGGGCAACATGAACTTGATTATCCCCAAGCGCGAATTTCTGGATGCGTTGCGTGCGCTGTGCACTAAGCATGGTGCAGTGCTTATACTGGACGAGGTGATGACTGGCTTCCGCGTCAGCCTGCAAGGTGCACATGGCCATTACGGCATCAAGCCGGATCTGGTCACGCTGGGCAAAGTCATGGGCGGTGGCCTACCTGCTGCGGCTTTCGGGGGGAGGCGTGACATAATGCAATGCTTGGCACCGCTCGGTGCCGTGTATCAAGCTGGCACACTGTCCGGCAATCCGGTGGCAGTAGCGGCGGGACTGGCTACACTAGACTTGGTGCAGCAGCCGGATTTCTACGAGCACTTAAGCATGCTGGCGCGTCAACTAACCGAAGGTTTGGAACAGGCTGCTAAACAGCATGGCGTCGATTTTTCCGCCCAATCCATCGGCGGCATGTTCGGTTTGTATTTCCGTGCCACCTCGCCGACCTCTTATGCCGAAGTGATGACCTGCGACAAGGAAGCGTTCAATCGTTTTTTCCATGCCATGCTGGGCGAAGGTATATACATGGCGCCATCCGCATTCGAGGCAGGTTTCGTGTCGTCAGCACATACAGACGCAGACATTGCGCAGACCATCGCGGCTGCCAACAAAATTTTCGCAGCCTGGTAGCATGGGACTATTTTCGCGTGCTACATTTTTTACCACGGTTAATCATTTGCGCGATTTGCCGGTGCATGGTGGAAGAGAGGTTGCTTTTGCCGGACGTTCCAACGCAGGCAAATCAAGTGCCATCAATACGTTGGCCAATCACGTTCGCTTGGCTTACACCAGTAAAACACCGGGGCGGACCCAACATCTAAATTATTTTGACTTGGGCGATAATTGTTTTTTGGTGGACTTGCCGGGTTATGGATATGCCAAAGTGCCACTGGATATAAGAGCGCACTGGGAAGGGCTGCTGAGCGGGTATATACAGACACGGGAAGCATTGTGCGGGCTGGTTATCATAATGGATACGCGACATCCGCTCACCCAGCTGGATGAGCAAATGCTGGATTGGTTTGCACCCACCGGCAAGCCGGTGCATGTACTACTTACCAAGTCAGACAAACTCAGTCGTCAGCAGGCGAATATGACGCTGAGCCGCGTAAAATTGCACCTCGCGGAACATTTTCCGTTTTGTTCGGTGCAGTTATTTTCTAGTCTGAAAAAAATAGGTATGGATGAGGCTGAGGCAGTGATTGCCGGCTGGCTTTCTGCCGAATAGCAGACAAAAAAATCCCTCGGCTAATAAGGAATAGCCGAGGGTGAAAATGTCTCGACTTCTTTTGCTCAAGACAGCCCGCTCAGGGAGGAGAAGCGGGAGATGACATTTAAGCATCTATACGTCAGATTAGAAAATGATGGAAAAGTTCCAATACAAGTAAAAATTTTAGGATTTAAGTTATGCACACACTTGGGCAATATCCACATAAACGGATGCGGCGCATGCGCCACGATAAGTTTTCGCGCGCCTTGATGCGTGAAAACGTGCTAACCGCAGCAGATTTTATTTACCCGGTATTCGTACTCGAAGGCGTAAATCGCGAGGAAGTTGTGGCGTCTATGCCTGGAGTTAAACGCCAGACACTGGACAAACTGCTAGTTCAAGCTGAGGAATGCGTCAAACTGGGCATACCTATGCTTGCCCTGTTCCCTGTAATTAATACTTCGCTCAAGTCGGAAGATGCGCGTGAAGCGATCAATCCGGACGGATTGGTACCGCGCGCAGTCACCATGCTAAAAAAACATTTCCCCGAGCTTGGCTTAATGACTGATATTGCCCTTGACCCCTATACCAGTCATGGACAAGATGGGCTGATCGATGCCCACGGCTATGTCATGAACGACGAGACTGTCACCGTCCTGGCGCAGCAGGCACAAGTCCAAGCACTGGCCGGAGCTGATGTGGTGGCTCCTTCCGACATGATGGATGGGCGCATTGCTGCCGTACGGGCTGCCCTTGACCGACAAGGATGTAAGCACACCCGCATCATGGCCTATTCAGCCAAATATGCTTCCAGCTTCTATGGCCCATTTCGTGATGCAGTTGGTTCCAGCGCCAATCTGGGTACAGGCGATAAGCACACTTATCAAATGGATCCAGCCAATTCCGACGAAGCGCTGTGGGAAGTCGGTCTGGATTTGCAGGAAGGCGCCGACATGGTAATGGTCAAACCGGGCATGCCTTATCTGGACATTGTTCGGCGTATCAAAGATGAATTTAAGGCGCCAACATTTGTGTATCAGGTAAGTGGCGAATACGCCATGCTTAAAGCGGCTTCGCAAAACGGCTGGCTGAACGAACAAGCTTGCGTACTGGAATCCTTGTTGTCATTCAAGCGTGCTGGCGCGGACGGCATCCTGACTTACTTTGCCTTAGATGCGGCACGGTGGTTGAAGCAGGGGTAACTGCGCCGAATAATGCCCAATGACTTCTGTCGATTGATCAGAATATCTGGATTCCGGCCTGCGCGGGAAAGAGAAATTGCATTATTTTGGTGGCCGACTCTGTGGTTAGACTAAAGAGGCAATAACCAATGAGAATTGCGACAATTTTTTTATTCGTTTGCAGCAGCCTGTTCGTTTCGGCCTGTGCAACTACCCCAGAAGATCAAGCTCGTTGGGCTGCATATGAGCATGAGCTAAACACTAAGGTTGTAGACCCTCGGCCAATTATTTACGAGATGAGTCCCTGAACATTCTGCCAGTTACTTAAATTCGGCCTATCCAGTCTGAGAGAATATTGCAAGTTGCGTACAAGAAACGCTATATGGCAACCTTTCTCAAGTTTATGCCAGACGCATTATGTTACTCGATAACAAAATTGGAAAAACTTAAACTGAAAATAGAGGAGCGAATATGGACATTCACGTCTATGACACTTATGTAAAAGCTAAAGATGGCCATACTATGCACTTCGACGTATTCACTGCGGTGAAGGACGATCAGAAAGCGATCGAATCTGCTAAAGAGTGGCTGACTTCAATCGGTGAAGGCGAAGCACTTATCACAAGCAAGGAATGCAATTTTTGCCACATTCAACGCGCATCCACCAGCGTTATTGAAGCGATTAACAAAGATGGGTACTTCATCTACAAGATGGAAGGTTGTAAGTAATAGAATTTTAGTGCTCCAATAAGAAGGATTGGCAAACCGTTCGTAGCAAATGAGTTCCAAGTTTGCTAGCACAGACCCATTTATTTTTGATTTAATGCGGCTACGCTATCATTTTCAGTAAGAAATTATTTCATTTAAGCCGAGGAAAGCGCGCGCAAATATAATGCCCCGATACCAGCTTGTCTTTGTTGAAGGCTTTTGCGGCATAGCGCATCTCATTTCAACCATTTATTGTGTTACCAGACTAAATTGTGTCTGGCAACACACAGGAGTTAGTCATGTCAAATAAAAAAGTGATTCAAACCCTTGACGCACCAGCCGCTATTGGCATTTATTCGCAAGCGGTCTGCGTAAATAAAACTGTGTATCTTTCCGGCCAAATCGGGCTGGATCCCAATAGCATGCAAATGGAAGATGGTATAGAGGCGCAGATTCATCGCGTATTCCAGAACTTGCGCGCAGTGGCTGGTGCTGCCGACAGCAGCTTGAACGATGTGGTTAAGCTCAATGTTTATGTCACTGATATAAACAGCTTCACCAAAGTGAACGAAATCATGACAACCTATTTCCATCAACCCTACCCGGCGCGAGCGGTGGTTGGAGTGGCCGCATTGCCGCGAGGCGCGCTGGTGGAGATGGATGGCATATTGTGCTTGCAGGACTAGGCACACATTGCCTGTGCTATCTTCGGTTTGCAGTATTTCAAACGTGCTTCCCGCCAGCATTTCTGTAGCCACCTTAACCAAGCTCGCAAAACTTGGAATTCACAACCGCTTTGATCTGGTGTTGCATTTACCGTTACGTTACGAGGACGAAACCCGGGTAACGCAGATTGACGCGCTTGTGCATGGTGTAAACACACAAGTGGAAGGCGAGATTATCCACAATGAGGTCATGTTTCGCCCTCGTCGCTGCCTCATATGTCAATTGCAAGACGGTACTGGTGTGCTGCATCTCAGATTTTTGAATTTCTACCCAAGCCAGCAAAAGCAGCTCGAAGTAGGGAAGAAAATCCGCGCCTTGGGTGAGGTGCGCATGGGCTATTTCGGCATGGAGATGGTGCATCCAAAGTGTCGCGTCGCGGGTGAGAGCACACCACTGAAACAAGCGCTGACACCTGTGTATCCAACTACCGCAGGCCTGCCACAAACTACGCTAAGCAAGCTCATTCAAGCTGCCTTGAATGAGCTTGAGCTGACTGACACACTGCCAGCCGATTTGCTCGCACGCTTGAAGCTTTCCAGCTTTGCCGATAGCGTAAGGCTGTTGCACAATCCTCCGCCCGACATTGATGAGGATGCGCTGCTTAAACGCACCCATCACGCTTGGTTACGCATCAAATTTGATGAATTGCTGGCACAGCAACTTTCTATGCGAATACATTACCGCAAGCGGCAAAGTCGCAATGCGCCGCGTCTGCATGCACTCGGCCATTATTCCCAGCGACTGTTGCAGACACTAGCCTTTAGTCTCACTACCGCTCAACAAAAAACCTTGCGAGAAATCAGCCACGATCTTGAACAAGCGCATCCGATGCAGCGACTGCTGCAAGGCGATGTGGGCAGCGGTAAAACCATTGTTGCGCTACTGGCGGCCTTGCAAGCGATAGAAATGGCTATCAAGTGGCTTTGATGTCGCCCACTGAAATACTTGCCGAACAACACTATCACAAATTACGTGATTGGCTGGAGCCGCTTGGTATCAGCCCTGTATGGCTTTCTGGCAGCCTGAAGAA
>Ga0210044_10009890_pt1 | contig 11499 bp, 14 predicted proteins | sample CryGey13umfilter_2_FD_183959 | JGI IMG/M metagenome (GOLD analysis project Ga0210044, IMG submission 183959) | Groundwater microbial communities from aquifer in Utah, USA - Crystal Geyser 4/9/14 3 um filter (SPAdes) (version 2) | ecosystem: Environmental > Aquatic > Deep subsurface >...
CTATTTTTATGACCACACATTATATGAACGAAGCGGAGTATTGCGACCGCATTGCCATTATTGACCACGGAAAGATTGTGGCGTCGGGCACGCCGCGCGAACTCAAAAAACAAGTCGGGGGAGATATTGTCTGTATGACGAGCAACCAGAAGACAGAACTCAAAAAAGAACTCGAAGAGCGGTATAAAAAAGAGGTTAAAGAAAAGGATGGGTCTTTGCAGGTGGAGGTTGAGGACGGGGAGAAATTTCTGCCGCGGCTTTTCAATGAATTAACGGCTAAGATTGATTCCATTGAACTTCGCAAGCCGACGCTTGACGATGTGTTTCTCTCGCTCACCGGCCGCGCCATCCGTGAAGAAGAAGCGTCTGATAAAGAGCATGTGCGCCAGCATATGCGAATGAGACGGAGAACTTAAAATATTTAATCTTATGCTTATACAATTCATTCAAACGATTTATACAATTTGGCAGAGGGAAATAATTCGCTATTGGCGGGATAAAACACGAATTATTTCCACGCTTTTTATGCCGTTGATGTTTCTTGTTATCTTCGGCGCTGGCTTGAGCAAAACGCTTGCGACAGGAAATTTTGGCGTTGATTTTGTGCAATTCATGTATCCCGGAATTATTGCCATGAGCGTTATGAGTGTTGCTTTTTTCTCCACCGTCTCCACTGTTTGGGACAGAGAGTTTGGTTTCTTGAAAGAAATTTTGGTGGCGCCGGTCTCCCGCGTGGCGGTTGCTTTCGGCAAAACACTGGGGGCAACCACCATTGCTTCAATTCAGGCGCTTATCTTATTGATTCTTGCCCCGCTTATCGGCGTAACAATCCACCTTGCTATTATCCCGCAACTTGTTATTTTTATGCTCCTGCTCGCTTTTGCCATTTCGGGTATGGGACTGTTGATTTCTTCTCTCATGAAAACAACCGAAAGCTTTGGGCTGGTTATGCAAGTTTTGATTTTCCCCATGTTTTTTATCTCGGGCGCTTTCTTCCCGCTTACCGCCGTGCCGTCATGGATGAGCGCACTTTCGTATATAAATCCATTGACCTATGGCGTAGACGCCATGCGGCAGATTATTTTGGGCAATCAAGTGGCCAGCAATATTTTGAATGGCCTTTCTCTACACGCTATTTCTGTAAACGCCCTCTTTCTTGTGGTATTTTCAGCGGTGATGGTAACTGCGGCCGTGTTTGCTTTCAATAAAAGAGCATAGTTATAATCGTCACCAAAAAAATCCGTCAGCCCAAAAGCGAGGACGGCTCGGCAGGAGGGGGTTGGGGGGAGGAATGCCGAGCCGTCCGAGCGTCAAAGCCCCGCCGCCTGTTCGTCAGAACAGAGTCCAGCAGAGAAGTTTTCTTTTCCTTAATTGAAAAAAATTTAGGGGGCGCGCGAAAGAAAAAATTGTAAAGAAAACTTCTCTGCTGGGCACGCGAGCGGTAGCAAGCGGCGGCGGGGCGAGAGCGTACGATTTCGTTCAGAGCTACCACGCGCTCCGCGCGTGGTACATCATTTGTTTTGAAAATAGGTGCGAGCTTGGTACAATAAAGACACTAGAATAGAACTTAAAGATTTTGAAGAAGCCAGAAGGTGGGACGCGCGAAGCGTGTCCCACTATTTGGCTTTGAAAAAGCCGTTAAGTTCTGTTTTGGTGCGCAGGAGAGGAATTGAACCTCCACGCCCGTGAGGGCATAGCCACCTCAAGGCTACGTGTATACCGTTTCACCACCTGCGCAAGCTTTTGTCAAGTAGAGCCTAGATATGCTTTACAGACAACCCTATACTAGCTAATGCTTTAGCTATTTTCAACTTTTTTCTAGAAAGACAGACTACGCTTGGGGAGTAATACATGCGCGCAAGAAGCTTCATAGAATTAGCTTTTGCATATTTTAGCTGTTCTATAATACCCCTTCCATCTTTTGAAACATGGCCACTTACTCCTAAATCCTCACGGATCTTATTCCGCAACCATGAAATAAATTTTGGACTAGCTGAGGCAAATTCAGTGTAGAACATGAAGCTTGATTTCCAACGTGGATCCCAGTAACTATAGAAACATCCATCGCCATCAAAACATCCTCTAAGGAAATCGTAAAAATAATTATCAGGAACTTTAATTTCTCCCAAAGTCTTGGACTTTGCCGGAGTGAAGCCAATAGAGACTAGAAAGTCATAGAAGATGCGATTCTTTATCTGTACTCTTAGCCCTCCACCTAGACCATAACCTGAATTTTTATTGACTATTTTTAATCGTAACCCAATACAGTGATTAAAATTATTCAGTTGCTCTCTATCTTTTGATGTCAGATCAATTAATGTTGTACCCCTAGCTATACATCCATCAGTTGCCAGCAATCCTATAGCGTAAGCTAGATTGGCTGACCATTTAGTTTTAATAAGTTTCTTTGGTTTTGGTCCTCTTCTCGCCCCAATCATAATTTAATTATATATGCTCAAGGAGATAGCGTCTACCAATTTATCTACAAAAAACCATAAACTGCCTCTCGGCGGTTTTTGATTTTTGTCTACTCGGCTTCTGTCGTTTCTTCAACTTCTTTAGCCGTTCTGACATTTCTCATCTGACGGCTGATTTCCTTAGCCGCTTTTTCTCTAATGTGATAGAGCTTGGCACGACGAACTTTCGAGCGTTTTACGACTTCTATCCTGTCCAATACGGGAGAATACAGGGGGAAAATTTTTTCCACCCCGACGCCAGAAGATGTGTTGCGAACAGTCAAAGTGGCACCCGCCTCTTTGCCATGCTTGCGCGCCAGCACCAAACCCTCAAAAGCCTGAAGGCGAGTCTTACCTTTCTCAACGATTTTCTGCCAGACACGGATAGTATCTCCTGATCGCAAGTCTAGTTTTTGTCTTTTTTCTATATCTACTGGACTGATTATTCTATTCATAGTGGATATTAATCTAACACATCTCATCTGACATTGTCCATGGCCTTCATAAAATCTGTAGGATAGGTAGCTTCGACCGTTATTTTCTTACCTGCCTGTCCCGCATCTGGGGACATTGAAGACAAGTTGGCAGTAGTTTTAAAAGTTATGGCACGAGCATGAAGGGCGAGACGGTTAAAACCAAGAATACACGGTTTGCCCGGAGCATAAAGCTTGTCGCAAACAACTGGATGGTGAAGCGCCTTAAAATGTACCCGAATCTGGTGCGTTCTGCCTGTTGCTGGTTTAGCTTCAATAAAAGTGAAACTTTTGTCACTGGCTCGTTTTAAGACTTTAAAGTGCGTCACGGCCTCTCTTTTTTCCCCTATTGCGCCCCGTTCAGCCGAACGCTTGCGAAAATTGCTAGCACTTCTTGCTATAGGCAAAGCAATGGTACCTAGATCATCTTTAATATTGCCATGAACAAAAAGATGGTAAATTTTTTCAATTTCTCTTTTTTGAAACTGATTTTTAAGAGACATATAGCCTGCCTCCGTTTTAGCCAAAAGCAGAACTCCCGAAGTTTCGCGATCAAGACGATGCACTATACCCGGACGTTCAATCAGCGTTCCGTTGCTAAGTTTAAGAGACTCCCCGACTTTGAGCGCTTCGGGAAATTTAACACCAAACCATCCTGACACGCTTGGTTCATCAGTTCGCCCGTCTGGGTGTACCACCAAACCAGCCGGCTTATCGAGAACAATAATGTCTTTGTCTTCGTAAAGAATGTTTTTCGAAAGGTCAATCATATTAACTTGCTAGTAATTTTACCTTCTCTACCCAACCCATGATAGTCAGAAATAATTTTGTATCGCAAACATAAATATCGAAGGTTCCAAACGGGAGAGTATTTCTTTTCTGCAAACTTGCTGCGCTGGGTTTTATATATGTTTTAAAAAATTGACGACGCGATATTCCAGAAACTCTAGACCAATATTTTTCAGTTTCTTCTATATCAGCATGTTGAAACGTGTGAATACTAGCACGGAACTTATTTTCTGGAACATAGCATATTTCCCTAAAAAATCTCATCATCATTTTTATAACTAGAGGGTCACTATTAGATAATCTGGCCATATTATGATTGGTTTTTCCTCCTTCTCCTAAATACAAAATAATACCTATAAGTTTAAGCTGTTCTACAGAGATGCCAGTGAAATCATCTTTAGCACTATCAATAATAACTTGTCTTTTTTTATTAGTGTTTGCCAATCTACTAAGTCTACGTCTTTCAATAGATTCAACACTTCTACCTCTTTGAGAAATCTGTTTTCTTTGTTCAGGGGTAAGAACAATATCTCGCGCCCATAAACTCACACTTCCTTTTGCAAAGCCGGTTTCTTGGATAATTTGATTTATCGATTTACCCTTCTTTCTCATAGCTCTAGCTACATCTCGTTCATCAGTTTTCATAAGTAGAGTATATCATACATGCTGTAATGTTTATAGATTCATAATACGAAGAAAAGATTGAATTTGAATATTTTTACATCTATACTGTGATAGTTTTGCGGGATTAGCTCAGTTGGTAGAGCGTTCGATTTACACTCGAAATGTCGCAGGTTCGAGCCCTGCATCCCGCACTGGCTAAATTGCCGAGGTGGCGGAACTGGTATACGCGCTGTGTTCAGAACGCAGTGAGGGAAACCTCGTAGGAGTTCAAATCTCCTCCTCGGCACAAAAACAAAAATGATACAATAAGCATCCAGTGAAAAAAGATTATCAAAAATTAAGTATTCATGCCCACCGAAAATCACGCGGAAAAATATCGGTCGTAGAAAAATTACCTCTCAAAAAATCGCCATTTCTGGCGTTCGTCATCTCTTAATTCGTATAATTAAAAAATTTTTTCTTTCCCCCAATCGAAACCGCCAATTCGTTTTTGCCCCCAAAATTGAATACAAATTAGCCGCTGAGCCAAGCGAGGTCGCGAGCGAATCCTTACAATTTCCTTTCTGGTGTCCCCGGCAGGACGCTTCTCCTGCCTAAACTCAATGTCTAGTCGAGGCTGGCTATCTTACTCCTCGGAAACCCACGGTTTTCCGACGGCCTTCGGCCTGCCTTCCCCCCTGCCTGCCGGCAGGCAGGCAGGGGGAAACTAGAGTTTCCCCGAACCTTACAAGTTCTGTACACCTTTCGCACCTGCGGTGCTCAAGGTCTTGCGGAAGCTACACCAATTCGCTTCCTCACCCCTTCCAGTTCGATTCCTGCAACCAAACCAACAAAATATAAGACCCCCGCACAAGGCAGGAGTTTTATATTTTGTGTCCCCGGCAGGAATCGAACCTGCATCAAAGCCTTAGAAGAGCTCTACTTTATCCATTAAGCTACGGGGACAAGAGAGGAACAGAGAATATGCTAGCATATTCTCTGTTTCCGAACGCAGTTCCCGCCGCGGAGCGACAGGGGACAATCGAGTAACAGAAACCATGCTAGCATATTCTCTGTTATAGCGAAGGATCAGCTGTTTGAATGACCGCGCCTTTAATGCTCTCAAATTCAACAGCCTTATTTTGATAATGCAAGACAGTTTCTCTTAAATTAGTGGTGTTTATAACTTCTCTTTCGTGACCTTCCGATGTCTCCATGACAAAAATTTCTTCCTTATCAATTTTTACAAAAATAAAAGCACTAAAAGCGATAACTGATATTATAAGAATAATTGTTGATATTAAAATAATTTTCCAGTCCGAATCCGGGCTTACGCCAAACCCGAACAACTTTCCCTGAACCTTCCAATTATATTTTTTAAAAGATATTTGCATGTTTGTCATGGTTTAATCAAAAATATGTAATGACAAAACGATCCTCGAACGCCAGCCATCTTCATTTCTAAACAAGCTCGACTCGTCTATCATAACTCGATAAGGCAGATTCTCTATGGCGCGAACAAAAGCCAATGTCCCTGACCAATGACCTTGGGTATCAATAATAATGCGCACCATACTCGATCCAATGTTATCTTTGTTTTCAATTTTTCCAACTGAAACTATAGAGGCATCTATGCCGAACGCCTGACCCGCACCCTCGATACTTTCTATCAAAGACACTAGCTTGTCGTCAGAAAATATAAAATTATTGAGAGTGATCAAATCTTTCGCGGCGTTATTTTGCACAGATTTAATAGACCGATCCAAAGTCCTCGTTTCGGCAGTTTGGTTTACCGAATTTAGAAGTTCTTTGGATTTCTCATTCTTGCTGTATATATTGTAAGCCCCCAGAATTAGCACGGTAAAAAGAGCGGCCGCAATGAGAATAAGTACAGTAAGCGAAAATTTGGAGTTATTGGTAATCATGGCGATAATTTTATTTGAAAATCAATATTCTTTTCTTTCGCTAAGTTTGATAGAGGCAAAGTAACCATGGAAAAATATTCTGATGAGTTGATGTTATTTTCAAACATGACAAGAGACTGGCGATCAGTCGCCACGCCATCTATTGAAAGGCTTATTTCGTCTTTAATTCTTATCCATGAGAAGCCGGTTATAGTTATACCGGATATTTTCTGGCCCAAAATTTTATCGATAAAAGCCGACGGGCTATCGGTATCAAGCGCAGGAGAAAGTATTTGGAGTTTTTGATTGATATCTTCAAGCCATGCATTAAGAGCCTTCTCGTCGACTCCGGTGTCTCGAGAATTGTTAGCCATGATTTTTTCATATTCAATAATCTCATTTTGACGCGCATTTGAAATAACATATGACGGCAGAAGTCCTATTATGCCCACGACAAGCACAACAATGAGTGAAATGAAAATGATGATAGCCCGACGAGTGGAGTAAACGCTCGATACCTTTTGTCTCTCTTCTTCTGTGAGTAGTTTGAACATTTTTTATTTAATCGAGTGCCGTGGTAAAACCAGCCCAATGGCGGAAGCATAGTCTAGAGAAGCGTCAAAGGGTATCAATGAAACCTGTTCACGAGAGGAAGAAATATTCAACCATACATCCGACAAGGCGTGCGAAATTTCATTTTTATCCATAATTTTTTCAACAAGACGAGCCTTGCTTGCGCCCAATCCACACAGGAGTATCTTTTCGATCTTATTTGCCATTTTCCCAGTTTTATCTGTGCTAGTGTTCCAAAAATCTATTATTTTCTTCATTTCCGTTTTTAACTCATCAACATCCGGATATGAATCATCTTCGTTAAGACCGCAGGAGCGAGTGGTACTGAACTGAACGATACCCTCTTCGACAACATAAAAACCGGTTTTATTCCTAGTGAGGTTAATGATCAGGTATGAACGCTTGTCTTTGTGATGAATAACTGCCCGGGCAATAGCCTGAGACTCAAGATTGAAAGAAATCGGGATGATGCCTGCAGATTCAAAAACATTCACATAAGAATCGACGATATGTTTTGGCAAAACAGAAACAGCGAGCCGAATCTCGCCGACACTTTCGTTTTCTCTAATAATCTCAAAATCAAAAACTGATTCGGCGAGAGAGATTGGTACATTTTCTTCAATAATAAAAGCTACGGCATCTCTTAGTCCTGAATGAGGCACCCAATCGATCGTAGCGGTAAATAGGTATGACTTCTCTTCTGGCAAAGTGGCGTGAGTATAATGAATATGGAAACGCTTGGAAATATCCCTTAAAACGCTCTTCAGATTATCAGGATTATTGATAAGGCCAGACTCCACGGTGCCGGGCGGATTAACAAATTTGCTTGAATTTATTAATTTAAAGCCACCACCTAAAATTTCTCTGCGCAATTGGACAAATTTCGTATCATTATCGGCAATAACAATGCCGGCGGTCGACAGTAGGAGAAACTCTGGTGCGGGAAATAAATCAAGAAAAATTTTCTGTCCCAGTAACGGAATCATATACCTTTATTATACACAGTATCGATGAAACTTTTAAGAATAAGGGCGGCGGCGGAAGCGTCTGTCATATCTGTTTGCCCTTGAAGGCGCCGCGCCTCAATAGTAGTAAAAACTTCCGGATGAAAAATAATCTCTATTTCGCTGACTTCGGCCAATAAGCTCTTTTGAAGCTCGTCTTTAAACTTATTTATTTCCTTCTGAACCGGATTCGCGCTTCCATCCAAATTTTTCGATTCGCCTATTATAATTTTTCCAATCGCTTCCTCCTTGATAAGTTTAATTACCTTGTCCATTAATGATCTATCGTTTGGCCATACCGCTCGAGGCAGAGCAAAACTGCCAGTTTCATCTGTTAAAGCAATGCCTACCCGTTTTTCTCCATAATCAATGGCCATGAGTCTCATATAAGGAATTATAGTATAATTGAATGATAATTATGGAGCTAATAAACATAGTAGCCGAATGGGCACAGGTGGATCCTTTAATAATAGCGCTGGCTATTGTGTGGACTTTCGTATGGAAAGGGTTTGCTCTCTGGAGAGCGGCCGAGCTTCATCAGAAATACTGGTTCATAGCCATTCTTCTTATAAACACGCTAGGCATCTTGGAAATTATCTATCTATTTTTCGTAGCGCGTAAATATAAAATTGAGATTGTAGAAAGAAGTGAGTAAAGATCTTCTACTGAATTTTTGTTGAAGAAATTTTTTTATATCCCATATATAGAGCGGCTAAAACAAGAGCAAGTACGAATATTTGAAAATATAAAGATGCTTCTATCGCAAAAGGCAACAGGAGGCCAAAGGGGGTTATGCCGATAATGGTTGCAATCGTATACGGCTTTAAATTCATGGTGGTAAAGATGCCTATGGCATAACTCAAGATATCGACGGGCACCAGTATGCGCAGAAAAACGACATTCCAAAAAAAATATTTCTCGCCAAGCGCCTTTTCATATTTTGAAACTGAATTTAGATTAACAAAGCGCTCTACGAAGGGCCGGCCCAAATGTCTAGCGATGATAAAAGCGATTACCGAGCCTATGCTCCAAGAAACTATATTCAGGTTGGCAGTCAAAAATGGCCCCCATATGACTGTCGCCACTGGAATGAGAGGTAAAGCGCTTATCGGCGCTATGACCGTGGCCACAATGTTGACTAAGACATATAATCCCATTCCCCATAAACCAAAATCTAACTTGCTTTCTATGTCATCAGCGAATTTGTTTGCCACAATTACTCCCAAAATGAAAAAACTCACCAAGATAACAATCCCCCAAATCTCCTTGTGAATCATCTTGATAGCAATAGTACACGACCCACCATGTCGATAAAAGCTTTCAAAACCGGAAAATGAAAACTTGGAGGTTAAGCCTCCAAGTAACTACAGCGACACGCGGCCACAACTTTCTTAGCGAACCATGTCCGTCGAAGGTCGCTTGGACGACCGAAGGTGTATCTGCCTCTAGGATAACAAGTTTTTCGCAGGCGACAAATTCAAAATCAAATCTAAGATAGAGATAATGTAATTACTCTCCATCTCTATCTCCATCTACGCCACCAACCTCACGCAGTTTCTCCTCTGCTTCGCGGACTTCCTCTTCGGCTTTCTCGCGCTCTTGCCCTAATCGTTCAACTTCTTTTCCCGTCTCTTCTCTTTTTAGTTCTTCTTCCTCTTCATTAGCTTCACGCTCTTGTTCTTCTTGTTCTTCTTGTTCTTCTTTTAACTCCTCTTCATTTTCTTTTGCTTCTTTAAGATTTTCAATGGCTTCTTCTACGGAATCAAGACTCTTTTCGGCCTGTTTAGCCAGACGCTTTGCTTCTTGATAGTTACCGACGGCAAAAGCGGACTTTGCTTGAACGAGCAAGTCATCAAACTCACCGAATTCTTCGGCCTCCACGATCAAAGCTTCTTTTGTGGCCTCATCTAACACTTCTTGCCTCTCTTTTTCAGCTTCAAGAATGGCCCTTTCGGCTTTTTCTTTGATTTCCATTTCTTCTTCAATACGGTCTTCTTCTTGCTCAAGTGTTTCCTCTGTCTCTTCTTCTTTGAGTTCAAGAAGCTCCTTTTGGGCTTTTACTTGGTCTAATTGTTGAACCAAACTTTCCACTTGAGCCACATCGCCGGCTTGTCTTGCTTCAAGAATTTTGCGCTTCAATTCCTTTTCTTGAGCTTTGAGCACCCGCTCTTGTTCTTTAAAAGTCTCTTTAAGCACGGATTTTAAGTCTTCAAAATCGTCACCCAGTTCTTTGGCAAGCTCGCTGACATCTTTTCCTGCCACTTTTTGCTCCATAACAATAGTTGCGGCATTGGCAAGGCGTGCCTGAAATCGCGATTGCGCAACTTCGAGTCCCTTGGCTTCCCCTCCCCTCGTTTCAAGAATAATTTTGATTTCTGCCACTCGTTCAGCGGCAAAGGTCATCTGCAAGTGAGCTTTACCCTCAGGATTAAATGTCAAAAAGGAACGCACGGCTTCCCCGAATTTGTCAAGGAAATAAAATGGGCTTTCTGGAGTGAGTCCCGCGTTCGGCAAAACAGCCTCATTATGCGCAAAAACGGCGCTACCCGTAAAGACAAAAAAAGCTGTTATGGCAACTGTGGCGGATATAAATGTTTTTTTCATAATGTATTTAGCTAATTTATTTACTCTTTAATTATAGTAGCAATTCGACCATATTGCTATACTACTTATTATTTCACTAGATCTTCCATTGGAACGCCTAACGCTTTGGCGATCTTGGCGACCGTTTGGACACTTGGCTTGATAACAACATCACTCTCAATTTTGGTAAGTGTCGTGTGCCTTACGCCGGATTTTCTTAACTAAATCGTCTTGGATCAAGCCAAGCTTATTTCGTGCCTTTTTGGTGTTTTCGCCAATCGGCTCATCACTTCTCAAATTCAAGAGGAAATCAAAAAAGTTTCTTTGCCACTCGATTGGCTTTCTTGGATGATTGAAGAAAACAAAAAGGACCAATCATCCGAAGTCCAATCGAGTACGCTTTTTGCCGATTCAGTAAAAGCCGATATTTCTCTTTTGGAAACTAAAATAGAGAAGCTGATGACGGCGTATTTAGAGAGCGCACTTTCGCTTGAAGAGTATCGCGAAGCTAAAAACAAGTTAGTTAATCAAAATCAGCTTCTCAAAGAGAAATTATCGGCTTTTGAGCAAAAAGCGAATAATCGGTTCGAACTTACCGAAAAGTTTTTGAAATACAATATGGAATTGGCAAACGATTGAACAAATGAAGAATTACTTCATTTGTTCAAAAAAGTCGGTTCGAACTTTAAAAGTTTGGATCGAACCGTACTTTTTGAGCCACGCGGAGCGTGGAAAACCCTTTCTGATTCAGAGTTTTTGGGGGGAAGGCAGAACAGACGGCGCTTCGCGCCGACCATATTTTTGGCGGGAATTTGAATTCCGAATTTTGGCGGTACCTTTTGGACGAAATCCGAACTTTTTTTGAGCAGAACCCCGACTAAGGAAGCCGCCCCGCCGCCGCTCGCTAACGCTCGCCACCCAGCAAAAAAGTTTTCTTCGCTTTTCCTAATTTGCGCGCGCCGATTTTTTTCTTCTAAAAGGAAAAGAAAACTTTTTTGCTGGCTTCTGCTCCTGACAGAGCAGGCGGCGGGTGCGGCCTCTTTTTGTATTCGCTCCGGCATGGCGGAATTCCCCCCAAACCCCCCTTCCGCCATGCCTCCGCTCAAAAGCAGGC
>Ga0210044_10009892_pt1 | contig 11497 bp, 8 predicted proteins | sample CryGey13umfilter_2_FD_183959 | JGI IMG/M metagenome (GOLD analysis project Ga0210044, IMG submission 183959) | Groundwater microbial communities from aquifer in Utah, USA - Crystal Geyser 4/9/14 3 um filter (SPAdes) (version 2) | ecosystem: Environmental > Aquatic > Deep subsurface > Groundwater...
TGGAAAATCGAGTTTAACTTTCTCCCCATTGTTGTTTATAAGGCTGTCGGTAAGCGGATTAAAGTCCAAATTCCCAGCAATTGCGAGGGCTGTAACCATTTCTGGAGAAGCAACAAAAGCGTGAGTGTTAGGATTTCCATCAGCTCTTTTGGTAAAGTTTCTGTTGAAAGAATGGACTATAGTATTTTTAGGGTTATTGTCGATGTCGTCGCGTTTCCATTGACCTATACAAGGACCACAAGCATTGGTAAAAATTGTAGCCCCCAATTGTTGGAAAATATTCAAAAGGCCATCGCGTTCAGCGGTAAAACGTACTTGCTCTGAGCCTGGATTTATTCCCAAGCCAGCCTTTACTGTAAGTCCTTTTTCGACAGCCTGTTTGGCAATTGAAGCTGCACGCGAAAGGTCTTCGTAGGATGAGTTTGTACACGAGCCAATTAAAGCCCATTCAACTTTCAAAGGCCAATTGTTGGCGCGAGCTACTTCTCCCATTTTTCCAACCTCAGTATCTCTGTCAGGAGTAAAAGGCCCGTTGAGATGTGGTAACAATTTATCGAGATTTATTTCTACTACTTGGTCGTAATATTTTTCTGGAATGGAATAAACCTCTGCATCAGCTCTTAGATGATGAGCAATTTTGTTGGCTTCTTCTACAACTTCTCCTCTATTGGTAGCTTTTAAATAGTCGGCTATATGCGAATCGTAAGCAAATATTGAATTTGTAGCTCCAATTTCAGCGCCCATATTGCAAATGGTGGCTTTGCCGGTGGCAGAAATAGATTCAGCACCTTCACCGAAGTATTCCACAATTGCGCCAGTGCCGCCTTTAACAGTAAGGATTCCAGCAACTTTTAGGATTATATCTTTTGGCGCTGTCCAGCCGTTAAGCTTTCCAGTAAGTTTTATCCCAATAAGTTTTGGAAATTTTAGTTCCCAAGGCATATCAGCCATAACATCTACAGCGTCGGCACCACCAACACCCACAGCAACCATTCCTAAACCGCCAGCGTTTACGGTGTGAGAGTCGGTGCCAATCATCAAACCACCTGGGAAAGCATAGTTTTCTAATACCACCTGATGAATAATGCCAGCACCAGGTTTCCAAAAACCAATTCCGTATTTATTCGATACAGATTCAAGGAAATCATAGACTTCTTTATTTGTAACTATAGCCTCAGAGAGGTCGGTTTCAGAGCCTTTATAAGCTTGAATTAAATGGTCGCAATGAACAGAACTTGGCACAGCAACTTTCTTTTTGCCTGCATTCATAAATTGCAAAAGAGCCATTTGTGCGGTTGCATCTTGCATGGCCACACGGTCAACTTTAAAATTTACATAACTTTTAGCTCTTTCAAAAATAGTTTCTTCATTTTCATAAAGATGAGAATAAAGAATTTTTTCGGCCAAAGTCAAAGGATGGCCTAATCTTTTTCTTGTGTTGTCAACATTTGCATCAATTTTTTTATAAACTGAGCGTACAAGATTTATATCTACTAACATAACTTTTTATTTAAATTAATTTATATTATAAAAGAAAAGTCCGATAAGGACTTCCCGAAATATTATCCGCGTTTAAATATTATTACTGAAATTGTTACATCATCACCTCCCATATTTACCGTCATTCCATAAGGTCTATCGGAGGGAATTTTAATTTGAGCATTGCCAGCGCGACCAGTGAGTTGCTGCCAAATGGTTACTGACTGATGAACACCCGTTCCCCCAGTTGGGTGTCCCCAGCCAATAAGGCCACCAGTAGTATTTACAGGTATAAAACCTGTACGAGCGGTATTGCCTTCAGAAACGAAATCACAGCCTTTGCCTTTTTCTGCCAAGCCAAGAGCTTCCAAAGTTAAAATTCCTGCTATCGAAAAGCAGTCATGCAATTCAATGGTTGCTAAATCTTTAGCTGTAATTCCTAATTCGTTCAAAGCTTTATTTGTAGCAAATTTTATTGCTTCTAATTCCGTCAAATCTTTAGGGTCTTTGGTGATATCGCGCACAGCATGCACAAAACTTAGCACTTCAACGGCCTCTGATTTGGCTACACCAATACGTTTAAGACCTTCTTCAGAGCAAATAGCAATGCCAGAAGCTCCGTCGGAAACTTTTGAACAATCTAAATAATTGAGATTATCCACAAAAGCTTTCCCATTGGGTTCCATTTTCAAACAAGTGTTGTAAGGATCTGGATTTGTGTTATGGTATTCCTGTGCTGTAGGGTCGAGTCTTGAATTTTCGATGGCATTTGCATACCAACGTGACATCCCTTTACGGGCATTTTCTTTGCCATATTTTGCAAAATAAGCACCGGCGCGGTCGCTAAATTGACCAGGGAAAAAATATGCATGACCAGTCTTACGTTTTTGATACCAGCCTGCTCCAGCAAGAATATCAGCACCATAGATAGCTTTATAAGTATTTTGAACTTCAAAGCCTACTGCCAAAGTAATTTCTGAAGTGCCAGCTAGCACATTTCTAATGCCTGATTGTAGTGCTAATCCACCAGAGCCACAAGCTCCTTCAACAGATGTTCCATACTTCATCGACAATCCTTCGTCAATCATAGGCAAAAATCCAGGAAGATTGGCTTGATTGTTAAATCGCGCTGCCATAAAATTTCCTATCACGCCTTCGTCAACATTTTTTGCTCCACCGATTTGTTTGAGCACGCCCTGACCAGCTTCTTTGATATAATCTTCAACGCCTGAGCGAACTGCTTTAGGATTAAATTCTTTGCGGCCTGTTCCCATTGAAATGGTGTTGTATCCACCATACATATATACTTTTTTATGAGGTATCATATCTTGATATTTTTAAAGTTTCTACTATTTTAAATAATTATTTATGGGGCCATAAGCATGATAAAAACCTGTTAGCATAACAGTATTTACAGCTTCATTATCTTTAGCAACATTGGAGCTAATTAGTTGAAGTCCAATTTCATTGGAGCGTTTGTTATAATCTTTAGCCAAGGTAGCTCCAAGAGTCTTCATAGAATTAAGATCTTCAAAAAAAGCAGTGAGCAAAGCCTCTTTATTTCTATTGAAATTAACTACTTTCCATGGCTTATAGGAAGCTGGAAGCACACCAAGTTTGGCATCAACTTCGGCTGCGAAGCTATCAATATTTATATATTTTTTGTTATCAATATCCCAAATAGCTATTGGGCGACCTTTTTCGTATTTCAAAAATCCGTCTTTCTGAGCACCAGAAGAATATTGTCCTCCCTTTACTCCTTGCTCAACCATTTTATCGAGTATGCTGGAATGTAAGTTTTCATCCTTTAAATATGGATTCATCACAGCCATAATGTATTGACAAACTTCAATGCCAACATAATCAGTAAGTTGAAATATTCCCATTGGGCGTACAAGATAATCTTGAGTGATTTTGTTTATAGCATAAAGAGCTTTCACATAGCCAAATTCGGTAGCGAGTTTTTCTACTTGTTGAATTCCGTAAAGGGCGTCGCGCATAAAATGTCCGTTTCCAATAAAACCTGCAATATCATTAGATGGGACAACAATTTTGCGTAAGTTCTTAGCGTAAGTCATGGCAAAATCGAAAAGATCATCGGAGGTGTGTTTTGAACGAATAACTTCAACGAGTTTCTGAACTGCTGGTGGATTGTAGAAATGAAATCCAATAATATTACCGCCAAGTTCTGCAGCTTCATCGAGTTCTGTGATAGGAATGGATGAAGTATTTGTAAAAAACCAAGGATTTTTTTCGGAGTTTTTTTTAATGCCACTAAGAACTTTATGCTTGAGCGCTGGATCCTCTTTGATAGCTTCAAAAATGATATTTGAGCGATAGGCTACTTCAACAGCGGTAGTAGGTCGTACAATATTCAAAACTCTAAAGATGTACTCATCAATTATCTGAAAGTTTTCGATAAGGTCTTCCCTATCGGCATAGAGCTGGCGAAGGAGTACGGTTTTTTTCTCTGCAATTTTTCGCACTTGCTCTCTTAAATAACCCATCAAACCAAAGAGAGCCTCGTCAGAAACGTCCATAGCATTGAGGACAAAAGTTTTATTTTTATTTTGGGGCTGTAGGCTAAGATCTGCCATTTCCACAGCGGTGAGAAGAAGTATCCCACTGCCCATTTTTCCAGCAGCACCCAGTACTGTTACATTTTGCAATCTATCTTCGTATTTCATAAAATCTATTTTTAAAATATTTATATTGAATTTTATTTTGTTACCAATTTGGTTTACGTTTCTCGAGAAACGCTGCCATGCCTTCAGAAGCTTCATTGCCAAAAAGACTTCCAAATTCTTTTGTTTCAAGTGCTGAGCCATCAATAAAACTCATATTGAAACCTTTGCGAGCAACTGCTTTTACTTTTCTGACAGCTTGTGGCCCTTTTGAGGCAATATTTTTTGCTATTTTCAGCGCTTCTTCCATAAGATTTTCTTGCTCAACAACTTTTTGAACTAAGCCAATTTTTAAAGCATCATCAGCAGTAATCATTTCGGCAGTCATAAGAAGATAAAGAGCGTTTCCAAGACCTGCCAAGCGAGTCATTCTTTGAGTGCCTGCATATCCAGGGATAAGTCCTAAGTTTACTTCGGGCTGCCCGAATTTTGCTTTGGTGCCAGCAATTCTAAAATCGCAAGCCATTGTAAGCTCGCAGCCACCACCAAGAGCAAAGCCGTTAACAGCAGCAATTACAGGAAATGACATATTTTCTAAACGGTCGAAAGTGCGCTGCCCAAAAGCTGAAAAGCCAGAGCCCTCATCCTGTGTCATATTTTTCATTTCGGCAATATCGGCACCAGCAACAAAAGCTTTCCCTTCTCCTGTGATAATCATAACTCTTAAATCATCCATTTTTTCATAAATATCGAGGAGCGAGTTCATTTCCTGAAAAAATCTTGTATTAAGAGCATTCATAGCCTCTGGACGAGAGATAGTTACTATGAGAATGCCTTCGTTAAAATTTGATTTTAATATCTGAAATTCCATTTTTAAAGTATAGTTATGTACATATTAATTTTGATAATAAATTATGAAAATTACAGTAAAAAGATTTATGCTCTTCACCAATATTTGAGTTTAACCTGTGAAAATATTACAAAATAACAATTGCTTTTTCTATAAATAATCATATAAAAATTTGATATTTAGACCATTAAATATTATCTAAAAATCAGTTGCCAAAGGTATAAAAAATATGCTAAATTTTTACCCTAAAATAATGAATTTTTCGCTCGCCTTTAGAAATTTAAGAAACTCTAAATAGAAAAATATTGTAATAAAAAAAGCCCCATTTGCTAACGACAAATGGGGCTTATGATTTATATTTTATATTTACAGAATAGTAGTAAATTCAAAATGTTCGGAGATTGACTGATAATTTGCAATTCTATGAATTACATCAGCGAAAAGGTCGGCAGTACTTATAATTTTAATTTTAGTAGAGTTTGTGTTTTTCAGTGGAATTGTATCTGTTAAAATCACCTCAGTTAGCGGAGAATCTTCAATATTTTGATATGCTTTCCCTGATAGCACTGCATGAGTACATAGAGCTCTTACAGATTGCGCGCCCATATTCATAATCATTTCGGAAGCAATTTTAAGAGTTCCAGCAGTATCAATTATATCATCAACAAGCACTACATCTTTTCCTTTGACGTCTCCAATAACTTGCATGCTGCTAATTTCATTAGCAACTTTGCGCTGTTTAAAGCAGATAACGAGGTCTGTATTTAAAAACTTAGCATAAGCGGCGGCTCTTTTAGCACCTCCAGTATCGGGCGACCCCATAATCATATTAGGGAGGTTTAGATTTTTAAGATAAGGCACGAAAAGGCTGGAAGCATACATGTGGTCGAAAGGTACATCAAAAAACCCTTGTATTTGGTCGGCGTGCAAGTCCATAGAAACTACTCTATCAACGCCAGCTGCGGTAAGCAAATTAGCCATTAGCTTAGCTCCAATTGGCACTCTCGGCTTGTCTTTTCTATCTTGTCTTGCAAAACCGAAATAAGGTATTACAGCAATGATTTTTCTGGCAGATGCTCTTTTCGCTGTGTCAATCATCAAAAGAAGCTCAAAAAGATTTTCGGTAGGAGCAAAAGTAGAATTTATAATAAAGATGTCTTGTCCACGAACAGATTGCTCAAAAGATGGCTGAAACTCCCCATCGGCAAAGCGTGAGAAACTTACTTTACCAAGCTTGGTGCCATAGCTTTTAGCAATTTTCTCCGCAAGTTCATGATTTGAATTTCCCGAAAATATAGTAACAGGGCTGCTCATAAGTTGGAATGTTTGATGTTTAAATTCTTGGCAAAAGTATAAAATTAAGCTATTAACAAGCTATTATTTTGGTAAAAAATAAAATATATAATTAATAAATATCTTTATATTTGCCGCCTCAAAGTTCTTGAGATTTTAATAGTAGGCTTTTTTAACTTAATAGAATTTTATTGCGTTTGAGCCTCTTTGATTTATTTGCCCAGGTGGCGGAATAGGTAGACGCGCTGGTCTCAAACACCAGTGAGCTAACACTCGTGTCGGTTCGAGCCCGACCCTGGGTACCACAAGTAAAAAGCTGATATTGATTTGTCGGCTTTTTTCATTTTTATGCGATTGTTTTAATTTGCTATTATGGCTAAGTTTACATCTTATACTCTCATAGTATTGATAAATTTTACGTGGGTAGCTGTTTAGACTTTGATTCCAGATTATCTGAACATTTATCAAAAAAATATGCTAAAAGTTACACTGCAAAAACAATTGATTGGTACCCAATTATAAAAATTGACCAGCTAAAACTCTCTCAAGCCAGAAAAATTGAGCTGCATATTAAAAAGATGAAAAGCAGATTATATTTTAAAAATTTGATTAAATATCCAGAAATGATTGAAAAACTTAAAATGAAATATCAATAATGGTGGCGGTTCCGATAGCTATCGGAACCGACCCTGGGTACCACAAGTAAAAAGCTGATATTGATTTGTCGGCTTTTTTCATTTTTATGCGATTGTTTTAATTTGCTATTATGGCTAAGTTTACATTTTGTACTCTCATAGTATTGATAAATTTTACGTGGGTAGCTGTTTAGATTTTGATTCGAGATTATCTGAACATTTATCAAAAAAATATGCTAAAAGTTACACTGCAAAAACAATTGATTGGAAAATAATCTGTAAAGGACAATCCAGCATCGTGGGCAAAATATTTAAATAGCCATTATTCAAGGGATTGAGGCAGACAAGATCTTTAAATTAGTGCCAAATATGAAATCGCTTTTATCTATTGCTAGATGAATAAAAAAAATGAAACCTAATAAAAAGTAAACAATAAAAATCATCATTGTACGAATAAAATTATATCTCAAAAATAATTAACCATCTTTAGCCTTAAATTTTTTATAGTTTTGCCAAGAATATTTTAATACATCATTTTAATGAAATTATCAGATTATGAGTAAGTTAGCTATTGTAGCTTTAGGAGGGAATGCTCTTTTAAGAGGAGACCAAAAAGGTACCATCGACGAGCAGGAGAAAAATGTATATGACAGTTGCAAAAGCCTTATAAACATTATAAAATCTGGAATAAATTTGATTATAGCCCACGGAAACGGCCCTCAGGTTGGCAATGTACTTTTACAGCATGAAGCTGGCAATAAAACCTTTGGAATACCAAAAATGCCTATGGACGTATGTGTAGCCGAAACTCAAGGTTCGATAGGATATATGATTGAGCAGCAGATGCACAACGTGCTTAAAGAGAATGGATTAAAAAGAAATATTATTACAATTATAACCCAAGTTGTAGTTGATAAAAATGATGAAGCTTTTTTGAAGCCAACAAAACCCGTCGGCCCTTATTATTCTGAAAAAGAAGCTTATAATATGGAACACGAAAGAGGATGGAAATTTAAAAAAGATGCTGCTGGCAGAGGCTGGCGTAGAGTAGTTGCCTCACCAAAACCAATTGAAATTAACAACAGAAATATTGTAGAAAAATTAGCCCGTGAGGGAAATATTGTAATAACTGTTGGCGGAGGTGGAATCCCAGTTTATTATCTGGAAAATGGAAATCTTATGGGAATCGATGCTGTCATCGACAAGGATTTGGCCTCAGCAACTTTGGCAACTGCCATAAATGCTGACGAATTTTATATTCTCACTGATGTGGCAAATGTCTATATTAACTTTAATAGTCCTTCACAACAGAAATTAGAAGAAATAACTGTTGAACAGGCGGAAACATATCTCGCTGAAGGTCAATTTGCCGAAGGCTCTATGGCTCCAAAAATAAGAGCAGGAATTATGTTTGCAAAGAATGGAAATGGAAAAACAATCATTACAGAAACAACGCTTTTAGGTACAAATCATATTGGAACAATCATTCACAAATAAACTAAATAAAGGAGATAAATAAATGGCTTTTAACTTGAAAAATCGTAATTTTTTAAAACTTTTAGACTTCACCCCCAAAGAGATAAAATTTATGCTCGACCTTGCCGCCGATCTTAAAAAGGCGAAATATAGCGGAACAGAACAGCCGAGATTAAAGAATAAAAATATAGCTTTGATATTCGAAAAATCCTCAACACGCACTCGTTGTGCCTTTGAAACTGCCGTTTACGATCAGGGTGGCCACGTAACATATCTTGGACCATCAGGTTCGCAGATAGGACACAAAGAATCTATGAAAGATACCGCTCGTGTGCTCGGCAGAATGTACGACGGAATTGAATATAGGGGTTTTGGCCAAGATATAGTTGAGGAGCTTGGAAAATACGCTGGCGTACCAGTGTGGAATGGCCTTACCAACGAGTTTCATCCTACACAAATTCTTGCCGATTTTCTTACTATGATGGAGCATTCCGACAAACCTTTGCATCAAATAAAATTTGCATATTTGGGTGATGCGCACAACAATATGGGTAATAGCCTTATGATTGGTGCCGCCAAAATGGGAATGGATTTTCGTGCTGTGGCACCTAAAGAAGTTCAACCATCAGCAGAACTAATTGCCCAAGCAAAGAAAATTGCTGAGGAAACTGGAGCTAAAATTACTATAACCGACAAGCTGAAATCTGGAGTGAAAGATTGTGATTTTCTTTATACCGATGTTTGGGTGAGCATGGGCGAACCCGCTGAAGTTTGGGAAAACCGCATAAATTTACTCAAACCTTTCCAGATAAATAAGGCTGCCATGGAGGCAACAGGAAACCCTAAAGTTAAATTTATGCATTGCCTACCAGCATTCCACAATCGCGAAACTAAAGTAGGCGAAGATATTTATCAAAAATTTGGCATTGATGCTCTTGAGGTCTCCGACGAAGTTTTTGAGTCGTCAGCTTCTATAGTTTTCGACGAAGCTGAAAATAGATTGCACACCATAAAAGCTGTGATGGTGGCAACTCTCGGAGATTAATAATAATATATTAGCAAAAAACCTTGCCACAAATGACAAGGTTTTTTTGTTGTTTAAAAATAGTAGCACTTACAATTCCCATTTCTGCTCAACATCCCAATTAGGTCTGATGTTTATTGACGTGCCCAAAAAATAAACTCTCTCTGGCAATATTCTTTGAAGATAATTGCCCGTATCCCATTTACCGTTTCCATTCTTATCTCTTATGGCTTTCATTTTATAAGTGCCTGGCAACAAATAAGGATAGTTTAAAACACTGTCGATAAGTACATTTTGATAAAGTACCACGTCTTTTTCATTCATAAGTTGAACTATCATTGGTATGGAATCTTGATTTTTTACCGTCAGTTTTAAACTGCCGTAATTTCTCTTTTTTGTGGTAGTAAATTTTATATCAACTGTATCATTAGTATTATTAAAAACATCAAAAAATACAGAGTCTTTAATAAAAATTTTATATGTAGTGGACTCTTCCAAATTTACATTAAATTCCAAATTCATTTTGCTATTTTCATCAGAAAAAGACAAATTAGTGGGAATCCTTTGGAAAATTGAATCTTTCAATTTGAAGAGTTGGATTTTTTCTGAGGAAAAGGTTTTGATAGGTGTATTAAAATTTAAAGTTGGCTTCCTGAAAAAATCTAAAGTGCCTACAGCATTAGCTTTCACAGCAATTTTGACAATAGTTTTAGCGCTATCCTGAGTAAGATTTTCATTCTTATTTTTTCGACTTATGTTAAGAGGCTTTTTTTCAGCTTTTTTTAGCACAAACCGAACAGTGTCGATAACCACATTTGCTTCCGTAACTTTTACATCAATTGTGTCTGGTACTTTAGCAGTAATCCAAACAGTAAGAGTATCTTTTTCAGTAGAATATACTGGGTAATACCATTGGCTTTCCGATGGAATATTTAATAATTCCATCGATAAATCATGAGTAGGCCTTTTGAAATCAAGTTCAATTTTATTTTCTTTTAAAACTATTTTACGATTTATGCCTTGTCTTTTTTCTAACTCTTTAAACAGAAAAAAATCGACTTTTACGGTATTAAAAAGGTTCAAAGAATCATTGGCGGGTTTTTCGGGAGCAGGAATCACAAGGCTATCCACGAAGGCAATTTCTTCCGCAGGCTGGTCATAAATATAATTTGAATTCAAATCTTTAAGCACAAACATAAGATATTTGCCAGGGGAAATATTTTCCAATTTATATTCACCATTAGCATAAGTTTTTGAGATATAATAAGGGCGATGAAGGAGTGGCGTAGAATCGGCAGTATTCTTATAAAGCATAACAATTAGTCCTTCCTCAGTTTTTAAGTTGAAGGCGTTTTTCACAGTGCCCAAAATCATAAGAGAATCCATAGTGCTTCCAGTAGATAGCACATATTGAAAATGCTGCAATGGCAATCCTTCTTTGAAATTTACTACTGCATTTCCAAGAAAAATAGTATAGGTAACATCCTTGTCGAGCGAATCGGGAAGGTTGATAATCAGCTTTTTGCCTTGAGCCACAACTTCAGGTTCTTTTGGCATAGAAGGAGAAACTACCATTTGAGAGTTCAAAGCTTTAAGCTCAATATATTCATCAAATTTTATTACAATCTTCTTGGCTTTAAAATTAGTGGTTTTATTATTTGGAATAAAGCTTAATGGTACTGGCGGAGTGGTATCAACTGGCCCTCCTGCTGGAGGAACAACAGTAGCACAAGCACTGAAAATCAGCGATAATACAGCAAGAAAAAATATGTTTGTATGATGAAATTTCATGACGCAAATGTATGCAATTATGAAGATTTCAAAGAAGGAATTTTCATAAGAAAATTATCTTTGCCAAAACTCTTTTTTATCTAAATTGCAACTTTTTTAGAACAAGGGGGAAAATACAGTACTTAATAATTTCGAGCCTCAAATGAATTATCAAGATGAAAATATTTAGATATTTTGTACGGCTTTCCTATAACGGAAAGAATTACCATGGCTGGCAAATTCAACCTAATGGCAACTCTGTGCAAGCCGAACTCACCAAGGCTTTTCGGTTGATATTGAGGCAGAAGAACATTGAAATATATGGTGCTGGAAGAACAGATGCTGG
>Ga0210044_10009893_pt1 | contig 11497 bp, 9 predicted proteins | sample CryGey13umfilter_2_FD_183959 | JGI IMG/M metagenome (GOLD analysis project Ga0210044, IMG submission 183959) | Groundwater microbial communities from aquifer in Utah, USA - Crystal Geyser 4/9/14 3 um filter (SPAdes) (version 2) | ecosystem: Environmental > Aquatic > Deep subsurface > Groundwater...
CCCGCATATCCTCCCCCATCCAGAATTTGGGTATATCATGTACTATGTCACCTGGATGAAAGGCACCAATGCGAACCTGGTTGCCATCGGCGCGGCGGTGTCGGACAACCTGTTGTCCTGGCAGGACGCGGGTCCGGTGATGATCCGTGAAATGGCCTGGGAGGAGTCTACCGCCTCGATGGAGTCGCCATGCGTCGTGGCCCGCAACGGCCGTTACTATCTGTTCTACAAACATCGCAACGCAACGCGACTGGTCGTTTCGGACGACCCGCTGAGTTTCACAAAAATGAGGGACATTCGGTTCTCCATTGCCCATGCGGCTAAGGTTTTCGAGGCCGATGAGCAGTGGTTCATCAGTTCATGCTCCCGCGACCTGACCGACCTTTGGCACGATCGCAGCGATCGAACCCGCGGACTCTACCTCGCTCGGCTGACGTGGGACGATGGTCTCCCGGAGCTTGCGCCCTTCTGCCATCTGTACCGACAGGGGGGAAGTGAGAATGGTTAGTTGGATACGTGGAAGACGGGAGAAGAGGAAGGTCGCCTATGAACTCTCCGCAACGCGCCTGCACGCTGGATAGGGAAATGCTCATCCGCGCGCACGCCAACTTTCTGCTGTATCTTCCCGATCACTGCGAAGGCAACCGGGACAAGATTTGGCCCTGCATCCTGTTTCTGCACGGAGCAGGGGAACGCGGGGAAGACTTGGGATTGGTGAAGCGTCACGGTCTTCCCAGACTCATCGAGGAAGGGCATCGCTTCCCCTTTGTCGTTGTTTCACCCCAGTGCCCTCAGGACACCTGGTGGCGGATGGAAGTACTCGATGTTCTGTTGCAGGATATCCTTGCGCGCCACCCTGTCGATCCCGCTCGTGTATATGTGACCGGACTGAGCATGGGTGGGTACGGCACTTGGGCACTCGCGCTTCAGTATCCCGGGCGCTTCGCGGCCATCGCTCCCGTGTGCGGCGGCGGGAACCCCCTGCGCGCCCACGAGATCGCGCACATTCCTGCGTGGGTGTTCCACGGAGCAAAAGACGACGTAGTTCCGCTGCGCGAGTCAGAGAAAATGGTCGACTCCCTCAACGCCTGCGGAGGCAACGTCCGCTTCACCGTATACCCGGACGCGGCGCATGACTCGTGGACGGAGGCATACAATAATCCGGAGCTATACGAATGGTTACTGCAACACCGACGAAGTGACAGCAGGACGCGAACTTGAGAATCCTCAACTTCGGCTCACTCAATATCGACCACGTCTACCGCGTCGCCTGCATTGCGCGGCCGGGGGAGACGATTACGAGCGAGTCGTACGCGGTGTCCGCGGGAGGCAAGGGAGCGAATCAATCGGTAGCGCTGGCGCGAGCGGGTGCGGAGGTCTGTCATGCAGGTCTGGTTGGCACGGACGGGGTGTGGCTCATCGAAAAACTGAGCGACGTTGGTGTCGACACGCGGTTCATCAATGTGGCCGCCGGACCCACGGGACATGCAATCATCCAGGTCGACAAAGCCGGACAGAATTCCATCGTCCTCTTGCCGGAAGTGAATCGAAGCATCCCACGGGAGATGATCCATTCTGTCGTCGCAAAATTCGCAAAAGGAGACCTGCTCCTGCTCCAGAACGAGATCAACGACATCCCCTGTCTGATCCATGCCGCCCGGGAACAAGGCATGATGGTCTGCCTCAACCCCGCGCCATTTACAGACGAGGTGGCACGCTACCCCCTCGATGCTGTGGACGCGCTGATTTTCAACGAGACGGAAGGGATGGCGCTGGCGGGAGCCGATACTGCCGCCGACATCTTGCCGCGTCTTGCGAAAGCGTTGCCGTGGGCGGAGCTCATGCTCACCCTCGGTGAAGGCGGGGTAACGTGTCGCGTGGGTAACGACGAGTGGCACGTGCCAGCGTGTCCCGTGGAACCCGTGGACACCACCGCGGCCGGCGACACCGACATCGGGTACTCTGTGACCGGATTGGCGCGAGGATTTCCTCTCGATGAACGGATGGCGATGGCGTGCCGCGCCGCAGCTCTCTGCGTCACCCGACTCGGGGCAATGGACTCCATCCCTGACGCCGCGGAGGTCGTTGATTTTTCCGGGATCCTGTGATAAACTGCCAAACGTTGTTGGCAGAAAAACGGTCGCTCCTTCCAACGGCTTGTCGCCCCGGAAGTGAGCGTTTTTTATTTCCAGTAGTGAGGTCTATCATGTTACTCGGAACCCAGCGTATCAATGCTGCAGGACATCTCGAAATTGGCGGCTGCGACGCCGTAGAACTTGCTCGGAAATTCGGGACGCCTCTGTACGCGATGGATGAAGCCTCCATCAGGGAACGCTGCCGTGCCTATCGACGAGCCTTCGAGAGAAATCATGCCAACTCAGAGGTGCTCTTCGCAGGCAAGGCCTTTCTCACCACCGCCATGTGCCGCCTGATCGACCAGGAAGGTCTCGGCCTGGATGTGGCCTCCGCCGGTGAGTTGCACACGGCACTCACAGCCGGTTTCCCCCCAGATCGCGTGTGTATGCACGGGAACTTCAAGTCCCTCAGGGAACTCGAGATGGCACTCGACAACGGGGTCGGGCGCACCATCGTCGACAGCATTGCCGAACTGAACGCTCTCAACTCGCTGGCCGCTGAGCGGGGAGGAACGGCCAACATCCTGCTACGAGTGACACCGGCGGTGGATCCTCACACCCACAAGTATATTCAGACCGGCAAAATCGACACGAAATTCGGTCTTGGCATTGACACCGGACAGGCGCTGCAGGGAGTGAAGATTGCTCTGGAGTGCGCCAACGTCCGACTCCGGGGACTCCACTGCCACGTTGGGTCACAGTTGCTCGACACGGAGGCTTTCGAGCTTGCCGCGAACATGATGCCGCAGTTCATCCGGCAGGCGACTGCATCGACGGGATGCCCAATCGATGAACTCAACCTCGGCGGGGGTCTCGGCATTCGGTATCTCGAACGCCACGACCCTCCATCCATCGACGCGTTTGCGGAAACGCTCTTTGCGCGGCTCACGGAGAATTTCGGCGAGATCAAGCAGCCGCTGCCGAAGATCATGATCGAGCCGGGTCGCTCGATTGTGGGAGAGGCGGGCACAACTCTCTACACGGTGGGCCCCATCAAGAGAATTCCCAATGTCCGGACCTATATCTCCGTCGATGGAGGTCTCTCCGACAATCCGAGGCCTGCGTTATACGAGGCGGAGTACTCGGCGATGATCGCCAATAGAGCGGAACAGATCCCCGACGTCACCGTGACAGTAGCCGGAAAGCACTGCGAGACCGACAACCTCATCATGGATATTGCGCTGGCTTCGCCCCAAACCGGCGATATCCTGGCGGTACAATGTACCGGCGCCTACAACTATGCGATGGCGAGCAACTACAATCGGTTCACCAAGCCTGCTGTAATCCTCGTGCATGATGGCGATGCCGAAGTGATCGTTCGCCGTGAAACGCTGGACGACCTGACCGCGCACGATGTCATCCCGGATCGGCTGCGAGACTGACCCCTCCCGGCGGCAACGCATCATCGATGGCGCTCAAGATTTCATTCAATGACGGTCGAATCAACGTGTGATCCGCACGATGCACCCACCGGATGATCCCTCTCGCATCCACCAGAAAATGGGTGGGCGTTGCCACGTCTTTCCCCAGATAACCTCGCTCGTGGCGAAGCGCAAGAGCGTCAGTCAACTGGAATTCGGTGTCGCAAAGGACATGGAACCCAAGCCCCAATTGCTCCCGCAACCTTGCGCTGACCTCGGGCGCTTCCACGCTGATGGCGACCAGCGCCAGACCGCGTCGTTGGATGTCTGGCAGGCAGCTCTGCAACAGCTGTAACTCCCGGCGGCAGGCAGGACATCCGCTCCCCCGAAAGAAGACCACCAGCGCGCCCGACTCTCCCTGCAAATCAGATATCTCCGACTTCTCTCCAACGAGGTTGTGCAGAGGCACGTCAGGAAAGGGACTCCCCGGCCCAAGCGTAGGTGAATGCGGAGGGGTTCGTGTATAAAACACCGTGACATACACAAAAAAAACTGCAACGAGAACCAAAACGGCCGCCAAGGCTCCGTTGCCCATTGATGGGCGGATCACGAACTGCGTGAGGGCGCGCAGAACACCGACAGACGCGATGCAGATACTTCCCCACGGCACCCTCTGGTGCCGGTTGAGGTGGAAGAGGAGACCATAAACAACAATGCCGAGGACCACAAACCCGATGCTTGCCCAGTTTCCCATTGAGTCACCAGCCTACTTGCCCTTATTCCCCTCAGCTCTCTGCCAGGCGGTCTTCCATTCGGGTGGACGCGGGATGTACGCTGTCACGATAAAATCACCGTAGCCCCGTTCACGGGGGGCTTACCCAACCGGCTTAAGCCAACGCTCCACAAGCCCCTCTAAAGGGGCTGGTGTGAGATAGGGGGCCGCCCTCGTTCCAGGGGCTGAAGCCATCTGGCTGTAACAGACCAAGTCCTACGGACTAAAATGCGGGCCCGGCCATACGCTACCTGCCAGCCACCGGCAGGCAGGTCCGCTATCTGCTATCGTCTACGGATTGTCGCCGGGAATTGGGGCCTCGGGCGTGCCGCCGCTGCCCGTTCCAGCCGCGGCTTCCGGGAGGTCCGTCGGGATACTAACGCGCAGGTTCTGCCCTTCCGGCGTGTCTTCCGGGAACACCTTCAATGCCGACATGTACCACGCCACGCAATCCTGCCAAGCGTTGCCGATCATGTCGTTGAACTCGGTGCGACACTGGCGCTCCCGCGTCAGCAGCGCCGTGAACGCTGCAAGGGTAAACAGGCACACGCGATCCCTGTCCGCTTCCGGCAGCTACTCCCACTGACTCTGCAGGTCCAACGCTTCCTTCAGGATGGCCGACTTCCTCTGCCCGCTGGCGGACAGGCTGGTCAACTGACTCAAGATGACCGGATTGTCCCGATAGAAGCCCCGCATCATACCCAGCGCCTGCGAGGTATCCTCATGCAACGACTGCACGGCATTGTCCATGGTGGCCCGATTGGTAATTACTTCCCGTTCGAGACTCACCAGCGCTTCCTGCTTGGCGAGCAGAGCCGCCCTGTCCGTTCCCCACTGCGCCACCGTCTTCTTCGCCCACACCCATGTCGCCGCCATGAGCGTCTGGAACGCCTCCGTGGCAAGCATCCGCTTCAACACAAAAACTATTGCAACATGCATTTCCAGCCCTCCTTACGAAAAATCTCATCCTATGGGACGCAAACTGCACCCCGGAACGCACATTTCCAGTCCAATACCATCTCCTACCATCTCCCGATTGCTCAATGGCATCGCCCGGACATCAACGGAACCTCCCGGCTGTTCAAGGACCAGTCCCGGTTGCTCAATGGCATCCCCCCGGTGATCAGTGGAGTTTCCCTGCTGGTCAATGCCACCTCCCGGCTTGCCCACTGGCTTTCCCAGACCGTCAACGCACGCTGCCCGGTTCCCTTGGACGGCTATCCGCAACCGGACTTGACGGTGACCTTCACCGTCTGGCTGTTGTTGGCTGTGTTCGTTTCGCCGGTAACGGTGGAAACGGTGCCGGTGATCGGGTAGTCGCCCGCCTTCTGCTTGCGCGGGACCTTGATCTTGATGGTTCCCGAGGTCTGCTGGCCTGCGCCCAATGATGCAATGGTCTTCGGCTGACCGACGGGCTGACCATTGTACGTCAACCGGAAGGTCAGGTTCGTCTCCGTTACGTTGCCGTTGTTCTTCACCGTGTAGGAGAAGGTCACCCTCTGCCCGCGGGATACGGACGTGGGGGAAGCGGAGAAGGCGGTGAGGGCGACGTCGTGAGTAGTCGCGGGAGGCGCACTGATCGTGAAGCCGATGCGCCGCGTATCACCCCTTTTGTTTACGGGGTGCATCCCGGAATTACGGAGATTGCCGTAGGATAAAGCTCCAGCTTTGTCAGATGCACATTGGAATTGCGGGAAAGAGGTCTGCCACTGACAAAGCTGGAGCTTTATCCTACGGTGACAAAGTCGATGTATCCGCTTTTCCGTAATTCCGGGATGCACCCTTGTTTACGTGCCAAACAACGATACGGTGCATAATGCTGGGTTCTGAAAAGCCGCCCTGCTCATCAGTTCCTGCCGCGTTTCCCGTTGCGGTCTGTGCGAGTTGTGCGGGAGCCTCCAAAAATAAATTCCCTTCACCGTTGCGCGCCCGGTAAAGTTGGGTATAATGGCGGGCAACGTCAGCAAGTGGTATGCTCCGGCCAATCGCGGACTCGTTCCGGCTGACCGCGGAGGTCCTCCGGCCACGCCGGAGGCTGGTTATAAGGCACGAAACGAAGTGGAGAGCCGTCACGAGTACAGAATTCAACCTCTCAGACCAACCCTTTCCATTTCATTGTTCCCCAGGAGGCGCTTCCGTATGTTGAGAAGACGATGGACGTATCGACTTCTGCTATGCAGTCTCTGCTCTCTCGCCACGTCCACCTTTGCAGACAAACCGACGCTTGAAGAGAACGGCGTCTTTCGTCTGGGACAGTCGATGCTGTCCGTCAGTCCCACCGGGAGAATCTCCCTCTCATCCGGCGCTCACGAGATGGGAACGTGGTCCTGTCTGCTGGAGTTGGAGGGAGACGAGCGGTGCCGCACTGCCGATGAGCTGCTAAAGAATTCGCGGCGAACCGTGGACGTTCAGCAGTGCTCGCTGATTGTTGCGGGAACCATTCAAACTCTCAAGGATGAGAAGCTTTCATACATCCAGAAGATGCAGGCTGTGGACCAGGGAGTGCGGATCGACGTGTCCTACACGCTCCCCGACGGCAAGGATGCCATCGGGGTGATGCAGAACCGTCGCCGCCCCTTCGGGATTATGGTGTTGTCAGGGAGAGGTTTCTCCGGGGCCGCCATGAGCAGCCGAACGGACGCGGGGAATGTGGCCGGGCGGATTCCTTCGGAGCCAGCCACGTCCACCATCAACTACGTTCCCATGGGAAGAGTCGTTAAGTCGGTCAGCGTGTGGCATCCCGCGGCAAAGACAGGAATCACCGTGGCTCCGGGGCCGGGGTGCTACGTGGAGCTGCTCGACTTCAGGAAATTCGCGGAGATGCTCCGCTTCAACGTACATCCGGACAAAGATCGGACGAGTTTCTCCCAGACGATCTCCTTCGCGGACCCGCTCCCGGTGTCTGCCTGCTCGACGGTGGATGTGACTCTCGGGAAGTACGACGCGTACCTTTTCCCCTCCGATCGTCCCGCGATCGTGAAACTGCAGTTGACCAACAACCTCGACAAAGCGATTGCGCCGCAAATTCGATGGATACTCGAGCCGTGGACACAGGGAGATACGCTGAAAGGAGAACAGACGGCTGAGTTGACGCCTGCCGGCACGAAGACGGTCTCGGTCGAGCTGCACCTGCCGCGCCGGGACCTTTACCGTTTCACCGCGACCGCGTTCGTGGATGGCCAACCTTGCGCAACCCTTCGCTTCGGCGTCGCCAGCATCGTTCCGGTGCCAGCCTTGAAAGACCTCTCGTCGCAAAGTCACTTCGGCTATCAGGGACACATCCTCGACCGGGGGGTTACTCAACTCGGATACAAATGGCTGCACCCGCACTTCAACTGGAGCGACGTGGAGCCGGAGAAAGGCAAGTTCAACTGGGGACCTGTGGACGAGATCATGTCGTTCTGCAAGGAGAAAGGCGCGTGCGTCATTCCCATCATCGCCCGCACGCCGCTGTGGGCTTCCGGTATGGTGGGGATGACTTTCGAGGACCTTGTCAGGAAGTATTCCGGCAACCCCGACAGCTTCAACGTCATGCTCACCGCAGGCGGCGGTCTGGAACAATTTCGGAAGCAGTTTGCCACGAAGGACCTGCATACCAAGTGCAACCCCGCCAACTGGCAGGATTACCGCAACTTCGTGCGGACTTATCTCAAGCGATACGGGGACCAGGTCACCCACTATGAGGTGGCCAGCGAGATCGACGGTCTTAACAGCTTCTTCGGCAGTCCTGAGGAATACGTCGAGTACCTGAAGGTCAGTCGTGAAACGGTGAAGGCGTTCAACCCGAAAATACAGGTTCTGGGGATCGGTTCGTATTCCTACACTCCCACCCATTACGCCAAGGCGGTGTTCGCTGCGGGCGGAGTCAACCACATGGACATCTACCACTGGCACCCGTATTACGAAGGACAGGGGTGGGATGTCCACGCGCGCGAGCAGATGGAGATAACAGCGAAGTATGGCAAGCGACTACCAGGCTGGGCGACGGAGTTCGGCAGCCCCGCTCCGCCGAAAGTGGATCGCCTGCCCATGAGCGAAGGCGAATACGACAAGGCTCTGCAAGAGGCGGCCGCGGGGAGTCCCCCCAGCAATTTTTTCAGCGTCGGCTTCGGCGCGGCGCTGTTCCGCAAGGACGGGAAACTGGTGTTTGCTCCCAACGGGCCGATGTGCCTCCCGGAGAGCGAGCAGGCCAAGTCACTAATCCGATTCTATACGCTGCTGCTTTCTGAGGGCGTCGAGAAGTTCACTATCCACAGCGGATGCTCTCCCTTGGAGGAAGCCGAACCTCGCGCCGCCGCGCTGTCGCAGGCGATGATCTCCAGGACACTGGGGGAAGCCCGGTTCCTGCGACGCATCCCCAGCGAAAGCCCCTACTTCCGCGGCTACCTGTTCAGCACACCGGAAGGAAACGCCGCGGTCTGCTGGACTTCGGCCAGAAAGGAAACTGTGGCAGTCGATGCCGCCGCGGTCAATCTGCGAGTCACCGACCTCTATGGGAATGCGCTGACGCCGCGCCTTACCCGCGGACTGGTCCTGCTTGACCTCACTGACGCTCCCCTCTACCTGCTGAAAGTGAACGAGAACCTGCGCGTCATCGACCCCGTGAAGGACTTCAACGTGACCTGGCCGGGCGTGGTCTTCGCAGGGGACAGCGTGGTCATTCGAACCCGTTTCCAGAACGCGCTGAAAACGCCTGTCACTGTGCGCCTCGCCGTGACCCCGCCCGACCACTGGAAGTACGAGTTGAAGGCCGCTGAAGTGCGACTGGAACCCGGCGCCAAACGAGAAGCAGCGATCCGGCTGCTTGTGCCGGAGTCTCCCGATTTTGGTCTGAAAAAAATGACTGTCGAGCTTCAGTGTGAGGCAGACGGACTGGCCACCTCGCAAACCAATACCGGTAGTTTTATGGCCGCTGTGTCGACTCCATGTCCTCCAGCTCCCGCGAACTTCGTGCTGGACGGCGACCCCTCGGAGTGGAGGGATCGGGAGCCTGCCAACATCGACAGCAAGACACAAATCGTCTGGCAGACCGATGAACTGCTCTCGCAGTTCACCAGCCTCTGGACCGGGCCGGAGGACTTGTCCGCGCGTGTGTGGCATGCCTGGCAACCCGACAAGCTGCTGGTGGCGGTTGAGGTGACCGACAACGATGTGAAGGTCTGCTCTACGCCGCCGGGCACAACCTATCTGGGCGACTGCGTGGAGTTCTTCCTGGATGGTCGCACCACTTCCTACCAGACCGAATACAGCAAAGGCGTCTACCAGATGCTCTGGGCGCCACCGGAAAAGGCTGGGGCGCAGGGCTATTTCGACAAAGCCCGGAATGCCGCGGGCGTTGTCGGCGCGGGCAGGAGAACAGCCGCCGGTTACACGATGGAGGCCGCCATTCCCTTGACCCGCGAGAACTTCCCGGACTTTGAGGCAAGGGAGGGGGCCGTCTTCGGCTTGAACATCGCGATCGACGACCTCGACGCAAGCAAGGGCACCACCCGGAAGATCCAGATGACTCTCAATGGCATCGGTAGAAATCACCTCGACACTTCCGGCTTTACCCGGCTTCGGTTCACGTCCGAAGTCCCCAAGAAGAGCGAGATTGTGAACGGTGGCTTTGAAACAGCAGAAGGCAATCCACTCGTCGCCGCTGGTTGGAAGATCAATCATGGTGAAATCGTCAGCGAAGGAGCGCACAGCGGGAAGCATTGCCTGCGCCTGTCCAAGACCACGAGCGGAGGCGGGATGGCAAGCCAATCGGTCTTCCTGCAACCGGATCGCTGGTACAACCTGCGCTTCAGCTACCGCGCCCAGGGAGACATCGGCGTCTCGCACATCCGGCTGAGCAAGCAGACGGAAGCCGGCGTGGACGTGATTCCGAACAACATGTACTCCTTTGGGAGTTCCCGGTCGGACGCATGGTCTAACGCAAGTCTGCACGTCTACTCTGGCAAAGGAGGAATGGGCGACATGGAAATACGGCTGCACATCAGCCCGAACAAGGGAGAAGCAACCGCCTCTACCGATGCATCGCTTTGGTTGGACGACATGGAGCTTGAACCGCTTGCCTCCGCCGATTGGAGGGGAGAGATGATTGAGAACGGAGACTTTGAGGAAGGCGCCCTCGGCTCCGTCCCTCCCGGCTGGTCCAGCGGCTCCCACCGGTTTGTTGCGCCGACAGTGACCATCACCGACAAGGAGTCTCACTCCGGGAGCCGTTCAATGCAGATCGCCGTGGGCGCGCCCCAGGACATCGCTGGCATCGACAACTTCGTTGTCCACTCCGGCGCGCGCCGTCTGGAACCGGGAAGGAAGTACGCGCTCAGCTTCTGGGGCAAGGCCGAACGTCCGGTGGAGTTGCGCGCCGAGCTGGTCGGTCCGCTCATCATTTCTCATTGCGCCTTTCTGCAATCGGAGTGGAGAGAATTCAAAGTGCCTGTCATTGTTGCCTCCGAGCAGGAGACCTCCCCCAAGCAGAGCCGCTTCATGCGCATCTCCTTCGCCGGCGCGCTCAAGGACGGGAATGTGAAGATGTGGGTGGATGACGTGCGGCTGGTGCCCGAGGTCATCGAAGACTTCTTCCTCGCCGCCACTCCCGTGGCAGGAATGACCCCTCGGGAGGTCAGCAAGGAGAGTCATGTCTACCGAGTCGGGCGACTGCCGCGCCTCCTGCTCCCCTACGGTGACAAGCTGGAGAGTCATTTCGGCAAACTGGGTCGAGAGTACGGACACATTGTCTTCGACAAAGGGCTTCTCCAGGACGATCCCACACTGGAGTGGGTGACTCCGGGGCATCCGTTGTTTGGGAGCGTGCGGGAGAACGTTGAAAACAGGGCGGAAGACGACTTGCGCCGCGGCGCCGTTTTCTACGACCTCCACCGGGCAGTTCCCGCGCACCTTGATGTCTTCTCAGCCGAATTGCGTGATGGTCGCGGCAACGTTCTCCACGAGCGAATATTTGTCATGGAAACCACGGCTAACGGGACACCCACGGTGCGTCCGCCCACTCTCTTCCTCGATCTGTCTGCGGCTCCCAAGGGAACACCGATCCCGGGTTCTCTTGCGACTCCCGACAACGCCCAGGTCGAACAGATTCTCTACGAGAAGGCGATGGTCCCACTGCTTGATGAAGTGCTGTCACAACGGATGGAAGAGGTTGCAAGAGTTTCTTAGCATATCGAGATCAGCCTCAACGCAATCATTGATCGGGTGCAGTGTCAGTTCGCTGACCTCCCGAT
>Ga0210044_10009894_pt1 | contig 11497 bp, 10 predicted proteins | sample CryGey13umfilter_2_FD_183959 | JGI IMG/M metagenome (GOLD analysis project Ga0210044, IMG submission 183959) | Groundwater microbial communities from aquifer in Utah, USA - Crystal Geyser 4/9/14 3 um filter (SPAdes) (version 2) | ecosystem: Environmental > Aquatic > Deep subsurface >...
CAGGTCTGAACGCCTCTCACGACGGCCGGGACGACATTTTGTCCTGCAAAGCGTCCCTCGGCTCCGTTGTTTGTGGTCGGTGCTGAACGGGCGGCCTCACTTTGACCTCGTCGGCTTCTGAGCTGATCGCGGACGGCGCTCATGATGAAGGTGAGTGTGTGTGCGTTACCTTCTTGGGCGGCTTCCCAAAGCTGCCTCATCGTGGCTTGGTCTTCACGGAGGAGTTTGCGCATATCACCATAGTAGGTATCCTCCCGGGCTCCTCCATTCTCACGGTCAAACATACGTACTTGAGGGAGGATCATATTCACAAAACGCTGCTCGGGTGAGGTCTGCCCTTCCGCTGAGCTCACCCGCTGGGCGACCTCAATTAAGCGCTGGTTTAAAGGCCTGTTTTCCGGTGCGGACTCGGGCTGATTCTCTGCTGGTCGCATGAATTTTTGTTAGTTATTGTGAGCTTCCCCAGGTAGGGACTTTTATATATTATAAAATATAAATAGATATATAGCAAGTTTTGGTTGTGATTATCGGGCTCCTCTGTTACCATTTCCGCGTGAAAGCCCTTCTACTTGCCGCTGGACGCTCAACGCGACTGACGCCGATTCCGGACAAAAACCTCCTGAAGTTCTTCGGAGTGCCCCTGATCGAGCACCAGTTGCGAGCCCTCCACAAGGCCGGCTGCACCGAGATCTACCTCGTGGGTGGCGTTCATAATCTCGAGTCTCTTAGGGAGATCGCGGCCCGCTGTACGGCCGATGGTTGTGCTGTAACCGTCGGGGAGCAGGAGCAGCTTGAACTTGGTATGGGGGGCGCCGTTCAGAGCGCGGAAAACTGGATCGGAGGAGAGCCAGTTTTGGTTGTGAGTGGCAATGATATCGTCGATGAGTCGGCCTTTTCTTCTGTTATTGAGGCGAGTAAGGACGGGTCGAGTTCTGAGGGGATTCTGCTCGCTCGTAAGGTCTCAACCTACTTCCCCGGTGGCTATCTTGAGGCCGATTCTGAGGGGCGCATTAAAACGATTGTAGAAAAACCCGGAGCTGGTAACGAGCCCTCTGACCTTGTGAACCTCGTCGTCCACTACCATCCGGACTCAGCCGCTCTATTAACTGCCCTCGAGAGTGTGGAGACGGAGCACGATGACCGTTACGAGGTCGCGCTCCAGCAGCTCTTCTCGTCCGGTCTCGTCTATCGTGCGCTTCCCTACGAGGGGCGTTGGAATCCGGTAAAGTTCCCCTGGCACATTATTGACCTTATGAACGCCTTTTTTGAAGCACGGGGAGCCCAACTCACCACCCCATCCGACTGCCAGATCGCCGAGACGGCTGTGGTCAAGGGGCCGGTTGTCTTTGGGCATGGGGTTCGCGTCTTTGATAACGCCGTAATTATAGGCCCGGCCTACATCGGGGATAACAGCGTGATCGCAACGAATGCGATGGTGCGCGAGTCTCATATCGGCAGTAACTGTGTTATCGGCTTTGGTTCGGAAGTCGCCCGTAGTTATCTTGGCGACCATGTCTGGACGCACAGCAACTACCTTGGTGATAGTGTTATTGGAAACAACGTCTCATTCGGAGCGGGAACCGTCACGGGCAATCTGCGTCTTGATGAGGGGGAGATTAGCAGCGTGGTAAAGGGGGAGAGACTTGGTGCGGCGCGGACCAAGTTCGGCCTCGTTACAGGCGATGATGTCCGTGTGGGTATCAACACAAGTTTTATGCCCGGTATAAAGATCGGCTCAAATGTCTGTATAGGCGCCGGTATAGTGGTGGCGGAAGATGTTGAAGACGACCAGTTTGTGGCAGCAAAGTGGGAGCTAATCAAGCGCCCCAACAAGGCTGTTATCATGAAGCGGGATGCGTTATAGTGCTTGTGATATGTCCTCAGCTGCTCCAAAACTTTCCTGTGTCGTCCTCAACTACAACCTAAAGTATCTTCCACGTCTCTGTGTGGAGACTCTTCAGCGAAGTGTCTGTAACTTTGAGTTTGAGATCGTCGTAGTTGATAACGCCTCAACTGATGAGAGTCTCGACTATCTTCGCGCGATGGATGAGCGTGGTGAGATCCGCTTGGTTGAGTCCGGCTCGAATTTGGGCTATGGCAAGGGAAACAACCTTGGGGTTTATCACTCAAAAGGTGAGTACGTCCTTATCCTCAATCCTGATGTTGGGGTGGAGGAGAACACGCTGCAGCTGATGGTTGACTACATGGAGCAGAATCCCTCGGTTGGACTGATGGGGCCGCAGCTCTACTTCTTCAATGGTCAGATCCAGGACTCGTGCCGCCGCTTTATGCGCCCACAGGATCTTATTATCAAGCGAACGCCCTTGCGCCATCTGCCTTTTCTAAAAAAGCAGGTCGATGAGTATCTGATGACTGACTACGACAAGAAGGCAATGCAGGAGGTGGACATGGTAACCGGGGCCTGCATCATTCTTTCACGCGATTTTTACAACGAGATTGGCGGTTTTGACCCTCGCTACTTCCTCTTTATGGAGGATGCCGACCTCTGCCGCAAGGTCTGGCTGGCGGGTCGCACGGTAGTCTATATGCCCGAGGCACGTGCTCTGCACTATCACAAGCGTCTCTCAGGTGGAAGTATCTTCAAACTCTTTACGAAGCGCATCTTCTGGATTCACGTCCGCTCCGCACTCAAGTACTTCTGGAAGTGGCGCGGTCAGGAAAATCCCCACATTAAGTAATAACCTCACCTCGTCTCGCAACCGAGGCCGCACGAACCATTTACAAAGGTTGCGTTTCCAGAAAGAGTGGCGTTCCGATTATGCATCGGAACGCCCGACTTCCAGCAACCGGGGAAATGGTTCGTGCGGCCTACAAGAGTCTCAGATTAACCTTATCTGGGCAAAATAAAAGGCTCCTATCTTGTAAGCTTCACTCGCTCAGACCGGCAGAGCCGGATCTTCGCTCGCTTCGCGCTCGCACCGTGTGCGGCTGGTTTGTGAGCTCCGGCCTCGGGAAACCCGAAGGCCTTCGCGCTCGCACCGTGTGCTCGCGGATTGTGAGATTTTTGGGCAAAATAAAAGGCTCCCGGAGGAGCTTCTTTTATTTTTACTCTATGAATTCTGATTTTTGTTTTGTCTGTTTTTTAGAGTAGTGTGTTTTTGTTGTGATATCTTCAGCCGTTTTTCTTGTGGTTTAGCTCCTAATGCCTATAGTGTGTTGGCGGGTGGAGTCCAGAAGTTCGAACTGAAGAAATCATGTAATTGTATCACGGCTTAGAATAAGCGCAAACTCTTATTGTCGACGTAACGCATTAATATGGAACTGTTTAGATTAAAGACGGGGAAAATCATGCTGAAAATGGACCTTCTTTCGGTTCTTGAACGGGCCTTTGAGAGTAACGGAATGAGTCTTCAGACGGATGATGTTGTCGTTATCGCTTCGAAGGTTGTTGCTCTCTCACAGGGCAGGGAGGTCTCGCTGGAAGATATTGTTCCGAGTGAGCGGGCTCTGAGTCTTAAAAAGACGCGTTATGGTTTGGGGCGTGAAGATCCGCGTTTTATCGAGCTTGTACTGCGCGAGGCGGACCAGCTGATCGACGGGCCTATGCTCCTCACTCTCAAGGACACGACGTTTATCGCCTCGGCCGGGATCGACCGTTCGAATGCGCCCGAGGGAAAGGCTATCCTTTGGCCTTCTGAGCCATGGGAGGCGGCCTGGAAGCTCTACGAAGATATGAAGGCGCGATTTAGGGTAAGGCGGTTCGGGCTTATTATAACTGACTCGCAGTGTCAGCCGCTGCGTTGGGGGACGACCGGGCTGGCGCTCTCGTGGGCCGGCTTCAGCGGCGTCGAAGATCTGCGTGGTAAGAAGGATATCTACGGGCGGCCCCTGCAGGTGAGTCAGAAGGCTGTTGCCGACAACCTCTCATCTGCCGCCCAGATCTTGATGGGGGAGGGGAACGAGCAGGTTCCCTTCGTGGTGGTGCGTGGTGCTCCCGTCCACTTTAACTCACACAAACCCGACAAAAAAAGCGCCGTTGTGGCGCCTTCTAAGTGTCTTTACAGTGGGTTGTATGGCTCAGCTCTTAAAGGGTATCGTCCTCATCAATAAAGGGCATTACGAGTGTAGCGGTGAGGGAGTGCTCAACTTGGCCAAAACCAAGACCGGTGCGATTTCGTGTGCTGAAGCGGCGGCCGTTTTTAAGAATTGTGGCATCGAGCCGATAAGTCTGGCCCGTCTGCTCTAGTCCGATAGCGATAGTGACCTCGTAGGTCTCGTGGTCGCGTTCAAAGGTCACTTTCAGGCCAGCCGGGGTCTTTGTGACCTCGGTAACGTCCACCGTCCGAAGGCTGCGAAGTGAGGTGTCGAGTGCCTGAACACGTTCGGCGGTAAGGTAGTTCTCCGGGGTAAGTGAGACCGCCTCGTGCCGTGCCGTGGTGGGCGCCCCCGGCATCCCCTCAGCGTTGCGGAGCACCAAGCGGGCCGGAGCAGTGAGCGAAAATGAAGAGGTCCCGGTGCTGGTTGCGTGCTGAAGTTGCATGTTATTTTTTGTTATTTTTTTTAAAAACTTCAGAGAATTATATCGGAGTTGAATCTGAAAGTAAAGTCCAAGCCCTTTGCCGCTCTCTATGAGGCAGCCACACACGCTTGAGGCTGACGGATGCAGGTGAGTTGACAATTGCAACTCACTTGCATTACGATGAGGGCTCCGACGTTATAACTTTTACTATCAGCCCTTTCGATGAACTCACAATCTCTCCACTCAACTCTTGCCGAGGCGGGCTATAAGCTTACTGCTCCTCGAAAACGCATCATCGACTGGATACTCGCCTACGATGGGGTCTTCTCGGCTAGCGAGATCCTCTCTGATCTTGCAGACCTCGACACCGTCTCTGTCTATCGGACACTCGACCTCCTCTCGACGCTGGACATCATCCACAAGACGCTCTCACTTCACAGCGAGCAGCACTATGAGTTTCACGGAGAGGATCATCATCATCATGTCGTCTGTACGGGCTGCGAGCTGACTCAGTGTGCTCCCTGCGAGATCGCTGAAAAAAAGATTCGTGGCTTCTCTGATCTTCATCACACTGTGCTACTAACCGGTCTATGCACGGACTGTGTCGCCTAATTAAAGACCTAAACATCTTATGTCCACCCGTCCCTCATATATCATCGCCCTTATTCTTTCGCTGGCCCTACTTGCCGGCTGCACCTCATCGGAGAAGCCCGGGGTCGGTCAGGAGGAGCAAAATCCAACGATTGCCGCCTCGATCTTTCCCGTCTACGATTTGGTCAGGAACGTTGCTGGTGATGACGCCACTGTTGTTCTGATCCTTCAGCCCGGCAGTAGTCCCCACACCTTTGACCCCACTCCTTCAGCCCTCAAAAAGCTTGAGGGTACGGATATCTTCTTTTCCATAGGTCTGGGCCTCGACGGCTGGGTCAGTAATCTCACCTCAACGTCTCCGGGTGCACGAGAGGTATCTCTTGAGCGTGGAGTTGAGCTTCGTGCGTCGGAAGAGGAAGATGAGGGGCCCCACGACTCTCACTACTGGCTGAGTCCCGCGAACGCCGCGATTATGGTCCAGACGATTGCCGATGAGCTGAGTCGGGAAGATCCTGAACATGCAGCCGGTTATGCAGCCCGTGCCGCCGCCTACAACAAGACTCTCACGCAGAAGGAAAAAGAATGGCAGGCCGAGCTTGCAAAACTTCCCACAAAAGAGATCGTCACCTTCCACGACGCCTTTTTCTACTTTGCTGATGAGTTTGGTCTCACGATCGTCACCACCTTTGAACCCTTCCCCGGAAAGGAGCCAACCCCTTCGTATCTGAGTGAGGTGAAGACTGCGGTAGAGGAACACGGTATCAAAGTTCTTTTCACCGAACCTCAGCTCTCCGCCGATACACTTAAGCAGTTTGCCCAGGATAACGGAGTTCGTCTAGACATTTTGGATCCACTCGGTGGCATTGAGGGACGGCAGTCGTATACTGAGCTTATTGGCTATAATGTTCATCAAGTTATCAAAAACCTAACTCCCGAAACTACACCAACGGAATGAGTCACAACCCGTATATCGTCGTCACCAATCTTTCAAAAAACTACGGAGATGTAGCGGTGGTTGATGATGTTTCGTTTCAGATAGACCGTGGAGAGATTGTCGCGGTGATTGGGCCCAATGCGGCCGGTAAGTCCACCCTCGTTCGGATGATGATGGGACTTATTCCCGCCACATCGGGAACGGTCACAATCGATGGGGCAAGCATGAAAAAGTACCGCACTCGTATCGGGTATGTGCCTCAGCGATTTAACTACAATCCGCGCATCCCGATTACCATCCAGGAGTTTCTACAACTTTCCCTGCATATTGCCGGTGCCCATGAGCGTGAAAATATCTCGACGATAAAAGACCGCATTCGCGATGTTGGCCTTGATAGTGCGGTTCTAGAGAAACAGTTAGGAGGAGTCTCCGGCGGTCAGTTACAGCGTATCTTGATCGCCCGAGCTCTGCTTACCGACAAAGAGCTCCTCATCTTGGATGAGCCGGCTGCCGGTATTGATATTGAGGGGCAGCAGTCGGTCTATGAGCTCCTTGTGCGGCTGAACAAGAGTCATGGAGTGACGATAATCATCATCTCACACGAGCTCGACGTCGTCTTCCGTTACACAAAAAAGGTTCTCTGTATCAACCGAAAACTCTTGTGCAAAGGCAGACCCGAAGAAGCTCTGAATGAAGAAGTCATGAAGAAGATGTATGGACTAACCCACCAGGCCCACTACTCACACACCTGTCCGCCGCACGAACACTCTTCTCCAAAAAACTCTTCGCACAAACATACCTCTAACCACACTGATGAACATGGGCATTAGCGAGGTCTTCCTCCTTCCTTTTATGCAGCGTGCACTGGTTGCCGGCCTCGTCGCCGGTATACTTTTGGGGACGATGGGTGTTTATGTGAGCATGCGGAATATGAGCTTCCTTGGTGATGGAATAGCTCATGCCTCGCTTGCCGGCGTTGCCCTCGCGCTCTTGTTGGGGTGGATGCCCACAGTGGTGGCACTCGTTCTCGCTCTCGTATTGGCTGTTGCTATCTACGGAATAGAGCGTCACTCCCGCATCTCGGGCGATGCAGCCATAGGTATAATATTTACGACGGGAATGGCGCTCGGCGTTATCTTCCTCCACTTTACACCCGGCTTTCAGCCCGACCTGATCAGCTTTCTCTTTGGAAATATCTTGGCGATCAGCGAGCAAGATCTCTATATAACACTGGGTATCGGTTCTCTTATTATGATAACGACCTTCGCCGTCTCGGAGAAGTTGACCTTCGTTATTCTCGATGAGGAAGGCGCCTACCTCTCCGGCCTCAACCCCTCGTGGTACCTTCTGCTTCTTTACATCATGACCTCACTTTCGATCGTTCTCTCGATTAAACTGGTGGGTATTGTAATGGTGAGCGCCCTCTTAATAACACCGAGCGCGATGAGCCAGCTCCTCTCACGTCGCTTTGCCACGTTCAAGTGGCAGTCTGTCTTCTGGGCCTGCATCACAATTATCCTGGGCCTTGTTGCGTCTGTAATCTTCGACCTTCCCAGTGGTGCGACGATCATCGTTGTTGGTAGTACCCTCTTTCTTCTTACTCTCCTCCTCACGGGGCGCAGGAGTTCTTAGCTTCCCCAGATCGTGCTTACCATGAGGTCGCTTGTTAAGGGAGCAGTGTACTTCCACACTTGGTCCAGATCGAAGCGGCCCGCCTCGGGGAAGGCCTTGTAGTTGTGCATCCCGCCATCAGGAAAGACACGCTTTATCAGCTGGATATTACTCTGACCGGCCTGTTTTGTTATGCGCAGCCGGTACTCATCAACCGGGTCAAAGTCGAGGGTGAAGGGAAGACGGTAGCGAATCCTCAGTGCGTTTGTATCCCCGGGCGCGACGCTGAGGCGTGTGGAAAAGTAGTCGAGATTGGTCTCCGAATCGTGTTTCAGGACGAGGTTCGGATCGTGATTTTCTTCGAGTACTGTGCCGGTTGGAACGTAGATGCGGAGCATCTCGATATTATGTGACTTGCCCAGAATCTGGAGGATGTTCAAGGGGATCTCCTCGTAGCCAAAAGAGCTCAGGAGGGTGCGGAGTTGGGCTTCGGCCCGGCTGTTCCACGTGTGTTGTCGGGTTATCGTAAGCTCGTTACTCACACTGCCATCACGGTTTAGATAGGTATCGTGGGCGATCGTCTCTCGTATGTAGCTGTCGCTCTTGTTGCCCGCGACCGAGGTGTGTGCGATTGCCAGAAAATCTTCTTTCGGCTTGAGCTGAGGAAGGGCGCCGTCAGCACCAATGGCGATCGCAAATTTCTGTACCGCCTCGTCAGTTGAGTAGATGAGCAGGTGTTTCCCGGTTATTGAGGCCTTGAGCAGGGGTAGAAGCGATGCCGGGTCGACGCCCTCAAAAAAGCGCTCCTGGAAGCTCTCCATGAAGTTGGCGAGAATGATCTTGGGCTGCTCCCGGCCGAAAAGTTTTGACTCGATAACGTAGGAGAGGACGTTTGAGAAGTTCTCGGCACTGAGTGGCTTGCTCAGTCCCTCAACCTCCACGGGGCCGGTGAGGTTGAGAATATTGGCGATGACCTGCTGGTCGATCGCTATGATCGTATCGACGCCCGGTCCTCCCTCCTTTTCCAAAAAGTCGGCGGTGGTGCGAGCCGAGGTGGGGAAGTCGGCTGAGAAGTTTGAGTCCCGCATAAACCAGCGATCGTTGATAATGGCAATCTCGTCGGGCGGCGTGATCTTTTCAACAAGTTGGTGGTCATAGCTGTAGATGTCATGAACCTCATTGCGGGTGAGGTGGCCGTCGTTCATCTCCATAATCGCCACATTTCCGATGAAGCCGCCCGTCGGGCGTAACTCGGCATTATTTTGGATGAGGACGAGGTAGGTATGCGGCGCCTCGTCACCGAGGAGTATCAGTATCGTGGGGATCTCACTCTCCAGCCTTCCCACCAAGGTGGAGACGCCATCAAGCGCACGTTGAGCAAGTGCGACGGTCTCTCGCACATCGGCGGGAATAACTCTTTCGGGGAGGTTCGTGAGGGCTTTGGCCGCCGTTTTTACCGAGGAGGTGGCCTGATGCAGAGTTGGGAGCTGGGCTTTGAGCTGTTCGGTCAGCGAGGGCTGTTTCGTAACCCCCTCTCTATTTCCCCGGAAAATATCTTGAGGGAGCGTCTCCGTTGCGGCAAGGACCTCGCTAAAGAGCCGTCCGGCACGACTCAGCTCAACGCCCACGGTTGTCAGTGCCCGCGCTGTCGCCAGGTGGGGATCTTGGAGCGGATTAAAGAGCCGGCTCGGCCGAGTGAACCAGGTCTGCTGATCGACGCTGTCAAAGGCTCCCTGTGCGGCGGTGAAGAGCTCTTGAGCGTGCAGGAAGTTCTTCTCCTCAAGTTCAAGAGTCGCCTGCACGAGGAGCTGAACTCCCGCCTTGGCCGTATCTGTAACATTATTTTGCAGCGCCATTCCTTGCGATTTGAGGTGGAGGAGGTTGATGCCAAACAGAACGACAACTCCGACAAGCAAGATGATCGTTATCTCTCTTACGATCTTGCGTTGAAACGCGCTCGTCCGGTCGGAGACAAGGAGTGTTTTCTGCTTCCGCGCACTGCGCCCATTTTGTTTTTCCCCCTCGCCACTAACCACTCTAACCGAGCTGCGCTTTGGGTGGAGTGTGTGGTTGGGGACGGAGATAGTCTCGCCCTTTTTTTTGCGTGGGCGCGATTCATTCTCCTCTGGTGGTATGATGTCGCGAAAGCTCATCTTACTCCATTATAAGCATAAACTGGGTCTCGGTCCGGTCGCTCTGGGTGCGCTTTGAAAAGCCCAAAAACCCCTTCAGCTCGGGTGTGATACTGAGCTTGGTAATTCCCAGTAGTTCGGGATTTTTCAGAATGGGCTGGAGCGTCCGCTTGTAGAGTGGATCACCACGTAGGTTGAGGCCGGGCTCACGCGTAAGCAGGAGCGCTTTCAGAATTGTCGTCTTGTCGTTGCTAATGAAGAGCTTGTTCTGAACCGTAGCTTGGAAGATGCCCTTCCCTTCCTTTGTCGTGACACTTTTGAGTGGGATGCCTTCAAACAAGACTTCGGTCACGATCGCATTTTCTTCACTTGGAATGAGCTCGAAAGCCTCACTTCCGTCCGGCAGAGTTACTGCCTGTCGAGCTGGAGCAAGGTTGCCTCGCGTGCTCAAAAATGACTGCCACACCGCATCAACCATCGAAAGCTGATGCTCACCTTGGAGTGTGGTTATAAAGAGAGCCTTGCCACCGTTCAGCGTAAGGGCGAACTCGCCGGTGAGTAGGGGCGCCAGGTCTTTCTCGTAAGTCGTTGCGGGAAGATACTCCTTCAAGAAGAGGTCGATGAGGAGTTTCAGCTCGGGGTGGGCTGCGTCATGAGGTTGAGACTGGGCAATCTTCGAGACCTGTCCACTCAGGTTCTGCCCCCCAAGCATCAGCTCGAAATCACCCGGGAGGAAGGGGAGTAGGAGAGCGTGATAGGCGTGTTCCGGCTCAATAGTAAGAGATGAGGGATTCTTGCTGATCACACTACCTTGAACCTCTTTTCCGTTGATAGTAAGGCCAACGACAAGTGCCGGTGTGTTGAGTGAGACGAAGGGGCTGTCACTCAAGTAGGTGCTGATGAGGGGACGAAGCTGGCTATCGAGGGCCTTGGGCTCAAGATAGATGACGATCGGCGCTTTGAGGCTTGTGTAGAGTGAGGTGAAGGTGGGCTCGTCACTCAGTCGAGGTACCGTCTGGTCCAGATTTGTAAGCCCGCTTACCAGTTGAAACGAGGGGGAGATCAGAAGGGTCTCGTCTCGCAATCCCAGGGAGATAGCTGATGCTGACGTTACGACCTCGCCTTCTTTGAGTGGTTTGGTGAGCTCGGGGAAGGCCTGAGCCATAGAGCTCTGTGTCTCCGCCGAACTCTTGAGCGGAACCAGTGCGAGTGGGGTGAGTTTGTCTTCGTTAGCCACCAGCGCAAAGCTTATCGGGCCACTGCTCCAACTCTTGAGCGTCTCCCAGGGGACGGGGAGAAGCTGCCCGAGAGGAGCGGCCAGCGTGGGAGACAGGTCCAGAGGAAGTTCCGCATACGCACGCGTCTCCGAGGCCGGCAAAAGTGACGAGCTGCCCTCGACGGAAAGGGGAGCTTGGGCGCGATACAGTCCTATGCTAAAGAGAACGAGCACCCCAACAAGTACCAGAATAAGTCCACGTTTTTTTTGCTGATGGGGCGCGATTTTCACCCGGTGATTGTACCATAGAACCATAGATCGGGAGCGAACGCCGGTGCCGCGGGTGAAGACACCCCGTGTCGCATTCGCAGAGTCTAGCCTACTCCTCGCCACCTCTGCTATACTTCACCCCGCTATGACTCCAACAGTAGATCAAATTCGGCGACAGTTTATCGACTTCTTCGTGACCAAGTACGCGCATCGGGAGATCCCCAGCGCCTCACTTATTCCTGAGAATGATCCAACCGTCCTCT
>Ga0210044_10009895_pt1 | contig 11496 bp, 11 predicted proteins | sample CryGey13umfilter_2_FD_183959 | JGI IMG/M metagenome (GOLD analysis project Ga0210044, IMG submission 183959) | Groundwater microbial communities from aquifer in Utah, USA - Crystal Geyser 4/9/14 3 um filter (SPAdes) (version 2) | ecosystem: Environmental > Aquatic > Deep subsurface >...
AGTGGGGACACGCGAAACCGTTACCCCATCGCGCCCGCTCAAGGTAGGCCGCGCACGCGGCCTCATCCGGAAACAGTCGTTGAAACTCCGGCAGCGAGCGCGGGAACGGCAGATCGTCTCGCTCAAGTACGTCGATAACCATCGATTGCTCCTCGTTGGCAAGATACACAACATACTACCGGTAGTGTTTGTCTGTGACAACCGGATAAGCACGCTTTAACCGTATCGAATTCGACACGGTTAAAAATCAATCTGGCAGCAATGCATTTGTGATGACCCCCTCAAAATGGACTGATTTGACCGGCGCCATCGGCATCAACTCCCGAGCGGGCCGGTACGGCGGCACTTACGCCCACAAGGACATCGCCTTCGAGTTCGCCTCCTGGGTGTCGGTCGAATTCAAGCTCTACCTCATCAAGGAATTCCAGCGCCTGAAAGAGACGGAATACCAGCAACTGGGCTGGGACATCCGCCGCAACCTGACCAAAATCAACTACCGCATCCACACCGACGCCATCAAGACCCACCTGATTCCGCCGCTACTCACCTTGCAGCAGATCACCCTTATCTACGCCAGCGAGGCTGACTTGCTGAACATGGCGCTGTTCGGCAAAACCGCCAAACAGTGGCGCGATGAAAATCCCGGCAACAAGGGCAACATCCGCGACGAGGCCAATGTTTCGCAACTGGTGTGCCTGGCCAACCTGGAAACGCTGAACGCGCATTTCATTCAACAGGGGCTGGCGCAGGCCGAACGGCTGAAACTGCTGAACCAGACCGCCATCCAGCAAATGAAGCTACTGTTGGCGGATGTGGGCACACGGCGACTGGAAGGGAAACAGCCATGAGCGACAAGCCGGTGCGCCTGACTGCGTCGCCCGAAGGTTACGCCGACTGGCTAGTCGACCTCAAAGGCCGTATCCATACCGCCCAGCAGCACGCCACGCTGGCGGTCAATCGCGAACTGGTGCTGCTCTGCAGATCGGGCGCGACATCCTGGCACGGCAGGCGGAGCAAGGCCGGGGCGCGAAGGTGATCGAGCGGCTGGCGCAGGATTTGCGCACCGCCTTTCCTGATATGAAAGGGTTTTCACCGCGCAATCTCAAGTACATGCGTGCCTTTGCCGAGGCGTGGCCGGAGGCTGAATTTGTGCAGCAGGCTGCTGCACAATTGCCGTGTGTTCACAATGTGGTGTTGCTGGACAGGTTGCCCGATGCCGAAACCCGCCGCTGGTATGTGTGATTGATGAACAGGAAAACCAGTCAAAACCAAAGTTGATTCGCACGATGGGACTGGCATAATCAAGTGACACCCCTAAGGAGATAAACCATGAACATGGACTTCAAACCCTATATCACCCGCGACCCCTCGATCTGCGGCGGCGAACCTGTCATCACCGGCACTCGGATAACAGTGCGCACCATCCTCGCCAGTCTGGCAGAAGGGATGAGCACGGAGGAGCTCTTGCTGGATTTTCCGACGCTCAGCCGTGATGCCGTGCGCGCCGTTGTTGCCTTTGCGGCAGTATCGGCAGGAGAAGACCTGCCTTTGTCGGCAACCCCGGTTTTGGCATGAAGATCAAGCTCGATGAAAACCTGCCCGCGAGGTTGGTGCCCATTTTGCATCAGCATGGACACGACGTTGACACCGTACCCGATGAGCACTTGAGCGGCAGACCGGATACGGAAATCTGGCAGGCTGCGGGCACGGAAGGCCGTTTTTTGATCACCCAGGACCTGGATTTTTCCGACACCCGCCAATTCGCGCCCGGCACACACGCCGGTTTGTTGCTGGTGCGTTTACGTGAACCGGGTGCCCATGCCCTGATGGAAGCCATCAACGCCGTTGCATCCGAAATCGCTGATTGGGCTGGCTGCTTTGTTGTCCTCACCGAAAACAAAATACGAATCAAGCGCCCATGACGATTGTTGCCGCGCGTTTCCACAAGCTGCTCAATGAGTTCAAACTGGAGAGCAAGAAGTCATGAGCGAGCAAGTTGCCTTCACCCTGCGCGGTCGCAATCCCGATGTACTGACCTGCATTGCCAATCTTTCCAACGACGAGGTATTCACCCTGCCGGAGTTCGCCAACCGGATGCTCGATACCTTAGCCTGCGCGTGGGCGGCCAGCCACAACGGGGCGAACCTCTGGGCGGACAGAACCGTGAAGTTCCTCGACCCGTGCACCAAGTCGGGCGTGTTCCTGCGGGAAATTACCAGCCGTCTGAACAAAGGTCTCGCAGACGAAATGCCGAACCTTGAAAAAAGAGTCAATCACATCCTGACGAAGCAAGTGTTCGGTATCGGCATCACGCATCTCACCAGCCTGCTGGCGCGGCGCAGTGTGTATTGTTCGAAGCACGCCAATGGATCGCACTCCATTGCCAAGGGCTTTAACAATGAGGCGGGCAATATCTGGTTTGAGCGTACCGAGCACACTTGGGCTAACGGCAAATGCACATTTTGTGGCACCAGCCAAGCGGTGCTGGATCGCGGCGAGGCGCTGGAAACCCACGCCTACGCATTCATTCACACAGACAACATCAAGACTCGGATGACCGAGTTGTTTGGAGGCAATATGCAATTCGATGTCATCATTGGGAATCCGCCATATCAGTTGGACGACGGCGGCTTTGGCAAGAGTGCTGCACCGATTTATCAGTTGTTCGTGGAGCAGGCCAAGAAGCTCGAACCGCGTTATCTGTCTCTGGTGATTCCAGCGCGCTGGTTCGCTGGCGGCAAAGGCCTCGATGAATTCAGAGAGGCTATGCTTACCGATAATCGCTTGCGCTCCATTGATGACTACCTCAGTGCGGCGGATGTATTTCCGGGCGTGGGTCTCAAAGGTGGCGTGTGTAACTTCCTATGGGAACGGGATAACCCCGGCCTCTGCCGCGTGACCACCCGCTTCAAAGATTGGCCGGATTCGACCGCCACGCGACGGTTGCTTGAACAGGGCGCAGATGTGTTCATTCGTTTCAATGAAGGATTATCAATTCTCAAGAAAGTCGTTTCTGTTGAAACAGGGCAATCTAAAACTCTCTTGCTACCAGAAAGTAAGCGATTTGATCGGCTCGTCAGCTCCAGAAAACCGTTCGCACTTGAAACAACTTTTAAGGGCAAGGCAACAAAGCGCGCTGGTGATGTGCTCATCTACCAGAACGGCGGGACAGGGTACGTCGCGAGAAACTCCGTGCCGTCTGGCACTGAACTCATTGACAAGTGGAAGATTTATGTTGGCCGCGCTGCGCCCGGCACCGGCAATCGCGACACCTATCCACATCGCATCCTCAGTACGCCCTTCATTGGTGAGCCGGGCAGCATCTGTTCCGAAACTTATTTGTGCATCGGCCCGTTCGACACGCAGGCCGAGGCTGAAAGCGCCTTGTCCTACCTTACCTGCCGGCTGACGCGCCTGCTGATTCTTCTGCACAAACCTTCGCAAGACACCACGCGCAAGGTTTACACCTTCGTGCCCACGCAGGATTGGAATAAACAGTGGACGGACGCTGACCTCTACGCGAAGTACGGCCTGACGGTCAGTGAGATTGCCTTCATTGAAAAGATAGTCCGCCCGATGGATCTCGCCAGTGATTTGTTCGAAGATGTCACGGTAGTCGAAGAAGATGACTAAGCCCAAGCGGCAGATTTCTGCGGAAAAGCCGGATGCGCTCTTTGGGCGCGTCGTTTCCATTCTTGAACAGGCGCGGGGCAATGTTGTCCGGGCAGTGAACACCAACATGGTGTTGGCCTACTGGTTGATCGGGCGGGAGATTGTCGAGGCCTTACAGGGTGGCGAGGAGCGGGCGGAGTACGGCAGGCAGGTTTTGGAAACGCTGTCTCGTGCCTTGGCGGAGCGCTATGGGAAGGGGTTTTCTGTCACAAACCTGAAGTACTTCCGATTGTTCTATCAAGCCTTTGCTGACCGCTTGGCAATTCGTCACCCGGCGGGTGACGAATCTGTAGCGCCCATGATCGAAGAGGCACCGTCGATGAAATGCTACCCGGCGGGTAGCGAATCCTCGCACGGCTTCTCGCCCCAACTCTCCTGGTCGCATTACCGCGCCCTGATGCGCGTGGAGAATGTGGCTGCCCGCGATTTCTACGAGCGGGAAGCCAGCGAATGCGGCTGGTCGAAGGCGCAACTGGAAAGGCAGATTCACAGTTTTTACTATGACCGGATTGTGGCCAATCGCGGCGAGAAGGGGCTGCTGCCCGCAGGCAGGGAGCGCTTGCCCGGCGAAAGGGTTGAGCCATCCCACCTGCTCAAGTCGCCGATGGTGCTGGAGTTTCTGGGGCTTCCCGATGCACATGATCTGCATGAAAGCCGACTCGAACAGGCGATTATCGACAACCTGCAAAACTTCCTGCTGGAACTCGGCAAGGGGTTTTCCTTTGTCGCCCGGCAAAAGCACATCCGCTTCGGAGACGACGATTTCTACATCGATCTCGTTTTCTACAACTATGTCCTGAAGTGCTTTCTGCTGCTTGATCTGAAAATGGGCAAGCTCACCCATGCCGATGTCGGGCAGATGGACGGCTATGTCAGGCTTTACGAAGACCGGTTCAAAATCCCCGGCGACAATCCCGCCATTGGTCTGCTGCTCTGCTCGGACAAAGGCGAGGCGGTGGCCAAGTATTCGATCCTGAACGAGAGCAGGCAGATATTCGCTTCGAAATACCTGCCCAACCTGCCAACGGAAGAGCAACTCCGGCTGGAGATTGAAAAAGAGCGATGCCTCATCGAATCCGCCCTTGAGGACCGCGACAATGACTAAGCCCATCGAGGAAATCCTCGCGCCCAAGCCTGAAGCACGCCCACGCATCTACGCCTACTCGATTGACGACAAGGCGCACAAAGGTCTGCTCAAGGTGGGGCAGACGACGCGCAATGTGAAGCAGCGCGTCGCGGAGCAGGTGAAGACCGCCGCCATCAAGAACTATCGCATAGAGCTGGACGAATCTGCAGAGCGCGACGACTGCACCCTGTTCAGCGATCACGATGTGCGCATGGCGCTGAAGAAGAAGGGGTTTGAAAACGTCGAATTGGAGTGGGTGCGTTGCTCGGTCATGGAGGTTAAGACCGTGCTCGCCGAGCTGCGCACCGGCCAGAAATTCATGGGCACGCATCACGAAACTTTCCCGATGCGCCGCGAGCAGGCCGACGCGGTGGACAAGACCTTTGGCTACTACCAGTCGATCCGGGCCGAAAACAAGAATGCCGTCCCGCGTTTTCTGTGGAACGCGAAGATGCGCTTTGGCAAGACCTTCACCACCTACCAGTTGGCGAAGAAGCTGAAGGCTAAGCGGGTGCTCGTGGTGACGTTCAAGCCTGCGGTCGAGGATGCCTGGCAAAGCGACCTTGAATCGCATGTTGACTTTGATGGGTGGCAGTACCTGTCGAAATCTTCTGGCGGCGATCCGACACAGATCAACGCCAGGAAGCCGGTGGTCTATTTCGGTTCTTTTCAGGACCTGCTCGGCCGCGACACGGCGGGCAACATCAAGCCCAGGAACGAGTGGCTGCACACGGTGAATTGGGATCTTGTGGTGTTTGACGAATACCACTTTGGTGCCTGGCGCGAGACCGCAAAAGAGCTGTTCGAGGGCGAGGAGGAGGCCGTCGCGAAGAAGGAGGCCAGGCTCGAATATGCTGCCGGACTTGAAGACATGAACGAAGACTTCACCGTGCTCTCGGAGAAGGAGACCGAGTTTCTGCCCATCACCACACGGGCTTACCTGTACCTCTCCGGCACGCCGTTCAAGGCGCTGTCCACGGGGGAGTTTATCGAGGAACAAATTTTCAACTGGACCTACACCGACGAGCAGCGTGCCAAGGAAGTGTTCGCCGCTACGAATCCGGGCCAGCGAAACCCCTACGGTGCACTGCCGCAGATGCGGTTGCTGACATATCAAATGCCGGACGAGCTTCTGGCCATTGCGAGCGGCGGCGAGTTTGACGAGTTCGACCTCAACGAGTTTTTCGCCGCGACCGGCGCGGGCAAAACCGCAAAATTCAAGCATAAGAGCGATGTGCAGAAGTGGCTGGACATCATCCGTGGGGGCTATGCGCCCAAATCGGTCGAGCATCTGAAGACGGGTACGCGGCCACCGTTTCCGTATTCGGATGTGCGCGTGCTGCCCTATTTGCAGCACGCGTTCTGGTTTCTGCCCAACGTCGCGGCCTGCCATGCGATGGGGAATCTGCTGGCGGAAAAGCACAACGTCTTTTGGCATGACTACACAGTGGTCGCCGCCGCAGGTGCCTCGGCGGGCATCGGGCTGGAGGCGTTGCCGCCGGTGCGCAAAGCGATCGGGAGCGGATTCGACACCAAGACCATCACGCTCTCGTGCGGCAAGCTCACCACGGGTGTCACCGTGGCGCAGTGGTCGTCCATCTTGATGCTGCGCAATCTCAAGTCACCCGAGACCTATTTTCAGGCTGCATTCCGCGTGCAGTCGGCGTGGTCGATCAAGAATCCCAACGGCGACAACCCAAACGAGGAGGAGATACTCAAGCCCGTGTGCTTCGTGTTTGACTTTGCGCCCACCCGCGCCCTGCGGCAACTCTCGGAGTACGGGATCGGCCTGTCGCCCAACGAGCCGAACCCGGAGAATGCGGTCAAGGAACTCGTATCGTTCCTGCCCGTGCTGGCCTATGACGGCGCGAACATGACGCAGATTGACGCAGGGGGCATTCTCGACATCGCGATGGCGGGGACCTCGGCCACGCTGCTGGCACGCAAGTGGGAGAGCGCAATGCTGGTGAACGTGGACAACAACACCTTGCGCCGCATCATGGGCAACGCCGATGCCATGGCCGCCGTGGAGCGTATCGAAGGCTGGCGTTCGCTGGGTGACAATATCATCGAGACCATCATCAACAAGAGTGAGAAGGTCAAGGAACTCAAGAACAAGGCGAAAAACAAGGAGCTGACGGAGAAGCAGAAAAAGCAACTCACCGACGAGGAGAGGGAATACAAGTCCAAGCGTAAGTTGGTTCAAGAGAAGTTGATCAAGTTCGCAACCCGCATACCGGCGTTCATGTACCTGACCGACTTCCGCGAAAACACGTTGCAGGATGTGATCACCAAGCTCGAACCGGACCTGTTCCTGGCGGTCACCGGATTGACGGTCAAAGACTTCCACCTGCTCGTCCGTCTCAAGGTTTTCAATACCGAGCAGATGAACCAGGCCGTCTTTGCCTTTCGACGTTACGAAGACGCGTCACTACGCTATACGGGAATCGAGAGCCATGAGGGGTTAAGACACTATGGGCTATACGACACCGTGGTGGCAAAGGTTTGAAGGGACGGTTAGTGGAGCGTCGGGCGCACGAGTGGTCCATGGCAACTCCTTTGCCCCGCCCAAGAAGGCGAGAGCCTGCTTGAAGATCTAGTTCATCAGAAAGTTTCGGCGCTGGTCGCGCGGTGCCACGGAACCGTGGTATTGAGTGTCCGCTATTGAAATCGAACTGCTTACGTTTCGGGTTAGCAACAGTCATTCAACTTCATCCGATTCACAACTCTTATGCCAGTCGCTTCAACAGCTTTTCGTGTATCCCGCCAAACCCGCCGTTGCTCATCACCAGAATCTGGTCGCCTGATCTTGCCGCCGTGGCAATAACCTCAATCAACTCGTTGAGGTCGTCCTTCACCACCGCCTTGTCACCCAGCGGGGCGAGCGCACCGCGCGCATCCCAGCCCAGATTGCCCGCATAGCAGAAAGTCAGGTCGGCATCTTTCAGACTGCTTGGCAGCGCGTCTTTCATCACGCCCAGTTTCATGGTGTTGGAGCGCGGTTCCAGCACGGCGAGGATGCGCGCGGCGCCGACCTTGCGGCGCAGCCCGGCGAGGGTTGTTTCGATGGCGGTGGGGTGGTGCGCGAAGTCGTCATACACGGTGATGCCGTTGACCGTGCCGCGCACTTCCATGCGGCGCTTCACATTCTTAAATGCGGCGAGCGCCGCCAAACCTTGCGCCACTGACACTCCGGCATGCCGCGCCGCAGCCAAGGCAGCCAGCGCGTTCAGGCGGTTGTGTTCGCCCAGCAAGTCCCATTGGAGCGTGCCTTGTACCTTGCCGTCAAAATAAACCTTGTCTTCGCTGTCGATTTGCCAGCCCCTTTCCCCCAACCCCGTGATTGCTCCCTCTCCCACCGGGAGAGGGTTGGGGTGAGGGAGCGGGCGAGGGGAGCCAAAAGTTTCAACCGGTGTCCAACAGCCGCGCTGCAATACACGCTGCAACGATTCCTCGCGTCCGTTGCAGACCACCAGGCCGTTGCCGGGCACGGTGCGCACCAGGTGGTGGAACTGTGTTTCGATGGCGCTCAAGTCGGTGAAGATGTCGGCGTGGTCGAATTCGAGGTTGTTCAGGATTGCTGTGCGCGGATGGTAGTGCACGAACTTGGAGCGCTTGTCGAAGAAAGCGGTGTCGTATTCGTCCGCCTCGATCACGAAGAAACCGCCCTCTCCCCCAGCCCCGTGATAGCTCCCTCGCCCGCTTGCGGGAGAGGGCTGGGGTGAGGGGGCGGGCGAGGGGAGGCGCGCCGAGATGCCGAAGTTATGCGGTACACCGCCGATGAGGAAGCCGGGATTTAGCCCTGCATGTTCCAATATCCACGCCAACATCGCCGAAGTCGTGGTCTTGCCGTGGGTGCCCGCCACGCCCAGCACCCATTTGTCGCGCAGGATGTTTTCCGCCAGCCATTGCGGGCCGGAGACGTAGGGCAGGTTGCGATTGAGTATCTCTTCCATCAGTGGGTTGCCGCGCGATACCACGTTGCCGATGACGAACACATCCGGTTCGAGTTCGAGCTGTCCGACGCCGAAACCTTCGATCAGTTCGATGCCCTGCGCTTCAAGCTGCGTGCTCATCGGCGGATAGACGTTGGCGTCGCAGCCGGTGACGCGGTAGCCGGATTGTTTGGCGATGGCCGCAATGCCGCCCATGAAAGTGCCGCAGATGCCGAGGATGTGGATGTGTTTGCTCATGCTCAAGCTCTAAAGATGAAATACACCGCGCCCATCAGACACGGCCCCGCTACATACCACGGCGAAGTCGCCAAATTTTTCAGGTGGCCGTGCCAGGCGAAGGCCATGAACAAGTTGGACACGGCCAGCAGCAACGCCGTGATCAGAAGCGGATTGGAAATCAGGTTCATTTTCGTTGCATGCGGTGTGCCGACGATGGCGCGCATTGTGGCGCAATTGCTTGCCGCCGACCAGCACGCTGCTACGGGTATAATCGCGGGCCTGTTTTGCCGCCGCCAGCATCGCACGACTAGGGTGATCTAGCGCAACAGCACGGCGCGCGGTGAATCTGCGAATCGCCACTTTACCAACGACTGGATTCCCGCCTGCGCGGGAATGACAAACTTCTCATGGATATTATTTTGTTGCTCAAGGCGGCCATCCTCGGCGTGGTTGAAGGCCTGACCGAATTCCTGCCCATTTCGTCGACCGGGCACTTGATCCTGGTCGGGGATTTGCTGGATTTCAACGACGAACGCGGCAAGGTGTTCGAGATCGTCATCCAGTTCGCCGCCATCCTTGCGGTGTGCTGGGAATACCGCGCCAAGCTGACTGCGGTCACGGCCGGATTGCTGCAAAGGCAGGAACCGGCGCAACGCTTTGTGGTGAATCTTTTTATCGCCTTTCTGCCGCTGGCGATTCTGGGCCTGTTGTTCGGCAAAGCGATCAAGGCCCACTTGTTCTCCCCCGTTCCCGTCGCCCTCGCCTTCATCATCGGCGGCTTCATCATTTTGTGGGCGGAGAAACGCCAGCACACGGAACACATTCAAAGCGTGGATGACATGCACTGGAAAGACGCGCTGAAGATGGGACTGGCACAGGCGCTGGCGTTGGTCCCCGGCACTTCCCGCTCCGGCTCGACCATCATCGGGGGGCTGTTTTTCGGCTTGTCGCGCAAAGCGGCGACCGAGTTCTCGTTCTTCCTTGCCGTCCCCACGTTGACCGCTGCAACGGTCTATGAAGTGGTGAAATATCGCGACCAGTTTCACGCGGACGACCTCGGCATCTTCCTGGTCGGCTCCGTGGCGTCGTTCATCAGTGCCTTCATCGCGGTGCGGGGATTGTTGCGCTACATCAGCCGCCATGACTTCACCGTGTTCGCCTGGTACCGCATCGTGTTCGGGTTGGTGGTGCTGGCGACGGCCTACAGCGGCGCGGTGAATTGGTCGGCGGCGTAATGACTCATGGACAGTGGGCTGCCCCGTGCGCCATCGCGCGATCAATCGCGCTCCCACAGAAGCAAGATTCTGGTTGGTCGCTAGCTCTGTTCCCACGGCAGCCCGGTAGCGCGCCATCCGTTCATGATATTGCGCTGATTGCCGGCGTTCTTGTCGCCCTCGAATCCTTCCAGGATGTTATAGCAATCACCGTAGCCTGCCTGCGTCGCCACCATGGCGGCAGTGTGGGAACGATGTCCGCTGCGGCAGAGGAAAAGCACCAGCGATTCCTTGTCCACCTGCTGTTCCAGCGCAGCCATGAAATTGGGGTTCGGCTTCATGCCGGGATAGCCCATCCATTCGATCTCTACCGCACCGGGAACGCGCCCAACCCAGTCGATCTCGGCGCGGGTGCGCACGTCCACCAGCTTGGCGCCGGGTGCCGACTGCCAGATTTCGTAAGCCTCTTCCGGAGTGAGCGCGCCTTCGTAGGGCAGATTCAGTTCTTTTGCGCGCAACTGCGCGGTCTTCAATATTGCGGTGATTTTTCCCATTTTCGGTGACCTGTGATTAATCTTTTGGTTGTCCGGTGCTATCCTGCGCACCCGGCCCAATACTATCCCATCATCGATGAAAAATCACACACGTGCACCTGCGCATGATCGAGCCGCCGCATTCGAGCCGGCGCATCCGGTGCGCTTTGCCGCCGCGCGCAAGAGCACGTGGGTGAGTATCCTGATCAACCTGGCGCTGTCCATTTTGCAAGTCACGGCGGGCTTCTTCGGCAAGTCGCAATCGCTGATGGCGGACGGTCTGCATTCGTTCGCCGACCTGCTGTCGGATGTGCTGGTGCTGTTCGCCAACCGCCACGGCAACAAACATGCGGATGCCAATCACCCCTACGGTCACGCGCGAATCGAGACGGCGGCTTCGCTGATTCTCGGCGCCAGCCTGGCCGCGCTGGGCATGGGACTGATGATCGCGACCGGCATGCGCCTGCAACATCCGGAACAGATCCATGCCGTCCACCCTTACACATTATGGGTCGCCGTCATCGCGCTCGCCGCGAAGGAAGGCATGTTCCGCTACATGCTGGCAGTGGCGCAGCGTGTGCGTTCGCAGATGCTGGTGGCGAATGCCTGGCATGCGCGTTCGGATGCGGCTTCTTCGCTGGTGGTCATTGTCGGCATCATCGGCAATCTGATGGGTTATACCTTCCTCGATCTGGTCGCGGCCGGTGTGGTCGGGGTGATGATCGCCTACATGGGCATCCAGTTCGCGCGCGACGCACTGCTGGAACTGGTGGATA
>Ga0210044_10009902_pt1 | contig 11490 bp, 9 predicted proteins | sample CryGey13umfilter_2_FD_183959 | JGI IMG/M metagenome (GOLD analysis project Ga0210044, IMG submission 183959) | Groundwater microbial communities from aquifer in Utah, USA - Crystal Geyser 4/9/14 3 um filter (SPAdes) (version 2) | ecosystem: Environmental > Aquatic > Deep subsurface > Groundwater...
GTTTTGGTGAAATAGATATTATTGCAAAAAACGGCGGACAGGTAGTATTTGTTGAGGTAAAAACAAGAACACAAGAAATGTTTGGAACTCCCCTTGAGGCAATTACTCCTCAAAAAATTCGCAAAATTATAAAAACCGCACAATACTATATTTTGAGAAATAATATATCAGATTACAGGTTTGATGCTATAGAGGTACAGCTGGGAGCTCGTGAAATTTTGATAAATCATATCAAAAATATAACTTTTTAATTTTTTCGTGATGCAACTCTTCTTTTGGTAGTGTCTAAAATTCTTTTCCTCATGCGTATGTTTTTAGGCGTTACTTCAAGGACTTCATCATCATTTATAAAATCAAGAGCTTGTTCAAGAGAAAGGGTTGTCGGCGGAGTAAGTTGAATACCTATGTCAGATGTTGAAGCTCTTACATTTGTCTGTTTTTTTCCCTTACAAACGTTTACTTCAATATCCTTATCTCTGGTAGATACTCCAACAACCATTCCTTCGTATACCGGTACGCCCGGTCCTATAAAAAGCGTACCGCGTTCCTGAGAGTTTTCAAGTCCGTAAGACAAAGAATTACCTGCATCTATAGAAACAAGTGCTCCGTTGCGAGTCTGTTCAAGTATTTTTTCGCTTTTTGGAAAATAACCGAGAAAATATGTATTAAAAATTGCGGTGCCACGCGTTTTGGTAAGCAGTACGTTTCTAATTCCCAAGAGGTTTTGGCTTGAAATTTTATAAACAAAGCGCGTAGAGTTATTTGGTTCACCTGTCATGCTGACCATTTCTCCGCGTCTTTTTCCAAACTCCTCAGTAATTTGACCCAAATATTCATTCCCTATATCAATCGTGACTTCTTCGTATGGTTCACAGACTTTTCCGTCTATTGTTTTATAAATTACCTGAGGTTTTGAAACTTGCAGCTCAAATCCTTCGCGTCTCATTGTCTCTATAAGTACTGCCAAGTGAAGTTCGCCTCTTCCTGACACGATATAATTTGCAGATTCGGGGTCTTGTTTTATCCAGAGACCTAAATTTGTTTCTTTTTCACGAAGAAGCCTGTCTTTTATTTGCGCAGAACTGCAGAATTTTCCTTCACGTCCAAGAAACGGACTTGTATTAGGGCCTACGGTAACTCTAATTGTCGGATCTTCAACAGTAATTTTTGGCAAAGATACAGGATTTTCCGGATCAGTAAGTGTTTGACCAATTGTAAGTTGCGCAATTCCCGCAACCGCAACAATATCACCCGTTGTAGCAGTTTCTATCTCGATTCTATTAAGGCCTTCGCTGGTATAAAGTTTTTGTACGCGGTAGGATCCAAGTACTTTATTTTCATCCACAAGGCATGCCATGTCACCTTTTGAAATTTTTCCCCGAGTAACTTTTCCAATACATAGTTTGCCAACGTGTAAATCATAGTCAAGAGTTGAAATAAGCATTTGAAAAGGTTCATCCTCGTTTTGAATAGCGTTAGGAACCTCTTTGATAATTGCGTCAAAAAGAGGTTTTAAGTCTGATTGCATGTCGCTTTTATAATGATCCGGAAGTTCCCAAAAAGCTTTTCCGTCACGGCCTACAGCAAAAAGAGTTGCAAAATGAAGCGCGTGTTCATCATGAGCCAGTTCTAAAAATAAATTTTCAACTTCATATAAAACTTCCAACGGTCGTGCATCTTTTTTATCAATTTTATTTATGACAAGTATAATTTTAAGTTTTAATTCAAGTGCTTTTTTCAGAACAAATTTTGTTTGAGGAAGAGGTCCTTCTGCAGCATCAACCAAAAGTATTGCACCGCTTGCCATATTTAAAACACGTTCTACTTCTCCACCAAAATCCGCATGCCCAGGCGTATCTATAATGTTTATTTTTACGTCGTTAAAAAAAACTGAAGTGTTTTTTGAAAGTATAGTAATTCCTTTTTCTTTTTCCAGGTCGTTCGAGTCCATGATAAGAGTTTCGCCCATTTCTTTTTGATTTCCACGAAAAGTATGGGTTTGTTTAAGCATTGCGTCAACTAAGGTTGTTTTACCATGGTCAACGTGTGCAATAATTGCAATATTTTTTATTTGAGTCAGTGTATCCATAATTTAAAAAAAAGACACGAGACTTACCCGTGTCATGCGTACTTATTATATCACATGATGCTAATTTTGTGTCGGGTGAAGCTCAGGCGTTATCAGAAACCCCTTTAAATCAAGCCTTCCAATGATTACGCGGTAGCGCATGTGAGATCTGTTTGCAAGAGATGCGATAGTTGTTATTTTTTTACCTGCAAGAATATACGAGAAGTCAACGGTGTCACGTGATCCGTTTCCGCTTGCCGATTTGACATATACTTTTTCATCGTTCGGAATAAGCGAAAGTTCTTGTGCAAGAACATTGTCAATTGATGTTCTGTATGCTCCCGTGTCTATTTTTGCCAATACATCTTTTGTTCCCCCTTTAAATCTTATTGTAATCGGTTGGATAACCGTAATAATATTCGTTTTAGCTGTAACTTTCTCAGAAAAACTCTCAGCAAAAAGAGACTTTGATACTTCAACTCCTCTTTCAGGTGTCGGCAAATCCATATTTTCAACTCTTTCAAGGCGTGTTCTTAAAGAGGCTCTATTCGCTTTTTGTATTGCCAATCCGGGTCTTGCGTTTATCTCAAGAATAAGCGGTCCCTTATTTTCGTCCAGAACAATGTCTATTCCGGCGTATCCGAGTCCCGAAACACTTTGCGCCTTTGTAGCAAGAAGCAAAATATTTTCCCACTCCGGAATTTTTATACCGGAAATTTTAATTTTTGTACCGGGAATTCTTGTTATTGTTTTATTTTTATGAATTGCGCTGGTTGTAACTCCTGAGCGCATGTCTATTCCAAAAGCGATTGCACCTTGATGAATATTGGCTTTTCCATGACTTTCGGCAGTAGGAAGACGCATCATGGCCATGACAGGAATTCTATTAAAAACAATTACGCGTATATCCGGAATTCCAATCGCCGCAAGTTTTTTAAAAAATGAATGTCTTATAATTCTTTCTTCTATAAAAGCAGCATCCGGCAGAAATTGTAAAGAATATGCCCCTTCCTGTATGTCAAGAATGTATGATTCAAGTGACTTTTTTTCTTTCACCTCATCATTAATTGTTCTTCCTGTCGTTTTCTCCCACCTTTTCATAACAAGTATTCCCAAACCGCCGTATCCACGTGCAGGTTTTATTGCAAAACCTGATTCCGGAAGACTTGCCCAGTCAAAATTTCTGATATCATCCCGCGTCTCAAACGCTGCAAGAAGTTGAGGGGTGGGAAGATTATTTTCCAAAAGAATTTTTTTAGTTGCAAGCTTATCATCGGCAATGCGTTTTGCAACGGCCGGGTTATATGGCCTAATGTAAAGAAAATTACGGGCGTTCATGCCCAAAATATTTCTAGTGACTGTCATGTTTTAAAGTTTTTGAAAACCTAAAATATTCCGTAACTCTCAGGCCAAAATAACGTCCGATAATAACATTAATAGGAATAAGGATAAGAATCACTTCGGGATATAAAAGAACTATTTTTCGTAGAATATCCGAAGATAAAAGAAAATATCCGACAATTCCAAGTGAGAGCGTTACAGCAGTAATTGAAAAAGTTTCATTTATAGTTCTTTCAAGCTGAAGTGAAATAATTCGTTCAGAGAGAATAATAAGTAAAAGTATCGGAAATATAGAAATACCCGAAACATTCAAAAGCCCCGCTGCGGTACTTAGTGTTAAAAAAGCAAAAACGGATATTGCAACAATAAGAACCGAAAGAGCAAGTTTTGGAAGCTGCATTATCCTGACTTTTTTAAGAATAAGTCTTGCAAGGGTTGATGCTATAACAATAATTGCAAGAAGAACGATTCCGGGCCCGATTCCTGTTGCCAAAAGAGTAATTGATAGAGCAATAGGCACAAGCATATCAAGGCTTGGAAGTCCTACAACGTGTCTAAAAAATACAATAATTGTTGCAAGAAGAGGCATAAGAAGAATAAGAAGAACAGTGTTTGCAGGCACACCGGTTCTTACTGCAAATTGCACAGAATAGGCGATAAAGTTAATAAAGTTTGGGTTTTTCTCCGGCCTTCTATTAAAAAGAGTAAAAACTTCTTTTTTCTCCGTTTCTCCCTCAGGCTTTGTAACATCTGATTTTTTTATGTCTGAAAATTCTGCTGATGTGCTTGCCGTCTGAGCGTTTTGAGTTGCGATTTCCTGCGGTATAAGATCTACAAAAGGGTTTTGCATTTGAGCATAGGCTTCGCTATTTAAAAATGTAGCGAAAAATAAAGTTACAAAAAAAATTACAACAATTTTTTGGATATTCATATTGCCAATATCGTATCAGACCTAGCCCCCCCCAATCAACATAGGGAGCTGGTAATTATATCCTATATTACTTGTTATATCAAATGTAATTATAAAAGGTACTTGATATGTAACCTCATTTTTTGTCATGATGTAGTTAAGCCTTTTTATGGAACAGGATTTATTGGATGAATTGATAAAAATTATCGAAGGGGATGTCGTAACCGATCCAACAACTCTTTTGGAATACAGCCATGACGCGTCTTTATTTGAAATAAAGCCGCAGGCTGTTGTATTTCCGAAAACTGATAAAGATGTTGAGGCGCTTGTTTCATTTGTTGCTGCTAAAAAAAAGGAATATCCTCATCTTTCTCTTACGGCGCGTTCTGCCGGAACAGATATGGGCGGCGGGGCAATTAATGATTCGATTATTGTTTCGTTCACAAAATATTTCAATAAAATTCCTACAATAAACGGAAATATTGCGACTACTCAACCAGGCGTCTTTTACAGGGATTTTGAAAAAGAAACAATAAGACAGGGTTTGTTATTTCCGTCTTACCCGGCGTCCCGGGAACTGGTAGCAATGGGAGGAATTATAAATAACAATTCGGGAGGAGAAAAATCACTTTTTTACGGAAAAACAGAGCGATATGTAAAAAAAGTTAAAGTTGTCTTAAGCGATGGGAATATATATTCATTTCATAAAATTTCAAAATCTGTTCTTGATAAAAAAATGAAGCAGGACGATATGGAAGGAGAGATTTATAAAAAAATGTTTAATTTAATAGATAAAAATTATGAGCAAATTATGGCTGCAAAACCGAAGGTTACAAAGAATTCGGCAGGGTTTTATCTTTGGAATGTTTACAATAAAGAAACGGGAGATTTTGATCTGTCAAAACTTTGGGTAGGGTCTCAGGGCACTCTAGGTTTACTTTTAGAAGCTGAAATAGAGCTTGTTCCCATGTATATGCACAGGGAAATGATGATAATTTTTCTGCATGACTTATCTCATCTTGGGGACGTTATAAATGCGGTATTACCCCTTAAGCCTGAGAGTTTTGAATCATACGATGATAACACTTTGAAGCTTGCCCTGAAATATTTTCCTGAATTTGCAAAACAATTAGGAGCAAAAGGCTTTATCGGAAGCGGAATAGCTTTTCTTCCTGAGTTGCTGATGGTTGCACACGGGGGCTTGCCGAAATTAGTTCTGCAGGTTGATTTTACGGGAAATGATCCTGAGGAGTTAAAGCAAAAAATACAAACACTGAAGGAAAAACTAGCGCCGTTTCATCCCAAAACAAAAATAGCAATTGAAAATCAAGAGCAAAAGTATTGGCTTATAAGGCGTGAAAGTTTTAATCTTTTAAGAAAAAAAATTAAAGACAAGCATACAGCTCCTTTTATTGATGATTTTGTAATAAAGCCTGAATATATTAGTGAGGTAATTCCCCAAGTTACGTCTATTATAAAACGGCATAAAGGCTTCATTTTTACGGTAGCAGGACACGTGGGTGATGGGAATTTTCATATAATTCCGCTTGTAGATATCACAAAAAAAAGTGTTAGAAACGCCATTCCCGAAATTGCAAAAGAAGTCTATGATCTTATAATTAAATACGGAGGATCTATTACGGGGGAACATAACGATGGGCTTATAAGAACTCCATATTTAGAAAAAATGTACGGAGAAGATATTTGTAAATTGTTTAAAAAGACAAAAGAAATTTTTGATCCGCAAAATATTTTTAACCCCAGAAAAAAAGTAGGAGGTACATTAGGTTACGCTATGGATCATATAAGAGAGCATTGGTAAAATTACCTCTTACGAGAAGATTTTCCTTTTGACTGTGAAGTACCCAAATAGGGAAGTAGATAGCGGTCAAGACCCCAAAATCCGGCTACCCTCCACGCAAGCATAAGAAATACCTGCAGCAAAAATAATAAGGGGTTGGTGCTTACGGTTCCGGCAAATAAATAATTAATATTCATAAAAGCTCCGAAAAAGGCAGAAATTCCAGTAAAAATTCCCAAAATAAGAGCCACACCTACTAAAAGTTCTCCGAAAGCAACTAAATATGAAAATAAGATACTGTTTGGGAGAGCAAAATTATTTATAAATGCTGCGTACCATCCCGAAACATCAGGGTGCGTGCCCGATGTTTTTAATAGGGCACCGTTAAGAAACCCTTCAACAGCTACTCCTGCTTTTGGCCCCACCCATACAGGATTTACTACTTTTGCCCATCCTGCAACAGTCCATTCCCATCCGACCCAGAGTCTTAAAAGAAGCCAAAGAAAAGACAGTTTTGTGTCTGTAAAAACAAATCGCAAGAAATAAGGCTCGGCAATATTGGCAGTACTTTTCATGACACTATATTTAACGTAGCATTATTTTTTATTCAATGCAATACCCTGAAATTTTAAATATTGCATATATTATAAAAAGAGTTACAATAAATTATATGGCTGAAAAACACACCCATAAAAAAAGAGAGAAGAAAAAACCAAAGAAGCAGAAATAATTAGGGGTTTAGAGCTTTAATACATGCTTCTTTTGCCTGAGAATATGTAATGCTATCACAAGCCGATGAAGGCACTTGTGTATTCCCACCGCTTTTTTTAGCAGCAGATGTTGGAAGTTTTTGCAGTATTTGACTAAGATCTGTAAACGTTACGTTTGCCGGGGGAGTAAATTTACTTTCATCAACGCTCCAATTGGAACATTTAACATCCACTTCTTTATTAACATCAAAATTTTGGTTTGCATTTTGAGTATTTTCACCGGTAGCTTTTTCGACTGCGTCAGCTTTCATTTTTGTCCCTTGGGTTGAATCAGATGTCCACACATAGACATACGTTCCGTCCTGAATCATATAGCTCAACGTATTTTTACCGTTTACCGTTACGTTAAAGTCCCCCCTCATTCTTTTGCCTGAGACAAAAATGGTTCCGTTTGTGCTGGTGTTTTCGTCTGTCGGATAAGTAGTTGTGCAGGTTACATTTCTGTTTCCTGCCAAAAGATCCCTGAAACTTGTTTTTTCACTTACCGCTTCATTATTTGCCTGGTTTGCAGTTAGAGGAGCGGTTTTTGTAGTTTTTGATTTGCCGAGAAGAAAATATGCACCGCCTAACAGTAATACAATTATTAGTCCTATTCCAATTAATACATTTCTTTGCATCAAGTTATTATAATACCGAATTCTTGAAATAATAAAGGGGCAATACAGGAATTTTGATATACTATTTATGTTAAGTACCAAGTTAGTCATTGTACTTATTTCAGGCTATGTTTATTAAGTATTTACTAAATCCAACAGACAGGATTCTTAACTCTATCACAACGTACCGCTTTACACTTTACTATTTAATTTTTCTTTTATTGGTAGCTTTTGTAGGAACATTTTTAAAATTTATTCCTTTTGGTCCACTTGATTTTGTATTGAGTACGGCAACAATAATTTTTTTTTCATTCATATCAAATTATTTCTTTGCAAAACTCTCCGGTTTGACTACAAACTTTGAGTCGGTTTTTATAACGGCTCTTATTTTGGTATTTATTATTTCTTGTAACTTCGCAACGAATGCTCCATTTTTGATCGTTGCGCCTGTTCTTGCTATGGCTTCAAAATATTTTTTAACGATCGAAAAACGTCATATTTTCAATCCTGCTGCATTGGGGGTTGCGGCTGTTGCGCTTTTGTCGCCGGACCACGCCGCAGTTTGGTGGGTTGGTACGCCGTTTATGGCACCTTTTGTACTTCTTGGAGGCCTCCTGCTTACAAGAAAATTACGAAAGGAAGCTATGGTTTTGAGTTTTATAACAGCTTATCTATTCTTTATAATTCCTACTACAATTTTACGAACAGCAAGCTTGCCAACTTTTTTTACATCCTTTCAATTTATTTTTCTTAAATCAGTAACACTTTTTTTTGCATTTGTTATGTTGGTTGAGCCATTAACGACGCCGGTAACAAAAAAACTTCAAATATGCTATGCCATATTTGTTGCGTTTCTTTACTCAAATTTCCACTTGTCAATTTTTGCTGTTGCGGTAACGCCCGAGCAGGCCATTATTTTTGGAAACATTCTGACATATTTTATAAATCCTAATTATAGACTTTTGCTAACTCTAAAAGATAAGTTTAAGCTTTCACGCAATACATATGCATTCATTTTTAATTTTCCGAAATACTTCAATTTCGTTTCTGGTCAATATATGGAATGGACTCTTTCGCACATTAGTACGGACTCGCGTGGAAATAGACGTTATTTTAGTCTTGCTTCATCTCCAACAGAGCAAAACATAATGATTGCAGTAAAATTTTACAACACTTCAAGTTCTTATAAAAAAAATTTTTTAAAAATGAAAAAAGGAGAAAAAATTTTTGCATCTCAGCTTGCTGGCGATTTTGTTTTACCTAAAGATATCTGTTTGCCTCTTGTTTTTATAGCAGGAGGAGTTGGGATTACGCCTTTTAGGTCGATGTTAAAATATATAATCGACAAACAAATTACAGTTAATATTGTTATGATTTACATAAATAGTACAAAAAGTGACATTCTTTATGATGATATACTGTCTAGTTCGGAAAAATTTGGTGTAAGAACAATTCATGTTCTAACAAGAGATTCAAGACTTACTAATGGACGGAATTGGATGTATGGACGTCTTACGGCGGACATGGTTAAATCTGTAGTCCCGGATTTTGTTTCACGCAAATTTTACATTTCAGGCCCACAGCTTATGGTGCAGGGAATTGTTAAAATGCTTAAAGAAACAAATGTTTCTGGTAGAATGATAGTGAAAGATTTTTTTCCCGGATACACGGATGAGTAAAAAAATTGCCGCAAAAAAACCCCTTGCGGGGCTTTCCTGCCGAAAAACTATTGCTAGTCTTTCTACCCTTGAAACTTTCGAATCAAGAGTAACTGAATTATATATCTAAATATTACACTTGTCAATATGACCTTGTTCTGACACCACATATGCAACAGTGTTGATACACTGTAGATATGAGGGTAAAACCAAATATAATAATTAGAACACTCAAGAAGAATAACTATTCGGTTTCAAAAACCGCATTATCTTCTAGGAGTCAATCGTGTAACGGTATATCGGTGGATTAGGCGTTCAAAATCAATTCATCAAGGTGGGTTTGGATTGTCAGAAAGAAGATTATATAGAAAATCCACACGACCACATCTAGTACAGAAAAAGCTCACAACTCAACAAGAACAGAATATCGTAGCCATTCGGATAAGAAAGAAATATACTGCTGAAAAGATTAAAAAGATTTTGGCGCTTGTTGTTTGCTCGCGTACAATTCATAGAACACTGAAGCGGTATAATCTTGTTGAGAAATACTCATACTATAGAAGACCAAGATTCCAAAACACGATACATATGCATGTAAAAAATACTCATACCGTAGGGTATCTTCAGATGGATGTAAAATACCTAACTCCGGAGCTAACCGGTCTTCCCTGGACATGTTTTGAGTATGCTGTGATTGATATTTATTCACGGTATAAAGAAGTAGTCATTTTAAACCACCTCGATGAAGACGGAGCAATAGCCTCCCTTCTTGAAATCATTCCAAAACTTCCCTTTAAGTCACTGTTTCTTCAAACAGATAACGGGCTTGAATTCCAAACAAGATTTAGGACTTTTGTAAAAGGGCTTGGTATGGAGTACCACTATATCCATAAACGGACACCAAATGAAAATGCTGTTATTGAACGGTCATTTCGTACAGATCAAGATGAGTTTTTGTATAGACTTGAAATGCCACCACAAAACTATGATGAACTAAGAATATGGTTTGCCAATTGGATACGTGAGTATAACTATGAGAGACCACATTTGGGTATAAACCTGCAAACACCATATGAAGTTGTCGCAAATGTCATGTCAGATTAAGGGATTTGTATAAGTCAATGACTTATGCGACATTCCTCCTTTCTCAACAAGGTATTGTAATGGACTTTTAAGGCCAAGAGATTTGTGTGGTCTTTTCGTGTTGTACCAGATAAGATATTCGGAGAGTTTTTGGTTAAATAATAATTTATCTTCAATAATACCTAAATTGTTATCAATAAATTCTTCCTGAATAGTCCTGTTGTAGCGTTCTATGTAGGTTTGGATTTTAGGACAATGAGGATAGGAGAAGTAATGGGGAATTTGATCAACGGAAAGCATCTCATCAAACTCCCCAAGGTTTTCAGAACCATTATCTGTTTGCCAGGTTTTAATCTTTCCCGGATATACAGTTTTAAACTTGTGGTAGAAGTCTTTCATGTTACGGCTGGTAAGTCTCTTGTAGTTAAGAGTCAGGGCAAATTTTAATTTGGCATCAATTGCTGAAATGTAATAATCTCTAATTCCATGATCAAGTCTTACTACGGTATCAGATAATATATATCCAAAATCCTCAGGTTTTGGGGAACGCTTAGCCCTTAACCGTTTCTTCTTTTTAACCTCATTTCTTGCCCATTTGCTGTTTGGGTCATGGTAAACCTTACCTTGTTTTTGAAAAAACAATTTATGGCGCTTTATGATATTGCCGACTGTTGACTCGGATACTGTTTTTAAACCTTTTACTAAGCAGTGTTCATCAAGGTCAGGCTTGATCTTCTCCTTACCAAGTCTTGGATGCTCTATACGTATCTCTTTGATAAAATCAACAATTTTAGAATTGTATGAAACACTTCTTGTCTTGTTGGGTCTTGTTGAATATGGCACTAAAGATGCTAGTTTCCCACCGTTTGCTTTGAGTCTTCTCTTCCAACGGCTGATTACTTTTCTGTCTGCTCCGAATGCTTGAATTGTAGCCTTTTCGTGAAACTCATCATAGAAGTTAATTATCTGCATGCGCTTTTGTGCAACCTCTGAGCTCTGGTATCTTTTCAAACTTGAAAGCATACTCATCACCTCCTTTAGGTTTCTGATTCTACTTAAAGATTGGGTATGCTTTTGTAGGTATTCCCGTACTATGTGACACTAGGTGCAATGTCGCATATGTATTTTAACTTATACATGAAGATCCACGAACTTACATTCGCGGTATCTTCTTCTGCTCACTTCGCGATAATTTATCGCGTTGTACCCCGAACTCACACCCTGAAGTATTAGAAGCTCGCAGAATAAATCAAGAGAGCGTTG
>Ga0210044_10009904_pt1 | contig 11489 bp, 11 predicted proteins | sample CryGey13umfilter_2_FD_183959 | JGI IMG/M metagenome (GOLD analysis project Ga0210044, IMG submission 183959) | Groundwater microbial communities from aquifer in Utah, USA - Crystal Geyser 4/9/14 3 um filter (SPAdes) (version 2) | ecosystem: Environmental > Aquatic > Deep subsurface >...
ATTCTGAAAAGATAACGAAAGGTGACACGATTTGGCTTCATGGATTAGTATCTAATAAACTAATTGATTTAGATAAAATGGATACGATGTTTAGTTATAGTGAATATGATTATATTACAGGTCTTGAGATTTTTAAATTAAAGCATCCAGAGACTAATAATGAATATATTGGACAACCAGCAATTGATAAATTTGATATAATTAATTTAAAAGGAGAAGCAAAATTAGGAGAAACATATACAGTGACACCTGTTGACTGGAATGATTCCTATAGAGAGATATTCCCAGTTATTTCAGATGATTCTTTGCACTTTGAATTTATAATTGGATTAGCACCAAAAGAAATTGGGAAATACTTTTTAACTTCTATTTATCAAACTTTTAATACAAATGATTTTCATCGGGATTTATTTCATCCAGAATATGGTGATTCCACAAAGTTTGACTTATACACAAAAGGACGAGTTGGAATAACGTGGAGACCACTAGATAAAAGAACATATTTTTTTGAAGTGATTGATAATGAATAAACTACTTGCCACAACACGCGGTCATAAAACATTGGGGTCGCAGTGGTTTTTCGAGCTTTGGTTCTCGCATCAAAGTTCGTTGTACCTTGATAGTAAAGCAACTCCGAAATCCCCAACGTTTCATACCGCCAAACGTTACCTGCAAGGCTGGAAAGCTAACGCACAATCAAGCACTTTCGGTTTTTACAACCGCTAATGCAACCCAACATAAACCAAAAGAGCTTGATTCTTTGCCAACGCTCTTAAAAAATAATTGAAAATGGAAAAGAAGGAATTTAAATCACAAAATGAAATTAGAATTACATTACGAACTAATGGAGAGTATAAAAGAGTATACCTAAAAGACATAAATTGTATTACTAGTGACTCATATTTATCAATTGTCAATTTGGTAAATCCGGAAATACCAATTACAGTTACTAAATTATTGAAAGAATTTGAAGAAGATTTAAGTGATTATGGTTTTATTAGAATAAGCCGTGATAAAATAGTTAATAAGATCCATATGGTCTCAATAAAAGATTGTAAAAATCGTGAGATTGTAGTAAAGGGTTGCAAAAACATGGTGATTTCTAGAAGATATTACCCTGAAATTATAAAATTATTCGATAAATAAAAAACCGCTTATTAGTATTTTTATACCGTTCATGAGTAAAATTATACCGCATATTAGATTTATTGCTCGTTTTGAATCATTTGAACTATGAATAGTTTTTATAATTAATTTTATACTATTGAAAACCAATAGAGGGCCGGCCAAAGTTTTTCGAGGCCAAAGCCGACCCTCCGCTCTTTGAAATCCTGAAAACAGAATCTCAGCGCAAAGATACGTTAAATGCGATAATTATTTAATGCGATAATTACCGCATTACCCAGGATGAAACGCAACCAATACATTTCGTTTTCCTGAATGATAGAACATTTTAGCTTTAGAATCTGAAATAGGGATAGAATAAGTTGATTTTCGATTGTAAGTATTTTATTATTAATCGATTAAAAATTATTAAAATGAAACAAGATTTTTTAGCAACTAAGTTTGAGGATTTTTTAATCAAATCTGAAGATTTAAACAAAATTATGGGGGGTACAGCAGCTTATGTTACTGGTTGGACTAGGGACCCAAAATCTGGTGAAACGTGGATGGACATTGGTTATTACAATGAAGAATATCCACATGGTTACACTGGGCAAACTTTATGTGATCAAAGAGATAGCGACTGGGGCGGTTGGCAAGATATTGGAGTTCAAGTTGGTTAAGTCTTCTGAAAGAGCTGTTTATTCAGCAGCTCTTTTTTTTTTATATAATTTAAAATCTAAAACTAAATGAAAGCGTTGTATATTTTTTTTCTTGCAATAATTTTCTCTAATGCAGTAAATTCTCAGAATCAATTAAATCCAAGATATGTTCATTTAAATGACACAACATTTAATGGAGTTGTTGAATTTTGTTTAAATGTTAATGTTGATAGCTTTAGGTATGGAGAAACCTTAGTTCCTATACTTGCAATTGATACAAATAGATTGGAGTTAAATGTTGATTCCATGAAAGAAGTAATTTTTTATAACTTTTGGTTTACTTCATGTAGCCCATGTATTGCAGAAATGCCAATGTTGGACACTTTAGTTAAATTATATCACGATAAAGTAGATTTTATTTCAATTACTTGGGAATCAGAAGATAAATTAAAATTATTTCTAAAAGATAATCAATTCAATTTTAGACATTTTTTAGTTAGTAAGAAAGGTTATCTTGAAGATATTGGAGTAGTCCATGGTTATCCAACAACGATAATTACTTTTCATAACAAAATTGTTTACTGTAAATACGGTGGTCAGGATTCAAATTCTATTTATTTTGAGGCAGTTAATAGGGCTGAAAGATCTAGATATGAAGCAATACTCAATGAATTAGTAAAAAAAATCGAGTAATTTAATGATTGTAATTCTGACAAACCCTATTAACAGTACCGTTGATAAAGTAATAGACTGGTTAAATTACTTTAACATAAAATATGTTCGAGTAAACAACTTCATTAGCGAAATATATAAGATTGATTATTTCAGTAAGTTAAATGAATCTATTCATGATAAAAATCATTTTTTTTGGATTTATAAACCAAAAGCTACAAATGATAAAGAACTATCTGATGAGATATTTCAACAATTAGTATTTGAGAGTTATCAAGGGTTCTTTAAATCATACAACAAAGTTCAATCACTTGGTAAGCCACTGCTAATAAGTGATATAAGTAAATTTTCTGTATTAAAACTTGCTACAAAATATGGTTTAGATGTACCCGATACTATTATTACTAATAACAAAAGTGAAGCTTTATTTTTTTTTAAAAAACATAAAACAATAATTACAAAGCCATCACACGATATTACCAATTTTCATATTAATAATGAATCTTATAGACCTTACACAAAAGTTGTTAGTGTAAACGATATAAAATCATTAAAAGAAACTCATTTTGGCATATCATTATTTCAAGAGTATATCCACAAAAAATGCGATATAAAAGTATTTTTTTTCAAGGGGAAGTATTATGGACAGGCAATATTTTCGCAAAAGAATGAGGCTACAATTATAGATCATAGGGTATCTAGAGATGAAAACAAATCAAGGGTTATTCCTTTTGGTTTGCCAATAGATTTGAAAAAAAAGTTAGCTAAATTAATGAAAAAACTTGAACTTAATATCGCTGTTATCGATTTTGTTCTTTCTATAGATGAAAAATTATATTTTCTAGAAATTAACCCAGAAGGGATATTTGATTCTATTTCTAATTCATGTAACTTTTATTTGGAATTCGAAATTGCATTGTTTTTGAGCCGCCAAGCTATAAATGAAACTAAATATCCCAAAAGTGAAACGTTTTTTAAGACTCCGATTTATTTTAAGTATTTAACAAAAATTTCATTTGACAAAGATTTAATCAATAACGAACTTACTATAAATTCATGTAAATATCAAACTAACAGCCATATTAATAATTTTTTTTATAAACGAATTATAATATAAATAATGATTAGCCAACTCAAATTTCAAGTTTACTCCAACATAATAATGATATCTGGTTATAGAAGAATGTTACTACAAGATTTGCAGTTTAATAAGGTTTTATTGGCTCCAATTGAGCTTTATATGTTAATCTGTAAACCTTTCGCTTTTGAAGCTTTAAATGAAATAATTGAAACTAATATTGAGCTGGGAGATTGGATTAATTATTTAGAAGAGAACGATTTTATTTTTAGCACTAATAAACCAGAAGCTTTCCCAAAGTTAAGTCTTAAGTATAAATATCCCAGTAAAATTACCAACGCAATAGTAGAAATCAATTTAAACTCAAATATTGTAGAAGAAAATCTTCAAATATTCAATGAACTAGATGCATTTAATTGCAAATCAATTCTTTTAATTATTTTTGAGTTTGCAAGAAATGATTTTGAACAATTATTATTTGATATAAGAAGTACTAGTATTGCACAAATAGAAATAATAATTGCCGATTCTTCAAATGCAACGTTAGATTATTTTGAAGAAATTTTATATAAAAATCCAAGAATTAAAAAGGTAGAATTATTTAACTCAAAAGAAAAACCTATTGCTTCTTTAAACGAACATAATTCTCTTTTAATAAACCATATAAAGGATTATTCAAATTTTAGTTGTGGGTTTATTAGTCCAAAACATTTTATAAATAACTCACCATTTTTGACAGAATCTACAAGTTTCAACACCTGCCTAAACCGTAAAATTTGCATCGACTTAGATGGCGAAATCAAAAACTGCCCATCAATGCAAAAGAGTTTTGGAAATATCAAGGACACCACTCTAGAAGAAGCGCTCAATAAGCCCGGATTCAAAGATTTGTGGGGAATAAGGAAGGATGATATTGACGTTTGTAAAGATTGTGAGTTCAGGTATATGTGTACTGATTGTAGGGCTTTTATTAAGAGCCCTAATGATATCTATTCCCAACCGGCCAAATGCACTTACAACCCCTACATCGCATTATGGGAAGGGCAGGATGGATATATTAGTGTTGAAGAATGGCGCAGGCAAAATTCTGATTGGGAAAAAGGATTGAAACGTTATCCCTTGGTAAAAAATCCACAAAAGGTTGAGTAGAAATGGATAAATTCCCCCACTACTCCCAACCCGACGCCATGGATTGCGGAGCCACCTGCCTCCGTATGGCTGCTAAGTACTATGGGAAAAGCTATACCTCACAAACGCTAAGAAAACGCTCCTTCATTACTCGTGAAGGCGTTTCGCTTTTGGGGATCAGCGATGCGGCAGAGAGTATTGGTTTTCGTACTATGGGAGTTAAAACTCCTTTTGAGAAACTTGAAAAAGAAAATGTTACGCCCTTTATTGCCCACTGGCGACAAAACCATTTTGTGGTGGTTTATAAAATAACTAAGGATAAAGTATTTGTGGCAGATCCGGCAAAAGGCAAGATAACCTATACCAAACAAGAATTTCTAAAATACTGGTTTAGCTCCAAGGAAAACGGTGAAGATGTAGGCATAGCACTTATACTGCAACCCACACCAGATTTCTACGAACAGGAAGACGAAAAAGCGGATAAAACAAAATTCCTCTTTTTGTTTCAATACCTGAGGCCACATAAAAAGCTTATCGTGCAATTGGTATTAGGTCTAATCTTAGGCAGTTTGCTCCAATTGATTTTCCCTTTCCTCACCCAAAGCATAGTCGACTTTGGTATTGCCAATAATAATCTAAGCTTTATTTACTTAGTTTTTATTGCTCAAATGGTGCTGTTTGTCAGTCGTATGACCGTTGATTTTATCCGTTCTTGGATAATGCTACATATTAGCACTAGGATTAATATTTCATTGATATCAGATTTTCTAATTAAATTAATGAAACTTCCTATTGGCTTTTTCGACACCAAAATGACAGGTGATTTATTGCAGCGTATTGGAGACCATCATCGTATAGAAAGTTTTCTTACAGGTCAAACCTTAAACACCTTATTCTCATTCTTTAATTTAATCATCTTTGGAGCTGTACTTGCCTGGTATTCTTTGAAAATATTTCTAATTTTTGTAATAGGTTCGGCGCTTTATATCGGGTGGATTTACCTTTTTATGAAACGCCGTCGAGAACTTGATTTTAAACGGTTTCAGGAAGCTTCATCCGAACAATCCAACGTAATTCAACTAATACAAGGAATGCAGGAAATAAAGCTGCAAAACGCTGAGAAGCAAATGCGATGGGGTTGGGAACGCATCCAAGTTAGACTTTTCAAAGTGAGTTTAAAAGGACTGGCTCTTAGCCAATACCAACAAACTGGAACAGTTTTTATCAACGAAACTAAAAATATACTAATTAGTTTTTTAGCTGCTTACTCTGTTATTCAAGGTCAAATGACTCTGGGTATGATGCTAGCAGTTCAATATATAATTGGTCAATTGAATGCACCTATAAATCAATTTATCGGTTTTATGCAATCATTACAAGATGCTAAAATAAGTCTGGAGCGACTTGGAGAAATTCATAATCAAGAAGATGAAGAAAACTTAGAAGATGATAAAGTTGCAATACTGCCAGTAGATAAAAGCATTCGTTTGAAAAATATCAAATTTCAATACGACAAACCGCATGGCGCAATGGTGTTGGACGAAGTATCGCTCTCAATTCCGGGAAATAAAATAACAGCTATTGTAGGTACAAGTGGCAGTGGCAAAACCACTTTGGTAAAATTACTTTTGGGTTTTTATGAACTTAACTCAGGTGAGATACTTGTAGGAGAAAACAAATTGCAGAATTTTTCTCAATCATGGTGGCGAGGTCAAATTGGCGCAGTAATGCAGGATGGATTTATCTTTAATGATACCATTGCTAAAAACATTGCTGTTGGTCAGGAAAATATAGATAAGGAAAAACTACTTGAGGCAGTAAAAACAGCTAATATTCAGGAGTTTATTGAAAGCTTACCATTAGGATATAACACCAAAATTGGTGGAGAAGGTCATGGATTAAGTCAGGGACAAAAGCAAAGAATTCTGATTGCCAGAGCAGTTTATAAAAACCCCCACTATCTATTCTTCGATGAGGCTACCAATGCTTTGGATGCCAATAACGAAATGGTAATTATGAATAATTTAAACCAATTTTTCAAAGGCCGAACTGTGGTGGTGGTTGCACACCGATTGAGTACCGTCAAAAATGCCGACCAAATTGTGGTTATTGAAAAAGGTAAAATAGTAGAAACTGGTAACCATCAGGATTTGACAAAGTTAAGGGGAAGCTATTATGAATTGGTTAAAAATCAGTTGGAATTAGGAAATTGATGGAACGCTGATGACACAGATTGAGCTGATAATCGCTGATTTTTATCTGCGAGCATCTGTAAAATCAGTGTTGTCTGTGTTCAAAAATAAATTTATGAAAGAAATAAATAAAGTAGAAATCCGTAGCGAAGAAGTGCAGGATGTGCTTGGAGCAAGTCCACGTTGGATAATCCGTGCTGGAATTTCCGTAATTCTTTTAGTGGTAGTTTCTTTATTGATAGGGAGTTGGTTTTTCAAATACCCAGATATTATTCAGTCAGAAATTACAATTACAACCCAAAATCCACCCGCATCAATACAAGCATTGAGCAATGGTAAAATAACGAATTTGCTTGTAATGGAGAATGATGAGGTAGAAAAGTCCCAAATCATTGCCATAATTGAAAACACAGCTAATTACGAAGATGTATTATTGTTAGAAAATCAACTAAGTAGTATAATAAAAATTATAGATTTTCAGGATACAATCCAATTATCAATAGGAGAAATACAGCAATACTATTCATCTTTTCAACGACTCTTAAAGGCTTACCAAAATTTTAAAGAATTGGATTATTACCGAAATAAAATAGAGTCAACGAAAAAGCAAAAGCACGATTTTAATACATATTATAACCATCTTACGGAACAAAAAGCACTTAAAGAACAAGAGTTGAGTCTTGCCCAACAACAGTTTGAAAGGGATAAATCGCTCTATGTAAAATCTGTTTATTCAAAATCGGATTATGAAAAAGCTGAGAAGCAATACTTGCAAGAGAAACTGAATTACGAGAGTATTCGCTCAACAATGGCGAATACCCAAATGCAAATTAACCAGTTAGATCAGCAAGTTTTAGATTTACAACTTCAACAATCAAAAGAAGAACAGAGCCAAGTAATTGCCTTGGAAGAGTCTGCTCAAAATCTTAAAACCCAAATTAAACAATGGAAGCAACGCTTTTTAATAATTGCTCCTATTAGCGGCAATGCGACATTCACCAAAATATGGAGTGTAAATCAAAATGTGCAATCAGGTGAAATTGTTGCCACCATAATTCCCCACGAAGCCACAAATATTATTGGAAAGGTAGAAATCCCAGCCACAGGCGTTGGAAAAGTGAAAGTTGGTCAAAACATTAATATCAAACTCAATAATTTTCCATACATGGAATTTGGACTTTTGAGAGGAATTATAAAATCCATATCACTGGTGCCCTATCAAACTGAGCAAGGTGCAATATATACTGCTGAAGTTGAAATACCGGATTCTTTGGTTTCAAACTATGGTAAAACATTAAAATTCTCACAAGAAATGACGGGAACAGCAGATATCATAACTGACGACATTCGATTGCTAGAAAGATTCTTTAACCCTATGAAATCTATTTGGAAGAAGAATATTGAATAAAAAATGAAATTATAGCCATCGCTTCGCTGCCATACACATTGCTTGTTTTTTCAAACGCAGAGACCAAAACCAAAAACAATCAAAGAGTATGTCAGCCCAACCGCAAAAAGATGCCCAGCAGGTAACAGCTGATATAGTTCATGCCGCGTTAAGTGCATTTATGAAAGGAAATTGGTGATTTTAAAGATAGTAGATATTAAAAACTTTTGTGCTAAATTTGCGGCACGAAACCATATCAGCGAGACGTTAGGCGTAATGCTATGACGACAGTGCTAAACATAAACGGACAATGTAAAACGGAACGACAATGAAGAAAACAATTTTAATTTTAAGTGTTACGACCTTAACAGCAGCGTTCGGGGCGACAGCTTTTTACTTTGGGACAGAAAAATCACAAGCCCAAGAAACAACCAAAACGGCTGACATCGTGCAGACCGAACAAGTTGAAATAATTGAACCTGCCGACACTACTGTAAAAGAAACAAAAAAGACGGTAACGGCAGACCCTTTTCAAATTGCGGTTGACGAAATGACTGAAATGCTAAACGGAACTAAACCATTAAGTTTCAAACGTGCAGTCTTCTTGACCGAAAACGCATACTATGGTGGTAAACTCAACTGGACAGCGTTTTGTAACGACATTGACCAAGTGAAAATTAAAATCAATCAAATGATTGTTGCCAAAAAATTGCAAAGTTTCAAGACCGCAGGAAATTGGGCAATATTCACTTACATGACAGACAGTATAGCCGAAAATAATTTTCATCCTTATACATACGACCTTGAAAATTTTATGGGTGACAAGGATTATGAAAGTTTTATGGTTTCATCATTACTAAAGACGAAAAAAGGTAACTGTCATTCATTACCATTTCTATATAAAATACTGGCAGACGAAGTAAATGTTGAAGCATTTATTGCAACAGCACCAATGCATGTATTTATCAAACACAAAGATGAAAAACAACAATGGTGGAATTTAGAATTAACAAGCGGAACATTTTCAAGAACAAGTTTCATTATGGAAAGTTTCAATGTTTCAGACGCAGGTATGGAAAGCGGACTTTATATGAAACCACTATCAAACAAAGAAAGTGTTGCACTTTGCCTCAACGATATTTTAGTTTATTACGACAAAAAAACAGGAATTTATTATGACGATTTTGTTTACAAAACATATTCCGCAGGACTTAAAGTTTATCCAAACAGTTTATTGCAACTTTCAAAAGTTGATTATCAAAAATACAAACTTGACAAAGCAATGGAAAAGAAAGGGCTAAAAGATTACAGCAAAATAAAACCTTATCCCGACCTTGTGAAACTTGAAAAAGAAGTGAAAACAACCAAAGATTACATTGCTAAAATTGGTTATAGTTCCTTGACACCCGAACAATACAGAGAAAAAGTAATGCAAATCAAAAATGAATCAACTCAAGCAAAAAATTAATAAATTTGATAACTTTTAATTCAAACAAAATGAAATCAGCAATCAAAACATTTTTAGTAGTTGTGGCTACCGCCACAACTACTCATATCGCCATTGCTCAAACACCTTATGACGATTTTGCACCAAGTAATAAAAAGAAAGAAATGTTGAAGTTGCCCGAGGTAAGGTATAAAGTGGCAAATTCTGATTCAACAAATAATTCTAATTATTTATTATTCGATAAGGAAAACCATACACTTACTTACTATTCTGCAAACGATAGTATTCTCAATGTATTTGCATTAGCTCCTAATGACTATAAATGGTTATCCGTTGACCCATTAGCAAATAAGTATCCACAACACTCTCCCTATAATTTTGTAGGCGGAAATCCAATTAATAGTATTGACCCAGACGGCAGGGATATAATTGTATTAAACAATCCTAACGGTGCTTCAGGCTACGGACATATGGCTGTGCTTATAGGCAACGATAAAACTGGTTGGACTTTTGTTTCAAAAGAAGGACGTGATAAAACACCTTGGTATTCAAATGAATTTACTGGCGGCCCAGCAGCAAAACCCTTAATAGGTGTTTATACTAATCTTGATGCTTTCAAAAAGGCACAAGAAACAGATGCCAATTTAGGTAACTATACTCAAAATGTTCGCTTAACCGCCACAACAACACAAGACCAAAAGGCTTTAACAACAACAACAGAAGCTGCAAGTAGTTGGTATAATGTTGGGTTTAGCAATTGTGCGGATGCCGTTTCAGATGGGTTAAAAGCCGCAGGATTTGACCCAGGTTATAAGACTGTAGGAGTTAGTATAGATGATAATCCTTGGTCAAGTGGAGACCCTATAAAATCTTTAAGCCCTCAACCTACGCAACGATTTAATGAAATAGTAAATAATAATCAAGCGACAACCGTTCCAACATTTCCTACGGCAACAACAGGAACTACAACTCCTGCAACAACACCTGCAACTCCTGTCGTTCCAACACCTTTAACTCCTACAAAAAAGAAATGAGTAAAACATTAAAAATCGCAATTATTGTTATGCTTTCAAATTGGCTTTCCTCTTGTAATATTGACTTTAAAGAAGCAATACAAGTTTCTCTAAACATTCAAGAAGCAAAAGAAAAAAATGTTTTTGTTGAAGAGTATAGAATTAGTAATGTTCAAACGCTTGACAGCAATTATTCTTTTCCAATACAATCTTCTTGGGAAGAAAAGGCTTGGAAATTAGCATTAGATAATGACAAAAATGAAACATATAAAACTTTAGACAGTTCGTCAAATAATTTAGTTTTTCAATTAAACGACAAGGACACTTTATTAACAGAAAAAAACTTTATAAATGGTAAATGGATAATGTGGATGTCAGACAACTTTGAAAATTCTATCGGTTCAATTCGAGGTATGGTTAATTTCAATCTGCAAAACAAAGAACTCAAAGACACAACATCAATCACAATTTACAGACAACAATTGCCTAACGACCATAAAAACAACTTAACTCCTTTGTTTAAATTCGACATAGTGCGACAGTGAGAGAAGCACATACGCCTAACAGCACCTACAAGAAATTGGCGGTTCAGTGGTTAAATGAAGCTTTTTGCTTCGTATCAAGTTCAGTGGTGGCAGACAGTTTTCGTCTCCGAAATCGCCAACTTCTTGTAGCTGCAAACCGTCAGACTGTCTAAAAACCTCCTTTTTATGTTAATAAATAATCATCTGATTGTTAACAAATTAATTAGTTTTTATTTTGTTAATTCATTGATTATTAGTATCTTTACATCCTAATCATAAAAT
>Ga0210044_10009908_pt1 | contig 11487 bp, 10 predicted proteins | sample CryGey13umfilter_2_FD_183959 | JGI IMG/M metagenome (GOLD analysis project Ga0210044, IMG submission 183959) | Groundwater microbial communities from aquifer in Utah, USA - Crystal Geyser 4/9/14 3 um filter (SPAdes) (version 2) | ecosystem: Environmental > Aquatic > Deep subsurface >...
ACCCGGGTCGGTCTCGCAGACAAGATGGGTTTTTTCAGCTTGGCCTTAGTGGCCGAAACAGCTTTTTTACTCTTCCCAACTTTTGGAGCAACCTGTTTGGAGGAGAGTGGCTTGGCTTTTCCGAGTTTCTCCGCAGGTGGATTTGCCCTTTGGATCTTGCCGGTCTCCTTGGTGGGCAATCCCGACTTCTTTTTTAACTCTTGCGGTGGTTTGGCAGGGGACAATACAGGGATCATCTCTGGCGGAACGGATCTGGAAATTTTACCCACTTTCTTTCCGCCCTTCCCCGAGCCTTTTCCCGAAGATCCTGTTGGAGTGGGCAATGGGAACGAGGGCAGCTTCTTTTTTTTCAAGGCTTCTCCTGAAAAAACCCGCACTTGATACAATTCAAATAAGGATTCAACCGCCTTTTGATCCCCCTTCCGTGCAAGTGTGAGAAGGCGACGGCGTTGGTTCATTTCTTCTTCTTCCGTATGAGAAGTGACTCGCCGTTCCATGCGCAACTCCTTTCCTTGTCCAGACATCAAACCTTCTGACATTCCACCGCAGGCCGCATTTTACACCAGAAACCAGCACATTGGCAATATTCCCTAATGAACTTTTCTAGGATTTAGGAAGGAAATCTTTTATGAGAAAAAATGTCGTTGGAAGTAGCCCAAGCTGACCATTTCGGTAATAACAAAAAGATGCCCAATTACGAATTGGTTGAAAATATTCTCCCCGATTTTTGTTTTGGAAGAAGAAGTGAACAATAGCGCGTGATTTTTTCATGAGTGAATTGGAGGACTTTTTCCTCTTCGAATAGAGGTGCCAATCATTCTGGGTTGGCTCCTCCCTTGAGGAAAATATTTTTAACATGGTTGGTCCCTTCATGGTTGGTCCCTTATCACCTGAGAATATGTTGTCATCGCATCGTTCATCTGAAGACGAAACCACGAGAACTTTCGTTTACCGCTCACTACCGCTCACTACCTCTGGATAACAGATGCTTGATTGACAGGCCAAAGAAGCCACCGATATAGTGTTTTGACTTTTCCCATTGAATTTTCAAAGAAATTTCCATTTCGTGCTGCTGTGCTCATTCTTATCCAAAGGATATTCTGATGACCCAACACACCACTCCCTATGACCTTGAACAAATTGGATATACGCTTGTGCGATTCAATAGTACAGGGATTTTTGAAACTCACAAAGATCACATGGTGGATCCCTATGCCGAAACACGCCCTCCTAAAGGCCCGCAGGTGGAGGGTATTCAATTCGCCCCTCAAGAGGCCAATAAAATATTACCGGCCATGGTCCTCCTGCATGATCGCTATGGACTCACGTCCCACATTCAAGAATTAGCAAAAGGCCTTTCCTCCCAAGGGTACGTCGTCTTAGTTCCCAACTTGTATGTAAGGCAGGGTGGAATGGTGACGGCCAATGCTGAGGTCGCCGAGGCATTAATGGAGCGAATGAATGAACAACAAGCCTTACAGGATATCAACGCCAGCTTTGAATTTCTCAACGCCAATCTGACGGAAGATACAACTCTGGAAAGAACCACCCGCAACGCGCATGCCGTAATCGGGTTTGGAATGGGGGGAACCCTGGCAATCAAAACTGCCGCGCATCGGCGTCGCCTTCAAGCCGCCGTGGCAATCTGTGGCACCCTGCCGACCGACGCTAAATTGGCCCAACGCCTGTATTGCCCCCTCTTACTCCAGACACCAGGAAAAAGCGTTCTCAATTCGACAGAAGAACGTGACCGGTTTTGCCAAACCGCCAAATATGCCGGAAAAACAGTAGAAGTCCGATCTTACCCTGAAGCCTCTGATGAATTCTGGCAGAGTAGCACTCCTGGCTACCGGGCATCAGATCTGGAAAAAGCACTGCAGACCTCAATAGACTTCATCAATGCGATCATCAAAAAAACCCCCTAAGCACTAGGTTGATTTTCGAAAAACATGCCTGGCTCCTTTCATCACTTCATACCCAACCTTCCCTAACGTCAAAGGCTAACTTTGAGGAATACCATGACATGGCATCCCAATCGAAATGAATGGTTGGTTCACTGTCTTGTTGCCATACAAATTTTCATTTTTTGCCCTCTTTCCCCTGCTTTCGCTAACCAGGAATCAACCAGTCTTCCCTGGTCATTCCTTGAACAACACCGTACAAACATTCTTCAGCTTGCCTCTGATGAGGAGGCCCTAGCCTTCTTTCAGTCCACAATCACTTCGGAAACAGGGGGCTCACGTATTCACCAGAAATCACAATCCGCACCTACGTACTTGAACCTGTCCACGGAGATCAAGGAGGCCATCACCAGTTACTTGGGATCCCTGGCTGCCACCACCCATGCGCAAAAATTTCGGGAGATTCTTGTTGAGCCAATAACAGACATTCCACCATCCTCCGAGGTTATCCCTGGCGAAGCGCAACTTCAATGGATCATGAAACACCCCTCTCTCCAAACGCTGAAGCCCATGATTGATTTCTACGCACAAGTATCGGCCTGGTCCCACACGACGATTTCTCACAGCCTTCCCCCTGGTGACGAATTTGCCAAATTTGCCTCCTATTACGACCAAAATTACCAGGATTGGAATGAAAGTCCCTTATCCTGGACAAGCATTTTCAAGCAACACGGCCCAAAAGGAATTGAGGACAGATTACTCGAGTATTGGCAAACATCCGATCACCTGGCCAATCAGCGCACGTCCTTCCCATCCATTCATGATGCTTATACGCAACACTATATCGAAACCCGGCTCTTGCCTATGTTCCGAGCGACCCTTCTCACACGCACCATCCAGTTAGAGGCCATGGCGTATGCGACAGCATGGGAAGCCTGGGGCCATATTCAGCAGTGGCAACAACAAGAACAGACCCAATTCGGCATCACTCGTCTATGCGGAGCCTGGCGATGGGTGGTGCATAACCACCAAAACCATGGGGATCGTAAAATGACCGTCACCTTTGCCCCTCCTGACCAATCCTCATCGTCTCAAATCGCACCGACCACTGTTGAGATTCACGGGGATACGGTCTATCTCAAATGGACCTTTCCCCAAGGCGTTCAAGAGGATAGCTTGCTGCTCAGCAATAATGACACTCATCTGGAAGGCACATTCAAAAACTCCCTTGGCCCTTATGGCAGTATTTCGGGGAAACGTCTGTCGGCTTGCCAATCCTAACCTTATCTTTCCGGTTCATCCTGCCTTCATCTCCCTTCCTCATCCTACGAAAAGGTGTAGAATATTTGAATGAGGGAAAACAGGATGATTGCGCATGATTCGTTAGAATCTGACATTCGCCGTTTTGGACAAACGTTAGCCAAGCACGCTCATCACCATACACCAGGATTTTGGGATCACCGGTGGTGGACTTCCCTTCTCCTGGATTGGGGAACTCGCGATGAACAATTCAAAGTTCAACTGTTTCGCTTCATTGACGTCCTTCCCTCCCTCCAGACAGACGCACAATTTGTGCGTATCCTGAAGGAATACTTTCAAGATTTGCCATCCCTCCCTGGTCCCCTGCAGTGGCTCCTCAACCGTTTTTCGAACAATCCCCTTGCCGCGCAAGTGGGAACTCGGATATTGCGACGCCAATTCCTGAAAATGGCTTACACGTTTATGGCAGGGGAAACGGTCGATCACGCCGTCCCAACGCTAGCTCAACTTTGGCAAGCCCGATGTGCGTGTTCGCTTGATTTGCTTGGAGAATCCACGATCAGTGAAGTAGAAGCTGACCATTATCACAGGCGATGCCTTCAGACGTTGACCCAATTGCATCAAGTCATCCAACAGTGGAATCATCAACCTCTTTTAGAAACGGATCACCTCGGTTCCCTCCCCAGGATCAATCTGTCCCTCAAACTCTCAGCCTTATATTCACAATTAGACCCGATTGACCCCGAAGGCAGTTACGAAGGGGTTGCCCCTCGCTTACGATCGATTGTGGATCTGGCGCAGGCTCTGCCGGCCTCTCTTACGTTTGATATGGAGCAGGCCGAATTGGAGCCGCTCATCCTTACGGTATTCATGCGTCTATTTTCTGAGCCAGACTACCAACACTTTCCGCATGCAGGCATTGCCGTACAAGCCTATCTCAACCACGCCAACCACACGCTGGATACCCTTGTAGAATGGGGGAAGAAGCGAAACACCCCCTTTGGCCTTCGCCTCGTCAAAGGCGCCTACTGGGACTCCGAAGTCATTCGCTATCAACAACGGGGATGGCCCATCCCGGTCTACCTCAAAAAAACAGACACCGATGCCAACTATGAGTACCTGGCCCATCGAATCCTGGAACATCGAGCCTTCATTCGCCCGGCCTTTGGCTCACACAATATTCGAACCTTAGCCGCGGTTCAGGCTATGGGCAAATCGCTCCATCTCCTCCCAGGAACGTTTGAATATCAAATGTTATATGGCATGGCCGAACCGCTACGCGATGCCGTGGTGGAACAGGGAATTCGCCTCAGAGTCTATGCCCCAATTGGAGAACTCATTCCGGGCATGGCCTATCTCGTGCGTCGCTTATTGGAAAACACCTCGAATGAAAGCTTCATTCGACGCCAATATGAGACTGCCGCATCACTGGATCATCTGCTGTTGCCACCCCCGATCGCTAACAGGGATGGAGAGGAGACCCTATCACTAGAGATTGAAGCCGAAGCCACTTCACTCAATGGAGACAACCCATACGGGTTTTCCAACGCCCCGCATTCAGATTTTTCTCGACTGGAGGTTCAACAGGATTTCTCCCTAGCCCTCGCGCACATCGCACCCCTCCTGGGACAGATCCATGCTTATCCGGCGCTGCCCACCATGACTTGGCGTGGGCCAGAATTGCTCTCCACTAATCCCAGCCTTCCTGACCAAATCATTGCCAGATTTCCAACTCTTTCGCTTGACCAGATTAATCCCACCGTCCAACTCGCCCGCGACCAAATGGGTACCTGGCGAAACGTTCCCTTGCACGTTCGGGCACGCATCTTATTTCGGACAGCCGATCTGATGCGACAACGCAAAACGGAATTAGCCGCGTGGGAAATTTTGGAAACCGGAAAGCCGTGGCGGGAAGCCGATGCCGACGTCGCTGAGGCCCTCGATTTCCTAGAATTTTATGGACGGGAAATCATTCGTGTGGGCACTCCTCGGCGGCTGGGAACAGAGCCAGGGGAACACAATCAACGGATCTTCCACCCGCGAGGGTTGGCCGTGGTGATTGCGCCGTGGAATTTTTCGTTAGCCATCCCAACCGGCCTTGTTTCGGCAGCTTTAGTCAGCGGAAACGTTGTCCTGTTTAAACCATCAGAGCGCTCACCGATGATGGGGTATCACCTCTTCACCTTGTTCATGGAAGCTGGTTTACCTAAAGGCGTCTTGCAGTTTCTGCCCGGTGGACCGGAAATAGGACAGGCACTCGTCAAACACCCCGATGTCCACCTCATCGCTTTTACAGGATCACAAACGGTCGGATTGAATATTATCCAGGAAGCCAGTCACGTGTCGGCCGGGCAACGACATATCAAACATGTCATTGCAGAAATGGGCGGAAAAAATGCGATCATTGTTGATGAAACGGCGGATTTGGATGAAGCGGTGACTGGGGTGTTAGCCAGCGCAACAGGCTACCAAGGACAAAAATGCTCCGCCTGTTCCAGAATCATTGTCTTACACGACGTATACCCCGTATTTCTTGAACGGCTTAAACAGGCCGCATCAAGCATTCTGATCGGTCCACCGGAGCACGCGAGAAACCGAATGGGCCCGCTCATTGACCGACGGGCACTGGAACGAGTCCGACACTTTGTGCAACGTGGGAAAACGGATGGTACCTGCGTTCTCGACCGGCAGGTTGAGGGACCGGGCTATTTCCAAGGGCCGGTGATTCTGACCAATCTGCCGCCTTCCCACCCTGTCGTTCAAGAGGAAATTTTTGGACCAGTCATGGTTGTGCTGAAGGTCACCACTATTTCGGAAGCATTGGCATTAGCCAATGATTCTCCCTACGCGCTCACCGGGGGAATCTATTCACGTAGTCCTGCCAATATTCAACTGGCTCGTAATGCATTTGATGTAGGAAATTTGTATATCAACCGACCGATTACCGGATCATTGGTGAGCAGGCAACCATTTGGAGGACATCGATTATCGGGAATCGGCCGGAAGGCGGGAGGAAGCGGATATCTTGAGCAATTCATGGTGGAAAAAATTGTTACGGAAAACACGCTTCGCCGGGGCTTCGCTCCGACGCAATAAGGCAAGATCAGATGCCAGGGTCACTTTTTCCAATACTTCAATCACTTCGACCATCCGTTCATTCTGACTTCGAACCGAAGGAATCGTTTGGCGTTCAATGTATTTAAGCAATCCCACTCCCCGAGCAAACCAGGCTGTCATCGTATCCGTTCCTTGAATCGACTCCCCGCTCTCAGACAAATGCACCTTCATGAGCATTTTGGCTTCAAGGCGAATCGCTTCATGATACATGCCAGCCGGTACGATCATGGTTTCTTGCCCCTGAACGGAGACGGTTGCGACAATATCCACCGTTTCTTTTTCTCCATCCCGGTCCACATCCATTCCAAAGTCCAACCCGTTCCGGTGAAATTGCTCGAAAGAGCTGGGCATCTCTAAGGGAAATCGCACAATTTGATATGGCACAAGTTGGCGCTCCAACGTGGTCCCGGGTTTCGACCCATAATACCGGATCCCTGCAGCATCACGTCGATAATAACTATCCGACGGCCCCTGATTGCCAGGATTGGTATCGTGGAAAACCGTGACCTCCACTCCCTCCAGGATTTCTTTCCCAATCACTTTTGAGATATTCGTAAACCGCGTATCCTCATTCTTTATCTGAACCATGCCTCCTTCGATCATCGTTCCCTGATACACCCATTCATTTTCCACATGATCGGGGAAATACTCATGAATATTGTCCACCACAACAGTCGTGGAATCAGCGGAATGGACCATGCCGGGCAGGCTCACCAAGCAAAGGCCAAGGAAAACCAATGTTCCAGCTGTGGCGGACAATCCAAACGATGTAAAAGAAATTTTCATAGGCAGAAAGTCAGGTGAACCTACCATAGGATCATCAAAACCGGCAAGACACCATCCAGTGACCACCGAGCCAGGCCCATTCCACTCGAAAAAGGCTGCTCGTCCAATTTAAAGATCATTCAATGATTGACAATTTCCCCTCCCTATGCAGACTAACAACGAAGGATCCCGTATGATTAGTGAAAGACTATATCAAGTCAGTCAGGTCCCTACTCCTCATTCTCGTTCAACTCCAATGATAGACGGGAGTGCCACGCGTGCTCACCGGATGCTCATGAACCCTCTCGCTAATCACCAGTCGGAAACGTGAATACCCGTTCGAACGTCATGGTGTTTGGAGGCTCCGGGGTCATCGGTGGAGCCATTGCGACGGTATTTGGCCATCAGGGTTGGACAGTAGGCCTTCATTACCATCAACATCAAACCGCCGCACAAGAAACTGCTGCCGTGATCAAGAAGGCCGGAGGAGCGAGTCATCTGTATCAAGGTGACGTCGCCAACAACTTACAGATTCAGGCCATTGTGCAAAAATTCATACAGTCACACCATTCTCTGAATGTATTGATATGGGCCGTCGGGGTGGGCTCCTCGAAGCTCTTACTCAACACCTCCCCTGAAGACTGGACCCATACCCTTCAAACCAACCTGACCGGTGCCTATACGGTGCTCAAAGCCATCGCCCCCATTTTCGAACAACAAAAGGAGGGGGCCGTTATTTTGGTGGGCTCTCTTTCCGGTGAACAAGGAGTCGCAGGACAGGCCGCCTACGCGGCCTCTAAGGCAGGACTGATTGGATTAATGAGAACAGCTGCACAGGAGTGGGGCGCCTTCAATATTCGAGTGAATATGGTGTTTCCAGGCTGGCACCTCTCGCCAGTATCAGAACCGGGATGGCATTCGGCCATGGAACCACGAAACCATACTCTCCACCGGACGCCTTCGCTCAAATACGTAGCCACCTCCGTCTATCACTTGGCCTTGTCCCCGGACACGTCTGGACAAATATGGAATCTTGACAGCCGGATTTGGTGATCCTATTCATTCTCCAGCCTCTCCGTGACCATGAGTGCTCAATCTGACAATCTCGCCATATTCATGACCGCGACCGACACGGGGGTGGGAAAAACAACCATCACGGCGTCCTTGGTTCTGGCGTTGCAAAAAAAAGGACACCGAGTGGGCGTGATGAAGCCGGTTGAGACAGGTATCGATCCTCAACAGCCAGAAACTTCCGACACGGGCCGTCTCCAGAGCTTACTTTCCCCTCCTCCTCCCTTCGCGTCAATATGTCTCTATGCCTTTCGGCAGCCCCTTGCGCCGTTAACTTGCGCACGCGTGGCTGGAACGTCCATCGATGTGGCGCGTATCGCCACCGCCTTTCATGTCGTGAGGCAACAGCACTCCGTGTTCTTCGTGGAAGGAGTAGGAGGGGTGTTCACTCCACTTTCACCAACACACACCATACGAGACCTGATCGTGACCCTGAATCTTCCTGCCGTCATAGTCGGACGGACCAGCCTTGGCAGTGTGAATCATCTTCTCCTGACCTTGGAAGCCCTGCAGTGTGCCGGGATCAAGCCGTGCGGAATCATTCTGAATGATTCCATGCCCACAACTTCAACCGAGAGCCTCATTCAGCAGCGAACCTCGACGGTTGCCCTGATTCAGGAATGGTCAACCGTGCCTGTATTTGGCCCGTTGGAGTTTCAAGAAACCGTGCAGACGCACTGGCGAACGGGAGTGGAAAACTTAGCCAACCACACTGAAATTCAACGATTGGCCAGTCATCTCATTGAAATTGAGCCATAAACTGAGCCAACATTCTAGGGCGATCACCCGCATCCAGTATGGCCGAAGCGACCGCCACGCCATTGACGCCTGCCGCTTGGAGTGCCGGAACAGAATCGGGAACAATCCCACCAATAGCAAAGATGGGAAGGGTGGTCAGTCCCCGAACACCAGCCAATCCTTCAAGACCAACAACGGGATCATGATTCGCTTTCGTTCTTGTCGAAAAAATAGGGCCAAACCCTAAATAGTCCGCCCCTTCTTCCGCGGCCATTCGCACCTGTTCAGGGTTGTGAGTGGAGACGCCAATCAACATCTTCTGTCCTACTACTTTTCGTGCAAGACGTAACGGAAGATCGGCCTGACCAAGATGAACACCATCTGCCTCGACAGCTAAAGCCAAATCACATCGATCATTCACAATAAACGTCATTCCCCTCTCTGCAGCCACAGCTCGAAGAGCATGAGCCGCCACATACGCCTGTTTCATCGATCCCGTTTTATTGCGATATTGCACCAGCTTTACCCCCGCTTCGCTCGCTTGATGCACGACCTCGATCAATGAACACCGCGAGGCCCAGCTATCATCCACGATCAGATAGAATCCGGAAATCGCAGGAGGAAGAAACACGCAAGGAGCCCGATCTGCAGTCATGAGGACTGTAACGCAAGAAGCCGGTCCAAAAATCGAGTAGACACCGGACCCTTCTGGAAATCCGGATGATCAAGAATCCGTCGATGGAGAGGAATACTGGTTTTAATCCCTTCAATCACAAATTCATCCAACGCCCGTCTGGTGCGAGCCATGGCTTCCTCTCGATCTCGCCCAAAGGCAATAAGCTTCGCAATCATCGAGTCATAATACGGATGCACAATACCGGTCGTATCCATGGCCGTATCGACTCGTATCCCGGGTCCGCCAGGGGGACAAAATTTTGTGATTGTACCTGGGCTAGGGGTTAATCGGTCAGGACATTCGGCATTGATTCGGCATTCAATCGCATGCCCGGTCAATTGGATATCTTTCTGTCGATAGGACAGTTCCTCACCAGCTGCAACACGAATTTGCTCTTTAATCAGGTCCACTCCCGTAACCATTTCTGTGACCGGGTGCTCAACCTGAATACGCGTGTTGACTTCCATGAAATAAAACTTTCCACTTTGATCCACGAGAAACTCGACGGTCCCGGCATTTCGATACTTCACGGACTTGATGGCATCAACCGCCACTTTCCCCATTTTCCGCCGTAACGTATCGTCCAACGCTGGAGAGGGGGATTCCTCCAACACCTTTTGATATCGACGCTGGATAGAACAATCTCGTTCATGAAAATGCACAACATGCCCATGGTTATCCGCCATAATCTGAAATTCGATGTGCCGTGGATCTTCAAAAAAACGCTCGAGATACACGCCACCATGACCAAACGCTGTTTGCGCTTCCAATTGAGCCGATTCAATCGCCTGGGCCAACTCTTCTTCATGCCAAACCACCCGCATCCCTCGCCCTCCGCCACCGGCTGATGCTTTCACAATGACCGGAAACCCAAGATTTTTGGCAATAGCGACAGCTGTTTTGGAGTCGTCAATTTCACCATCGCTCCCTGGCAACACGGGGATTCCCCGTTTCTTCATATGGGCCCTGGCTTTTGATTTATCGCTGAGTAAGGCAATATGGTCAGAGCTGGGTCCAATAAAGGTGATGCCAATCGACTCACACACTTCGGCAAAATGGGCATTTTCGGCTAAAAACCCGTACCCTGGGTGAATCGCATCCACTCCGGTGATTTCCGCAGCACTCAAGACATTCGGGATATTTCTATAGCTCAGCCCGCCTTCGGCAGGCCCGACGCACACATGTTCGTCTGCGTAACGCACATGGAGTGATTGAGCATCAACGTCGGAATGAATCGCGACGGTGCGAATGCCCAATTCCCGGCACGCCCGAATGACCCGCAGGGCAATTTCTCCACGATTGGCAATGAGAATTTTTTTAAACACGTCGTATCCTTAGATGAAAAGACCCCCGGAAGATATCCTAGTCTTCAAGAGCAACGGCCTCTTGTATTCGCTTCCCCAAAAAAACAGAACTTAAAGCCCCGATAACGGATCGATTAAGTACAGCGGCTGGCCGAACTCAACCGGAGTCGTGCTTTCCACGAGAATTTTCACGACTTTGCCATCGGTTTCCGCCTCAATTTCATTCATCAGTTTCATGGCCTCGACAATGCAGAGCACTTGCCCCTTTTTGACGATATCACCTTCTTCTACATAGGGATCTGTGTCCGGAGAGGGGGAACGATAAAAGGTCCCCACAATAGGCGAGGTCACAGTGAGGAAATGTGCGGATTCAGCAGAGAGGAGGGGAACCGGCCTCTCCAGGAGAGAACCAGCTTCTGCCGTGTTCGATATGTCCACCTGGTGGGAAGAAACAACCGGCACATGATCCCGTCTGATGCGAATTCGCACTCCTTTTTTTTCGAATTCCAACTCGGTCAGGTGGTGCCGGTTTAACACTTCGACAAGGTCTTCGATTTCTCTTCTGGATGAATCAGCCATAATCTCCTAGTTCGTGAATACAATGGAGGACATGGATATCGGATTACCGAACCCGTTCGACATAGGTGCGCGTCCT
>Ga0210044_10009910_pt1 | contig 11486 bp, 15 predicted proteins | sample CryGey13umfilter_2_FD_183959 | JGI IMG/M metagenome (GOLD analysis project Ga0210044, IMG submission 183959) | Groundwater microbial communities from aquifer in Utah, USA - Crystal Geyser 4/9/14 3 um filter (SPAdes) (version 2) | ecosystem: Environmental > Aquatic > Deep subsurface >...
CCCCAATAATTCCATACCAAATTAGACAACAAGCCAACTTGCTCTATAATTAGGTACTTTAAAGCGAAAAAGTCACACCTAAAATTTTCACCTATCGGGTGTAACTTTTTCTAACTTGGAATTGAATTATGCCTCAAACAATATTAAACTTCAATATCGAAACAACAAACGAGAAATTAACACCTAGAACAGGTGTAGCTATATTTGGAGAGTATCTTAAAGGAATGAACCTTGAAGCACTTTGCAATACAAACCTTCCTTCAGCCAAACATCCAAACGGATATACACCTTTTGAATTTATCTATCCACCGCTACCGCTACAACCTGCCGGTAATTTATTCAAAAGTAATGAGAATGGAAACGAGTATCCAAAAGTATAATCTGCTGCATGCAAAGATGTACCACTGAAGCACAACATTAAACTCAAAAATAGCAATCTAAAGGTAAATAAGTTGATGATTTTTTTCAATACACGACTCCTTATAGGGTTTACAGTATAAAAGGGTATAGGTTGATTTTTATTTTAATTATATCTTTTTTTTTAACAAAGCAGCTTAACATATTGAGTTTACGGCTTCAAATTTAAGAGTTCAAGAACCTCGTACTATAATCTTTGAATGCAAAAAGTTTATGTATAAAATGGTGGTCTTGTGCCCAATACTTAAGGCTCAATAGCAAAGCGAGACACTCCGGCGTTTAGCGTGGAGTGTGAGAGGAACTTAGTTAAAACTTGTAACTTATACCAAAGTAAAATAAATTCATATTTTGAGCGTATGAATCTTCAACACCGGTTAAAGTAGAGTTTATATTATTGGACAAAAAGAAGTCGCCTTCATAGGCTACTCTTAAACCAATACTCGAAAATGGAGAATATTCATAGCCGAGGCCAAGTCTAAGAGCTCCCGCTGAATCATTTTTATTATACCTCGTATCGCCATCTTCATTAAACTGTAACACAGATAACCCTACGAGGGAAAATAGCCTATTTTGAAAATTATCAAAGATACTATTTCGAAAATAAAAACCAAAAGGAAATTAATGTTTAAAATTATTGTAGAAAAAGAGTGTGGCTGTTTCAAGAAAAGTGATATGCAAAACAATTTAGAATTTGCTTCTAAAGATGAGGCTCTTTTAAAAACTTTAGATATGAGAGATACTATGAATGACGGTTTTTGTGGCAAGCATAACTTTACGCACTAAAAAGTAGCGGTTTTTACGCAGGTACCGCGAACTTTTTCGCGGTACCCAAGAGCGCCCTAAAGCTTACTTCCAAACACTAAAACCTTCCCATACCGCAAAGCCCAAACCAAAAATAGAACTAACCACGCCGTAAATGAAATATCAAACAAAAAGTTTAAACCCCAGCCAAACGTTAAATTGATACTATATAAAACCCTTAAAATCACAACGACCTGAATAAACCAAAATATACCGGTTGTAAATTTGTCGGCATGTGGAGTTTGCCCTGAATGTCCTAAAGTTACTCTTGTCCCAAAACCAATGAGAACGGTGGTTAAAAAACCGATAGCTAAGAGATGCACGTTTAAAAAATAAAAGCTCGTGTCTAAAAACAGCTCGACGCTTAAGCTGATTGCTGAGAGTAAAAATGCAGCAGGCAGCCAAAACAGGGCAAGGTGAAGTACCCAAAGAATAGGAGGTGAACTTAGCAGTGGAAGTTTCCATCTTAAAAATTCTACCAGTAAATAGAGTCCGAGTAAAAGGTCTAAAATAATTTCGGCTATTTTAAAATCAAGTGCACTAAAGATACTTTTTAATAGAAATAGAACAAAAATAATCTTTACAAAATTTTCATTTTTAACAGCAAAAGAGTGAGAGAAAAATGGAATCATTCTCTGAGCAACACTAAAGGTCAAGAAGATAAGGTACATATAAAAAGATATGTTTAGGGCAACGCTTAAGAGGTCAATCTGAAGACCTATATACCTGTTGAGTTCAACTCCTATGAAAAGTATATGTCCTAAAAGACCAAAGTACAAAGCTGTTAAAATCCAAAATGAATCTTTTTTATCAGATGTTTTGCCTGTAAGATAAATCTCCTGCAATTTCAAAACTATAAAAATCTGCGATAAAAACAGAATTACCATCCCTCCAAGCATAAGAGCATGACTGACAAAAGAACCTGCTACAAAAACAATTGACCCAAGAGCACTAGAGTAAAAAATATTTGTGTAGTACTTTTTGCTTATGACTTCTGAATGATTAAACCGAGGGAAGGTTGTAAATAAAAAACCTGTAAAAAGATTCGTAAAAACTGTGAAGATGAAAGAGTAAACATGAAAATTCAAACTCTCAGTTGTAAGAGTAAATAGCCCTTTATAGTAAAGCGCAAAAATTAGCATCATAACTATTGCGTTTACAATGCCTAAAATAAAAAAAGGCTGATGAGCTTGTGACAAAAAGTAATTTGGCTTTTTTTCCTCTGTCTGAAAATTCATAAAGTTCCTTTATAGTAAAAAATCTATACCGATTTTTTGGCAGTATGCACTCAGCATCTCTCGCTCAAAATCATTATTTGTTGAGTACTGGTAAGCAAAAGCTTCTTTCCACATGCCGTGATCTTCCATGCAAAGATAGAAAAAAACTTTGTGGTGCCAAGGCTTAAAACTCTCATACGCATGTTTAAACATCTCCACTTTTACGGCATGTGGATATGAGGTCTTACCATTTGCGTCGGCATGTGGAATCTGCGTTATTTTAGTTGCAAACTCTCTCTCACGCAGCTGTTTTATAACCGGCTTTATAAAAGTAAGCGTACCAAAACTCACAAGTGCAACTTCTTGCGGTTGGAATTTTAGTATAAGTTTTTTGTAAACCTCTTGATACTCATCAAGGTAATTTTCATACTCGACAATCGGGTGAAAATGAAAACCTACTTTTACCCCTTTGTCCGCCACTTTTCGTGCGGCATTTATGCGCTTTTCTAAGGAAGCGGCGAGGTGTTCTTCGTTTTGTATGATAGTTTTTGTGTTGAGTGACCAGGTGCAAAGTATGTTTTTTGGAACTTCATTTTGCAAAAAATATTTGACATTGTCCGACTTGGTTTTAAACTCTAAAATAACATTGGGATTGTTTGTGGCAAAAAGAAAAAGAGCATCTAAAATACCCTCACGATTTCCCCACATCAGCGAGTCGGAGCTTTGTCCCGTGCCTATGTGGTAAGTTTTGTTTTGGTCTAACTTCAGATTTAAAAGTTTGTCTGCAAAACCGCTGTCAAAAGTAATGGTATTTTGATTGTAAAAACTTTGAATAGAGCAGTAGGAGCAGTCAAAACCGCAGCTCTCAACTGCGTCAAGAGTTAAGAGATTGCAGCAGCGTGTTTTTTCACTCGCAACCGGACAAAGTCCTAAACCAAAACCCTCTTTAGGCTCTGTTTTAAAGGTGTACTTTTGTTCAGTGGGAATATTTTTTAACTTGAAATTTTTATAAGAGTTCGGCGTACTTCTTATATCTTCGTAAGCAGCTCTCAAGCGTGTGAAAACTACTTTTTTTTGCTCGTGCACCGGAAAGATTTCTATAATACTTTTCTCATTCCACATGCCAAGGTCTCTGGCAATATCTATGATCTGTTTGAGCTCTTGGTGAGAAAACTTCAGTGCATACGCTTTTTGTTGTATAAACTCCTGCTCGTGGACGGGGAGTTTGCCATAAAGCGTGTTTTGGATGGAGGTATTAAATTTTTGCGCATATCTGTTCATGGGACGAATTTTAGCAAAAATATGACAAGTTGCAATATATTTTTATTTTACAAGCTTTTTTTAATATTATTTTTACAATAAAAGGAGGCAGTGATGATTTTAGGAAAATGTCCCTATTGTGACGATGGCAGTATAGAAGTGAGAGACAAAGAGGTAAGAGGAAAAAAAGTAAAACTTTATGCCTGCTCTAACGCTCAGTGGAAAACACAAGACGGGGAGATGTTTGAACCCACAGAACTTTCCACATGCCAGTTTAAAATCTGGCAAAACTCTTTGGCAAAATATGGAAAATGGCTCTCATATAAAGAGGTAAGAGCTCTACTTGAAGAGGAGCCGTTGGAGGTAGAGCTAGTCAGCAAAAAGTATGGTAAAAAAATAAATTATACTAAATATATAACTCTGAATGAGGAGTATGGCGTAAGTGTTATTTGGAACTAAAGTTTTTTTAGATAAAATCCGACATGCTTAAACAGTACAAAGAAGCCATTGAAAAAAGTAATATTGTTTCTAAAACAGACACGTCTGGAATAATCACTTTTGTAAATGATGAGTTTTGCAAAATCTCCGGTTACTCTAAAGAAGAACTTCTTGGGCAAAACCATAATATTGTAAGACATCCTGACGTTCCTGTATCTACTTTTGGACTTCTATGGAAAACAATCCGTGCCAAACAAATATACAAAACCACCGCTAAAAACAGGGCAAAAGACGGCTCTACTTTTTATGTAAATACAACTATAACTCCCATCCTTGATGAAGATGGAAATATTGTGGAGTTTATTGCTATACGCTACGATGTTACAAACGAAGTTCTCTATAAACATCAGCTCCAAAAAAAAGAGAAAGAACTCGAAGAGCTAAATGTCAGCTTAGAAAAGAGGGTGCAAGAAAAGACTACAGAGTTAAAAGTCTTAAATAAAACATTGGAAAAAAGAGTTAAAAAAGAGATTGCTAAAAATGAGCAAAAGCAAAAAATCATGTTTTGGCAGTCAAGACTTGCAAGCCTCGGTGAGATGCTTGCCAACATTGCCCACCAGTGGAGACAGCCTTTAACAGAGTTAAGCCTAACTCTGTTTACTCTAAAAAAAGCAGCCCTTGGCGGTAATGAAAATGAAGTTAAAAAGCTTTATAATGAAAGTAAAAACATAATAAAAAATATGTCAAACACCATAGAAGATTTTACAAACTTTTTTAAACCAGATAAAGAAAAACAACATTTCAAAATAGCTGAGAGTATAAAAGAAGCAATCCAGATTTTAGAAAAATTAATCACAGCCGAGATGATATCTATAAAAACTGATTTTGAAGATTTTGAAGTTTTAGGAATTATGAATGAGCTCTCTCAAGTTATTGTAAACCTGATAAAAAACTCAAGGGATGCTTTTGTGTATAACAGTATTTTAATGAGAGAGATAAATATAAGTGTAAAAAAAGAGAAGTCAAATGGCGAATTCGCAGTAATAGAAATTGAGGACAATGCCGGCGGTATAAAAGATAAAGATATTTATAAAATATTTGAACCCTATTTTACAACCAAACATACAAGCCAAGGAACAGGATTAGGACTCTTTATGTCAAAGATGATTTGCGAGAATGGACTTAATGGTACAATAGATGTAAAAACTAAAAAAGGGACAACAACCTTTATTATAAAAATTCCATTGGAAGAATCGCATGCGCAATAAGTTTTTAAAAGAGTTAAAGGTTTTGCTTGTTGAAGATGAAGAGAAACTCTCAACGCTTTTGAAAAATGCTATTGGCGAGAGCTTTCAAAGTTTTACCCTTGCTTGTAACGGGAAAGAGGGTTTGGAGTTGTTTGAAAAGATATCGCCTGATATCGTCATAACAGATATTATGATGCCTATTATGACAGGTCTTGAAATGGCAAAAGAGATAAAAAAAATAGATATAAATATTCCTATTATTATTTTGAGTGCATTCAGTGAAACAGACAAATTTTTAGATGCCATAGACATTGGTGTAGTTAAATATTTTATAAAACCGTTTGATCTTGATGAACTTTTAGATTATGTGAGCTCACTTAAAACTACCATACAAAGCAAGCTACTCTTCCTTGAAGAAGATTTTTCATTTAATAGAAGCACGGCCAGTTTATATAAAGATTCAAAGTTTGTTGCGCTTACAAAAAAAGAGAGACTCTTTATGCAACTGCTACTCAAAAATAAAGAGATGGTTGATGAGGAGACGATTAAAAAAACACTTTGGTTGGATGAAGAGGTAAGCAACGAAAGAGTGAGGACTTTTGTACGAAGACTAAGAGCAAAAACTTCAAAAAATTTAATAGTAAATGTAGCCGGGCAAGGGTACAAAATAGAATATTAAAAATCTTATATATAACTTCTTTGGACTCTTAGCAGATGAAAGCAACCCTTTTATTACCAAAATGTAATAAATTTTTACTATAATCATAAACTAATAAAAGAAAAGGTATTTTTGATGAAAAATAGAAGAAAAGCGTTTACGCTGATAGAACTAATGATAGTTATAGTTATCTTAGGGCTTTTGGCTGCTATGGTTATGCCTAGCCTTACGGGAAAAGGCGAAGAAGCTAAAAGAAATTTGGTCTGTGTTCAGATGAAAAGTATTTACAATGGCTCTTTAGATATGTTTAAAATTAACAACAGCATGTACCCAACAACTGCTGAAGGTCTTGAAGCCTTAGCTGAAAATCCAGATTCCGAAAAATATTCCAATTATTCACAAAGTGGGTATTTTAAAGACGCGAAAATACCAAAAGACTCATGGGGTAATAATTTTATTTATATTAACAATGATGGAAACGTTGAGCTTATCTCTTTAGGTGCGGACAAAAAAGAGGGCGGAGAGGATGAAGCTGCAGATATTAAAATGAGTGAGTGTAAATAATTTTTGAAAAGAAAAGCTTTTTCTCTAATAGAACTGATGATTGTTATCATGATAATTGGAGTTATTTATACTTTAGCAATAACTAATTTTGCAAAGCTTAGTGACAAAAGTTCGATGCTTACTCTGTCAAATTTTAAAGAGTACCTCATTGGCATTCCACATGCCAAGAGTGCTAAGATTTTTTGTTTAGATGATTGTTCACAGTGCGATATTTTGGTAGATGGCAACAAGACTAAAACTATTGAAAACTTTTTAGATGATAGCGTGAGAGTTTACGGTTATGATTTTTCATACGGTTTTATGGAAGTTCAAAAAGAGGTCTATTTTAATATAGACAATGTTGAAGAAAATGTCTGCTTCTCTTATGAAGTAGACAAAAACGGGGTGGGCAATCAGGTGCTAATTGAGTTTAAAGATAAGTTTTATGATATGTCAACATACTTTACTAAAACACCAATATACGACTCTATGCAAGATGCAGTTGAGGCAAGAGAAGCGTTGGTAAGAGAAGTAATGAAATGATTTTTAAGGTTAAGGGCATAAACAGTAGCGGAGAAAAAGTAAGTGAAAAGATAGAAGCTACGTCACTAGCAGAGGTAAAAAGTAAATTAAAAGCGAAAAACATTATTTATAAGAGCATCTCTGAAGAGTCTGCATCTTTCTTTGATAACTTAGAATTTACAAGAAAGTATAAAATACCTGCAAAAGAACTCTCTTCGCTTTCTCGTGAATTATCTATGTATATTCGTTCAGGTATTACCATAGTTTCTGCACTCAAAGTTATACAGTCACATTATGAAAAAAATAAAAAAATGAAACTCTTTTTGACAACACTAAGCAGTCATCTCGATGAAGGCAAAGATTTTTATACTGCACTTGAAACTCAAAGTGTTGTAAGCCTTCCTGAATTTTTCAAACACACTATTAAGGTAAGTGAGAGCGGTGGCGTTCTTGATGAAGTACTTATGGAACTCTCTCGGTTTTTAAAAGAGCAAGAGAGAATAAATAAAGAGATTAAGTCAGCCTTTGCTTACCCGACTTTTATGATAGTAGTCTCTTTGCTTATGATAGCCTTTATGCTCTCCTTTGTGGTGCCGCAGATTACCGGGATTTTTGAGAATATGGATCAAAAACTTCCAACTCCTACCATTGTAGTTATCGCTATGGGTGATTTTTTCAATCATAATTTTACAACTATTCTTGGAATTATTTTTCTCTTTACGGTAGCCTTTATGGTTTTAATGAAAAAGAACTACAGTTTTGCATATGGAGTTCACAAACTACTATTGAAACTCCCTCTTTTTGGGGACATAATAGAGAAAAGTGAATTAGCAAGATTTTCATACATAGCCTCTTTGCTGACTCGTTCAGGCGTCCCTTTTGTTCAGACAATAAATCTTAGTTCAAATATTTTAAACAACTTGGTTTTAAAAGAGCTCTTTGTAAGTGCTTCAAAAAAAGTTGTTGAGGGCAAGTTGCTTTCACATGCATTAAATGAGGCAAAAACGAAAGTTGATTATGCTTTTATTCAGTCTATCGCTCTTGGCGAAGAGACATCCCAAATTGAAAACGTACTTACTAATATGTCAGAGTTATATTTTGAAGAGAATCGTGACAAGATATCTACCCTTTTAACGCTCCTTGAACCTGCTCTTATGCTTTTTGTGGGTGCGAGTATAGGTTTTATAGTTGCGGCTATGCTTCTTCCGATATTTTCTATGAGTATTCACTAAATGCTGCAAAAAAAAGCCATTGCACTACTGATAACTGTTTTTTTTATAATGGCAATAACTATTAGTATAGGGGTTGCTTTAAAGTATGTAAAAAGTGCTTCAAAGAGTATAAACAGCGAACAGAGTATGCTCCAGAGTTCTATTATTTTAAATGATGTATTAATGATGCTAAAGAGCTCTGCGGCAATAGAGCAGATAAATTCTTCTGAAGGATTGGCTCTTTTTTTAAATCAGTCCTCTTTTATACCATTTCAAAGTAGCGGGGTAACGGTTCTTATTGAGATGAGCAGTGCTAGAGCTAAAGTAAATCCGAATACTCTTTCAAATAAAGATAAATTGGACGCTTTTAAAAATTTCTTGATGGCAAAAATGGTAAACATAGAATACGCAGATATGTTGTATGATGTTATAGGAGGTATAAAAGTAGATATGTCGTACAATACGGATATTTTTACTCAAAAACGAAATTTATTTCGGGATTATCTAGCTTCTTATAAGCATTTACAAGAGATAAATGATACTTATATGAAGAAATATCATGATAACAGTTTGAAAAATGTAGATTTTGAAAATTTATTTTATATAAACAAAGAGATAAATTTCAAGGTAGATTTAAACTATGCAACTCCATCAGCTTGGCAGTTAATGCTTGGCTGTAATGAAGAGAGAGCTAGTGCATTAAGTGATAATAGTGGTGAATATACCACTTTAGAGGATTTACTTTTAAGTGATGAGGAAAAAGTAGCACTTCAAAGATTTCAATATAGTTTTTTTGAGCCATATATAGATGTCAAAATAGAAATTATGCAAAAAGACATAAGTATCAATATAAGATTTGAGTACAATATTAAACAAAAAAAGGGGTCGAATTTTGTTTACGAAGTTTAATAAGAAGCTTGATACTATATTTTTAGATCCTCATTCGGAGAATTTTGAGACTAAAGAGAGTGTTAATGTCATGCTGTCTCCTTCTCTTTATTGGGTAAAAAAAGTTTCACTGCCTGTTAAATACACAAGGGAGGTTAAGGCTCTTTTACCCTCTTTGTTTGAAGATATACTCCCCGATGGGGTTTACAGCTACAGTGCCTATAAAAGTGGAGATCACTTCTTTATCTTTGCCTATGAAGATAAGTTAATTTTAGATATTTTGAGCGCTAAAGGAGTAGTGCCAACACAGGTTCATAATGTATATTTTGCCCAAAGTGAACTTTCTTATATAGAAGATGCTGTGAAAATAAACGATTCTCAAAGTATGATTTTAAAGAACGAACTGCTTGTATTGGTGCCGTCCTCTTGGATAGAAAACAGTATTGAATTAGATAGATTAGATGTAAGCAAACTTTCTCTTTCAAAAAACAGTATTACACTTAAGCAATTTGGACATATTGTAAATGATAAAGCTCTTTATACTATTGCAACAATTTTTATTTTATTTATAGCTGTTGTGGCTGTAGAGTACTTCATCACTCTGCATAAAATATCAACTACTGCTGCGTTGAGAGATAAACTATTTGTAAAAAATGCTCTTAAGCCAACGATGATGCAAAACCGTTCAATATTAAAAGAGCTCCAAGATGTGCATACAATTCAGACAAAGTTTAGAGAATATGTCTCGCATATCTTGTCATTACAACTGGAAAAGAGTGAAAAGTTAACACTGCTTAGTTTAAAAGCAAACACCTTAATTGCCGAGTTTAGTGAAGTTCAAAAAGGAAGCGAGGCAAATATTGAAAAAGTATTTAAAAGTAAAAATATGAAATATAAGTCAAGTTTTAAAGAATCTACCTGGCATGTGGAAATAGAATTATGAATCGCATAAATCCACTGCATATTGCCGGCTTATTAATTTTTATTTTAATCTTTTTCATGGTAAAACTGAGCAGTGCAAAAGATGATTTGACAGATACTAAAAAACTTTATCAAGAGACATTGTCTTTAGCCACTCAGCTAAAGGGCTTAAATGAAGTCTATTCTAACAAGAGTAAAGTAGAAAATTCATTAAAGATGTTGTTGAAAAATTCATCTTTAACAGCATCAAACATAAAGCAAAAAAATTCAACAGCAGGTATAGTTCTAAATTCTCAGAGCATAGACAAAACTGCTCTGAATTTTTTAATGGGTAAACTTTTAAACGGCTCTTACAATATCATCTCATTAAAAATAAAAAGATTAAGTGAGAAAAATGCCAGTCTGGAAATGGAAATAAAATGGTAAGAATATTAAAATTAGTTTCATATATTTTATTTTTTATTTTAGCATTGATATTTTTCATATCAAAAGTCAGCGTTTACTATTATGTAGAAAAAAAGTTAGAAGAAAATAAAATTGTTCTTTCACACGAAAATGCTGTAGACAGCGGATTATCATTAAAATTAAATGAGGCAAGTATTTCATACAAGGCAATAGAGAGCGCTACTGTTAAAAACATAGATATAAAAATGCTTCTGCTATATAATTCAATATCTGCACAAGATATTGAGCTATCAAGTATGGCATCATCATTTGTCCCTTTGCACATAAAAACCTTGGATGTAAGATATGCTTTTTTTAATCCACTTAATATAGTGGCACAAGCTAGCGGTGAATTTGGTGAAGCTAGCGGTAAGTTAAATATTTTAGATAAAAATATAACTATACTTTTAAAACCATCTAAACTAATGTTAAATCAATACAGAACTACACTCAATAATTTTAGAAAAAATAAGAACGGGGAGTATGAATATGTCAAAACTTTCTAACTCCCATATGCTTAATCTTATTACAAGATTGTTAATACTTCTAGCCATAGCAAAAAGTATCTCCTTAGGGATTTGGTGGTTTTTGCCAAGCGATGGAGTTGAACTGTATATTGAGGAGAACTATAATCCAAAATACCAGAGAGTTGATTTTAGTAATATGCTAGAGAGCAACGCAACTGCAAAAAATGCAAGCGGTTCTAACGCAGCGGCATACTCTGATAATGTGAGTATTACAAACATGATTTTAAAAGGACTCTACGGAAAAGATTCAAGCGGTTTTGCTATAGTATCTTTAAAGTCTTCTCCTGAGACAACATCAATAGTGCCCGTTGGTGATAATTTTTCCGGTTATGTCTTAAAGATGATTTTAGGCTCTGGTGTTATTTTTACCAAAAACAATCAAGAGAATGTTT
>Ga0210044_10009913_pt1 | contig 11481 bp, 11 predicted proteins | sample CryGey13umfilter_2_FD_183959 | JGI IMG/M metagenome (GOLD analysis project Ga0210044, IMG submission 183959) | Groundwater microbial communities from aquifer in Utah, USA - Crystal Geyser 4/9/14 3 um filter (SPAdes) (version 2) | ecosystem: Environmental > Aquatic > Deep subsurface >...
TCTCTTATCTCATCCATAACACCTGTATAAGTTGCCGGATTAGACCGTGGCGTTCTGCCTATTGGGCTCTGGTCAAGATAAATGACTTTGTCTACATGCTCTAAACCCGTAATCTCAACACCTGCAACTTTGTTAACTTTTCTTGCATGATTAAGAAGTTCTCTAGCAGTCGGCAGAAGCGTTTGAAGCATAAGTGAACTTTTACCGCTTCCGCTCACGCCCGTTATACAGACAAAATTATTCAAAGGAATTTTTGCACTTAGATTGTTAATATTATTTAATGTAACATTTTTAATCTCTATATATTTCTCTTGTGCACGTCTATAAAAATACTCTATCTTTTTTCTGCCATATAAATAATCTGCGGTCAAAGTTTTAGCTTTTTTGAGTTTGTCCAGAGTACCGCTGAAGACAACTTCTCCTCCAAATTTTCCCGCACCCGGACCGATATCTATAATGAAATCAGCATTTTGTATAGTCTCTTTGTCGTGTTCTACAACTATAACACTGTTGCCTTTTTCTTGCAAACTTCTGAGTGTTCTAATAAGTTTTAATGTGTCTCTCTCATGCAAACCGATACTTGGTTCATCTAAAACATATAAAACACCTGTCAAACCACTCCCGATTTGTGAAGCTATTCGAATTCTCTGTGCTTCACCCCCGCTAATGGTTCTCGCATCACGACCCAAAGTAATGTATCCAAGTCCAACATCAAACAAAAAGTAGAGTCTCTCTCTTATTTCATTTAAAATGGGTTGCGATATCTGTTTATCTTGGCCATTCATAGAGGTAAAATTACTCTCATCTTTAAACCATTCATAGGTTTTATTGATAGGCATATCTAAAAGCTCGGCAATACCTCTTTTGCCAACTTTTACGGCTAAAGATTCTTGTTTTAATCTATGTGCGTCACAAATATTACAAGTTTTTTCACTCATATAATCAGCCAACTCTTTTTCATCTTTGAACATATCGTATGCAATTCTAACTATTCCAGGCCACATTCTTTTTACGGTATGCCCTTTCCATATAAAAGGAATCTCTTCGATTCCTCCGTGTAAAATAGCTTTTTTCTGGTGTTCAGGCAACTCTGAATAAGGTACTATAATATCTATGTCGTTTGCGCTGCAAAAACCTTTTAAAAATGTAAAATAGTAGCCTTTGTTAAAGCCGTAGACTATCTTAACGGCACCTTTCTCTACACTTAAATCTTGGTCAATAATCTTATCATGGTCAAGGGAGTAGCGAAGACCTAAGCCATCACACTCTGGACAGGCACCTTTTGGTGAATTAAACGAGAAAGAGAGTGGTTCTAGAGGATCAAAACTTATCTTACAATCAAAACAGGCATTATGCTCACTGTAATGTATTTGAGATATGCTGAGTCCAAGTTCTTCATGGTTGAGGACATCTATCTCCAACTCACCGTAACTCTCTTTGAGAGCCTTCTCAACATCAGCCGCTATTCTCTCTTTATTCTCAGCTTTTACAACAACTCTGTCTATGACAACTTTAATAGTATGTTTTTTTGTTTTACTTAGCTCTATCTCTTCATCGAGACGAACCATAACACCGTCTATCATAGCTCTTACATAGCCTTTGTGCACTAAAGACTCAATTAAGTCTGCATAAGCACCTTTGTTCTCGCGCACAAGAGGAGCCATTAAGACAAGCTGTGCACCCTCAGGAAGTTTTGCGACCTCTGCTATGATGTCTGCTGCACTCATTTGAGAGATAACTTTACCGCATTTATGGCAGTGCTGAACTCCGACACGAGCAAACAAAAGTCTAAAATAATCGTATATTTCGGTAATGGTCCCAACGGTTGAGCGAGGATTTTTAGAAGTTGTTTTTTGGTCTATGGCAATAGCCGGTGTTAAACCTTCGATTTTATCAACATCGGGTTTTCCGACACGGTCTAAAAACTGTCTCGCATAAGAGGAGAGCGATTCCATATAACGTCTTTGACCCTCAGCATAAAGAGTGTCAAACGCCAGAGTAGATTTTCCGCTTCCGCTTAAACCCGTAAAAACAACCAATTCATTTTTTGGAATTGTTAAATTTATGTTTTTTAAATTATTTTCTCGTGCACCCGTTATTGTAATTACATCTTTTTTTATCATCTACGCCCCTATATAAATATTCTTTGAATTAAATATGTGACTATAATCATATAAAATATAATTAATAGTCTTCTTTGCAAATTTTCATTAACTTTATCTTTTAATAGTATGCCTGTATAAACACCCGCCAACGATGCCAAACCAATAATGATTCCACTCTTAAAATCCACATGCCCAAGTGTTGCATGCGAAATCAAGCCTGCAACAGAGGAAAATACAACGAAAAACAGACCCGCTGAAATCGCTTTTTTAAGTGGTACATGCAAGAAACCGACTAAAATAGGAACAAGAATTATACTTCCGCCTACGCCGATAGTCATACTTACTGCACCAAGTAAGAAACCAATAATAAAAAGAATAAAGCCATTTACCTTTTTTTGGTCTTTGTGCTCTTTTGTCTTAAAAAAAAGTCTTAACAGTGCAAAGATTGCGAAACTTAAAAAAATCATTTCAAGAGTTTTGTCATCTATATTTGAAGCAATTAAACCACTTAAAAGCGAACCAATGAATCCGCCTATACCAATGACGGCAACCATCTCTATATCTAATGTGCCTTTTTTATTATTTAGGTAGCTTCCATAAACAGAACTAAAAACCATTTGGACAACAGAAATACCGATAGCAACCTTAGTCTCAAAGCCCAGGATTAGAAGAAGTGGAACTAAGATTGTTCCCCCTCCAATACCGAAAAAACCAGAGAGAACACCTACACCACAACCCAATAACATAAGTTCAATCATCAAATAACCAGTAACTTTTTTCGAATTGTACTCTTATAATGCTCAAATATGCCTTTATAGTCCTTATATATGTAATTATTGATTAGTATTTAATTTTGCTTTGATATATGATAAAGTATAATGAAAAATTAATAAAAGGGTGAAAATAATGCTAAAAACTATACTTAAAGCTTCCGAAAATTTTTGTATGCATCAGATTCGTCTTGATTACACCATAAACAAAAAAATCTCCAAAAAGAGAACACTTATTGCTTATATAGATATAGATACTCACTCAGGTAAAAAATATAGGGTCTATATTGCTGCAAACGAGAACTTCATGCAGAGAGTTTCAAAACTTTTTTTAGAAGAAGATGAAAGTGATGAGGAGACTTTAATAGATATGACATTAGAAATGACCAACCTTATTGTAGGAAGTGCTAAAGTTATAGCTGAAGAAGAGAATGTAAACCCATATATTATAGGTATTCCGCACTTTATTACAATAGATATTTTTGATTTTGAATATGACGATGCAAAGGTAATAACTATTGATAATGATGCAATAATCATTGCCATTAAGGAACTAAGTTGAAAAGCAAAATACATTATGGGCAGATGGAACCTCCCTTTGATGCAAATAAAGAGTTATCGTGGATGAACTATTCCGGTCTTTTAGATATGGAAGTAGAATTCATTGCTGATTTAGGTGAAACAGAACTTAGTGTTGCCGAGATATTAAAGTTAGAAAAAGGTTCTATAATAGATCTTAAAAAACCAGCTGGTGAGAGTGTTGAATCCTATGTAAATGGCCGTATTTTAGGCAAAGGAGAAGTTATGGTTTATGAAAAAAACCTTGCAATTCGTATTAATGAGGTCTTAGACTCTAGTGCTGTTTTATATCACCTCTCAAAAGAGAGACTATGATTAAGTTTTTACTTATATTTGTTCTTCCATTTACCCTTTACGCTTCAAAAATATTAAGCTATAACCTGTATGACAGAAGTGATAGGGTTGATGTTATGATTACTTTTGATACTCCTTACGAGGGAATAATAAAGCAAAATGAAACCGGCACAAAAATTATTATAAAGCTGAGTGATGCTTCTATAGAATCGGCAAAGTTGAAACAGCTCTCTTCAAAGTATTTACACTCACTTAGTATAACACCAATGGCGGGATATACTCAGATTGTGGCATCAGTGTCTGATACAGTCAAGCTTCAGGCTTCAAAAACATCTGATTCATATGGACTGAGACTAAGGTTTGCAAGTCAAATAGCTATGAAAAATCCGGAGCAGACTAGTGTGGATAATGCAAATTTATTATCTTCACTACCGACAAAAAAAGATGATGGCATATCTCAGAGTTATTATATTGTTGTAGTCATACTTGTCATTGGAATTATTATTCTGTTTTTTCTTAAGAAAAAAATAGCTTCTCAACCAAAACAAAGACAACCAAATTCGTGGTTATTTAAAGAAAATCAAGAAAATAAGCCTCAAGAAAATAAGAGTAAAAATAATGACATTAGTATTAAATTTCAGAAAAATATAAATAATGACAACAGTGTAGTTATGCTGGATTTTGGGGAACAAAGCTATCTGGTTCTTCTTGGTAATAATAATATTTTATTAGATAAGTTTACTGACAACAAACCTGTTACGCAAGAAGATTTTGAAACAATTTTACAAAATAGACACCAAGAATTAGATGATTTTTTACATGCTAGAGATGAGAATAAGGAACCACTTCAATCTTACAAGGAGAGAGCTTCTTCTATTTCATATGAAGTATAAAAAAATTTATTTCTATAGAGTTTTTTGATAATGTTCTTTCAAAAGTTTTTCAATCAATCTAATATTAGCAACATTTAACTCATAACTGCCGTCCATCATCTTACTCGCATGATATACTTCAGTTACAGTTATTCCATAAGGATCTTTTTTCTCCTTAGTCATCACATCATTATCGTCAAAAGAGTATAGATATAAATTTTTTCTAGCTTTTTGTATGTAATAAGTTACAGATATCTCATCAGAATGTTTTTTTTCTATTGCAATAATGACTCTTTGTTCGGGAGTATACTCTTCCTTTAGGTCAAGTATTTTTTTAGCTTCATCTACACTCATGTACCCTATATACAATTTATTATATAGATTGTGATACCTTTGAACTTTATCATTCATTAAAAAGTTCATGTCTAGTACATGGTTTTTATGAGCCCTGATAGTTCTAGTAATCCAAGACATAGTGTTGTAATATCTAAATGGAAAGAGCTTAAGAGTGTGAGCTTCTATCATCTTAGATGAATTTATTTTTTCTTTAGGACGAAGTTTTCTTGAAGAAGGATCTTTTATATATTGAATTACATCTTTAGCTGAAAACTCTTTTGTAAACCAAACTTTACAATAATCAGGAAGCTGTTTTGTTCCAGTGGCACCTTCATTCAAAATAATAAGAGCATTAATCTTATAATCAGGAAAAATTGTCTCCAAAAGAGCTGTTTTCTTTCTAAGTCGTTTTCTAAGTTTTAAAACTGATTTAACTAATGTCATTTCAACAAAATAAAGTTCTTTATTCTTTGTGATCAGCATTGCATCAAATTCACTAATTTCTCTGCTCTTTGTTCTATACACAATCTGTTGCTTTTCACTAATGGAGAGTGTATTGGCAAAAGCCTTTACTTTGTTTTGATGATATCCTTTTAAAATAAACTTATCAATCTCTTCAGTTTGTTCAGCATATCTTAATAATTTTTCATAAATAAAATTTTCAAATACCTCGCCTTCAAAAGAACGGTATGAGCTAAGGTATGCCGGATCATCTTCTTCTATACCTTTTTCAATTAAAGAAAGAAGATGTTTAGTATTGTACTCATAGTGAAATATATTGTCTGCTATATCGCTATTATCCAACATTTTAATTGATTTACTTATATCTAACATTATGAAACAATCTCGCTATTTTTAAAAAAGTCATCTATGACGCTTCTGTATTCTAAAGGGTCACTAATGCGATTGACATTGTTTCTAAGCACTGAAGCACCACTATACCCTTTTGAGTAGGTATGAGTATGCTTTCTAAACATTGGTACACCATATGAACCATAAAACTCTATCATTTTATCGAAATGTTCCATAATAATTGCATGTTTTATATTTTTATCTATATTTTGAGAAGCATTTTTCAACTGATGAAAAATCCAAGGTGCACCAACAGCTCCGCGACCTATCATAATTCCATCAGCACCGGTATGCTCAAGCACCCACATAGCCTTCTCGTAAGAGTCGATATCACCATTGGCAATAACTGGGATAGAGACAGCTCTTTTTATCTCTCTTATAGCATCATAATCGACTGCAGCTTTAAATTTACCTGCGCGAGTTCTTCCGTGAACAGCAATAAAATCAGCTCCACTGGCTTCCACCATTTTTGCTATATCAATATGGTTCTTTTTTTCAAAGCCAAGTCGTATTTTTACACTCGTTAAGTTTTTGTTAGATGTTTGTTTTATAGTAGTTATAATTTTGCCCATAAGAGGTAAGTCCAAAAGAAGTGAACTTCCACTGCCATGACCAACAACTTTTGGTACAGGGCAACCACAATTTAAGTCAATAATATCAATGCCATTTATTTCATTTAAAATCTCAACTGCTCTTTTAACAACATCGACTTCTGCCCCAGCTATTTGCACAGAGTATGGGTCTTCAAGAGGAGATTTTTCTATCATGTGGAGTGTTTTTTCAGATCCGTGCACAAGAGCGTTAGAACTAAGCATTTCACTCACAGTTAAGTCAGCTCCAAACTTTTTTACAACACTTCTAAATGGCAAATCTGTATATCCGGCAAGAGGAGCTAGAACGTAAAGTGGCTTATCAAACGAAAGTTTGTCTAGTTTTTTTGGCATATACAAATAAAACTAAATAAATAAATTAATATTAAAATGTTTGTTGCACTCTTTTAATGCACGGTAAGATTTAAATTTTAAATATTCTGTTGGTTGTGAGTTCTCTAAAATTTCATCTGCAGGTGCTAGCATCTCCAAGTCAAAAAGTGTAAACAGATAAGCATTCATTACCTTTTCTCTGTCTTCACTCAGAGTTTCAAAAAGTTTCATTCTTTGTTCTGGTACCATGCTAATAGATAAAACAGAAGAAGCTTTAATATAGTCTTCAGCAGTTAAATCTAATTTTTCAAATAAATCAATCAACTCATCATTAGAAATATTCAGGGTAAAGTTTTCGGCATTAATTCTTTGTAAAATTTCAGTCAATGCTTCTTTAGTTAAAAATACTTTATATTTATTTATTGCATTAAAAGGAGAAGTTTTAACAAAATCTACATAAACTTCAGAACATAAATTTTTATCATACTTAGCAGAGTTAGATAAAATGTCTTCAGCACTTATATCACCTTTTTTGTAACGATTTCTTTCATTTTGGATAACTAAAACATTGCTAGAAGGCAAAGAATACTTTTTAAGATCAACAACCTTTGAATTTTTAATCTCTTCGATTAGCTTTAATATACTATTGATTTTTTCATCAGGTGTATTAGTTAGTAAATCTTGATTTGGGAAAAAAGTTGTATTATCTATAAGTGAGCCTAAAAGTTGATATCTTTGTGTTTTAAATGAAGTGTGCTTATCTTTTTTTCCAAGATATATGTCCATAATCGCGTCCAAAAGCTTCTCGTAATCTTTTTCATACTTACGAAGTTTAAAACTTCCAAGAATGCTATAAAATGACATATGCAGAATGGTAGCTATATAAAGTAAAAAAATAGGAACGACAACCCATAATGCAATAGACAATGATGGTAAGGGAATACCAAATAAATCAAGACTAATACTCTCTTGAGTCACAAAAGCATAAACGTACCACCCTACTAAAATAATAAATATCATTGCAACTGCTGTATATCGCTTTATGTACATGTTAATTCCTTAATTTTTTGATTTTTCTACTATCTCTCTACAATATATACAATATATGGCATGTGGTTTAACCTTTAGTCTTTGAAAGCTAATAAGGTCCTCGCACATTTCACAGATACCGTAATCACCATGGACTATTTTACCCAATGTAACATTTATTTCATTTAATTCTTGCTCTTGTTGTCTAACAATTGCACTTTCAATCATAGAGTTATTATTAACAGATGCGTAGTCACCCTCGTCATTTAACTCCAATGTGCTTAGTTCAGCTAATTCATAGTTAACGCCAGTGATATTTTTCACAATCTGTAATTTACGATTTTCTAGAATACCTTTAAAGTACTTTAATTCACTTTCTTGCACTTAGTTCCCTTAGTATGAAATATATTTTATTTGTGGTACGGATGATTAGTTAATATAGAAAAACCTCGATAAATCTGTTCTAGCAAAACAACTTTTGCTATTTTATGACTCATAGTTAATTTTCCTAAACTTATAACAGCGTCACTTTTTTTTAAAAAGTTATCTTCGAAGCCATAGGCTCCACCCACAAAAAATTTAATGGATATTTTATCATTTAAAAGCTTACTAAAGTCAAAACTATCAATTAATTCCCCATCAGGGTGCAAACTAATACAATAAGAACCACTTATATATGGTTCTAGAGCTCTTGTGTAAGCCTGTTGTGAGGCGTTTGGTGAAATAGTGTGTGATTTCGCTACATCTTTAGGGAAAATTTCAATTGCTTCTACTTTTGCGAAGCGAGAAATCATCTTTTCGAGCTCTTTATACAAGGGGTCGTAAGTACTTCTCTCTTTCTTTGCAATTGAAATTATATCAATCTTCATTTATAATACCAGTCCACTTCCAATCACATGGTACGTTACATGATTAAACTTATCATTAATATTAACGCCACCAATAGCTGCAACAAAATGTTTTGATTTTAATGCCAAAATATCTAGCTCTAAACCAAGAACAACCCCTACATCTTTCGTACTACTTTCTCGATAAGCACCTAGTCCAATATAGTTTAAATCCATCTCATTCGCTTCTAAAATCTCTTTCTCATTGTGAGTAGAAATACCTAATATTTTATCTTTATGTATAACACTTCTAAGTATTTTCACTGCTTTAATTGCATCTGAATCTATAGCTTTTAAATCTTCTTGACCAAGATGAACACCATCACAAAACTCAACCAATTCATAGGCATCATTAACTATTAAAAAACCGTCATAATACTTTCTTATTTTGATAAGTTGTTGTTTTATAAAAGGGATATCCGCAGTTTTATTTCTATATTGAATAATTTCAGCACTGTTTTGTTTTGCTATTTCTATAAAATTTTCTAGCGAGATACCCTTTTTATCTAGCAAATCTTGATCACAAAGGGCATATAAGCGCATAAGTTATTAAGCTTTTAAAAGTGTTAAGAGATTACTAAGAGTAGCTTTAAGCTCATTTCTGTTAACTACCATATCGATTGAACCTTTTTCTAATAAAAATTCTGCTCTTTGAAAACCATCTGGTAAATCAGACCCTATAGTTTGTTTTATTACTCTCTGACCTGCAAAGCCGACAAGAGCACCTGGTTCGGCTATAATGATATCTCCTAGAGTAGCAAAAGAAGCACTCACTCCACCCATAGTTGGATCAGTTAAAACTGAGATATATGGAAGTTTATGATTTGCCAGTTTTGCCAGTGCTGCTGAAGTTTTACTCATTTGCATTAATGCAAAAGTACTCTCTTGCATTCTAGCGCCACCGCTTGCACTAATAATTATTAGACCCTCTCTTTTTTCAATGGCTCTATTAACTGCTCTAACAATTTTTTCACCTTCCACTGAACCTAAAGAACCGCCCATAAAAGCAAAATCAAAAATAACTAATTGAGCATCAACCCCATTTATTTTACACTCTCCACTAACGACTGATGAACTTCTACCGGTTTTTTGAGTTGCTTCTTCAATTCTCTTTGCATATGAAATCTTATCTACAAATCTTAAAGGATCTACAGGCTTTAAGTTATCATCAAATTCTACAAATGTTCCCTCATCTGTTAAAAGAGCAAGTCTCTCTTTAATGCCTATACGAATATGATAGCCACATTTTGGACATACATAATTTTGATTTTCAACTTCTTTATAATACATCAAAGATTGGCAAGACTTACATTTTATCCAATGAGCAGGCGCTTCACTTTTAGTAGCTTGTTGCTTTGTATCCGAGTTTCTAGTAAAAAGATTTAAGAGGTTCAAAAAGTATCCTTCATTGTATAGTTGGGCGAAACTATAGCAAAGTTATACTTTATTTATAGAATTTTTGAGGAATTTTATTGCTAAAAAGTTACTTATCCACATATTGTGGATAAGTAAAAGAAAGTTATTTTAAAAGAGTTTTAGATATGGTTTTAGCCGCTTCACGACCGTCATATACGGCTGTAACAACTAAATCAGCACCTCGAAAACAGTCTCCGCCGGCATAAATACCCGCAGTTGTAGTTTCATGAGTTTCTTCATTAATAATAATTCCACCCCAACTATTAGTTTCAATACCATTTTCATGCAAAAATGAAGGAACAACAGGAGTAAAGCCCAAAGACATAATGATGACATCAGCATTTTGTCTAAATTCACTCCCTTTTATCTCCTCAATTTTTTGACGGCCACTTTCATCTTTTAAACCTAAAGTAGTTTTAACAACTTCAACAGCAATTGCCTTGCCACTTTCATCTAAAATTATCTCTTTTGGAGAGGCTAAGAACATAAAGTCAACACCCTCTTCCATAGCATTTGTATACTCTTTCTTGCTACCCGGCATATTATGAATATCACGGCGATAAAGACAAGTTACGCTTCTAGCACCTTCTCTTTTTGCAGTTCTAAGACAATCCATAGCAGTATCTCCCCCACCGATCACAACTACATTTAAATCTTTAAAATCAAATTTTTTATCATATGCTGTTTTAAAGTTTTTCTTTTGAATGTTAGTTAAATAATCAATTGCACGATAAATATTAGGAGATTTTTCACCTGTTAAGCCGGCACTTTTTGCTTTTGTTGCACCAATACCAATAAAAATGGCATCATGATCATCAGCTATCTCTTCAAAAGAGGTATCTTTTCCAACTTCACAGTTAAGAATTATCTTTAATCCAGCTTCTTCAAGTAGTCTAACTCTACGTTCAACTATCTTTTTATCAAGTTTAAAATTAGGAATACCATACGTTAAAAGACCACCTGCTCTATCACTCTTTTCATACATAGTTACAGCAATTCCTGAACGAAGCAAATACGTAGCTGCAGATAATCCAGCCGGTCCACTCCCAATAACTGCTACTTTTTTATTTGTAGTTATACCAGGAAAATCTGGTTTGAAACCAGCTTTAAATCCCGCTTCTGTAATATGCGTTTCAATCCCTCCGATGGTAATTGCACCATGCCCATCATTTAGTGTACAGTCACCTTCACAAAGTCTATCATGAGGGCATATTCTACCCATTACTTCAGGGAAGGGTGATGGCTCATTTGATAATCTAAATGCAAATTCCAAATCTTTTTCTGAAACAGCTTTTAGCCATTGTGGTATATAGTTATGTAAAGGGCATTTATTTAAACAAAATGGATCACCACATTGAATACATCTACTACTTTGTGTTGCTACATCGTGTTTATCATACATCTCATATATTTCGCCA
>Ga0210044_10009917_pt1 | contig 11479 bp, 10 predicted proteins | sample CryGey13umfilter_2_FD_183959 | JGI IMG/M metagenome (GOLD analysis project Ga0210044, IMG submission 183959) | Groundwater microbial communities from aquifer in Utah, USA - Crystal Geyser 4/9/14 3 um filter (SPAdes) (version 2) | ecosystem: Environmental > Aquatic > Deep subsurface >...
GGACCACACCTGCACCGCGGACTGCCTGGCCGGCGCCGACGACTGCCCCGCGAATGAGCGTTGCGACGCCAACGGTCGCTGCGCCAGCATCACCTCGCCTCCCCCGTGTCAGGGAACGACACCGCCCGCCGCCTGCGGCGAGGACTGCACCACCGACGCCGACTGCTGGCCCGACGCCTACTGTGGCAGCGACGGCAAGTGCACCGCCGATTGCTCCACCGACGGCGATCAGTGCGACAGCGGCACGATCTGCACCAGCTCCGGACGCTGCACGAAACCCACCGGTCCGGACTGTCCCGACGTCTCGGTTCGCCTGGACCCGGTGATCCCCAGCGTGATGCTGCTCATCGATCAGTCGGGGAGCATGGACGACGCCTTCGGCAAGATCGGGGGCAAGAGCGTCACGCGCTGGGAGGCGGTGCGCTACGCGTTGACCGACACCACGGACGGGGCGGTGACCAGCCTGCAGGACCGCGTGCGCTTCGCCGCGACCCTGTACCACAGCAAGGGCGGCACGGCCGGCGGCACCTGTCCGATCCTGACCCAGTCCGCTGGCACGGGGCAGCCGGTGTTCAACAACCGCAAGCCCATCGACGATCTGCTGGCCAACAACAAGCCGGTGCAGGACACGCCCACGGCGGAGTCGGTGGACGGCGTGGTGCAGCAGATGAAGAGCTGGGCCGCCGGGGGGCCCGACACCCAGGTTGGCCCCAAGGTCCTGGTGCTCGCCACCGACGGCGACCCCGACAACTGCACCGATCCCAACGCCCACAACGCCACGTCACCGAAGATGTCGGAGACCGCGGTGCAGAAGGCTCACAGCGCCGGGATCCAGACCTACGTGCTCAGCGTCGGCTCGGACGTGTCCAAGACCCACCTGCAGCACCTGGCCAACGCTGGCGTGGGCAAACCCCTGACCCCGGCGGATGCGCCCTACTATCAGGGCAACGACCCGGCCGAGCTGGTCAAGGCCTTCGACACCATCATCCACGGTGTTCGCACCTGCGTCTTCGTGCTGGACCAGTCGGTGCAGCTGCAGTACGCGCAGAGCGGGGCCGTGGTGCTGGACGGCAAGACGTTGACGTTCGGCGTGGACTGGGTGCTCAAGGACCCCAGGACCATCGAGCTCAGGGGCCAGGCCTGCACCACCTTCCTCGCCGCCCAGAGCGGAACGCTGACCGCGACCTTCCCCTGCGGGGTGGTGATCAGCTGACGCCGGGGCTCTGGGGGATCAGCGGACCTCGATCTGCAGCTCGGTGACGCCGAGGTTCTCGTCACACCCGTCCACCATCACCCGCACCTCGATCGGGTCCGTGCTGCTCGACACCTGCACGTCGAAGCCCGCCGTGCCGCACTGACACGCGGACCACAGGGGGTGATCGACGTACCAGACCTTCGTCCAGTAGGTCGGATTGCCCGAGTCGCAGCAGTAGTCGCTGCCCACGGCCTTGGGCGGCTGCGTGCTGTCGGGGACACACGGACAGTCTCCCGGATCCGGCACGGTCTGCGACAACCCCGAGGCGAAGGTCCAGATGTGACGTCGCGGCGCGCCGGCGGTGATGGAGACGCCGTCGACGTACCGTTTGTTGATGTCGTCCCGCTCTTGCGGATCGGTGCTGAAGGCGTCGGTGGATCCGTACTGCAGGCCGTGGACCAACCCGCGCACCCGGCTGTACGGAATGGCGGGATTGATCACCACAGGAATCGTGGCGATGGCCCCTCCGGTCGTGGGGCCACCACCGCACGAAAGCTCCTTGAACTCACAACCATTGAAGCTGGCCGGAGTGGACCATGGGCGACGGGCAGTTCGTCGGGTCCAGCCGGTACACCACCCTCCACCCCTGGGCGTCGACCTTCCCATCCTCCACGGAAGGCAGGTCTCTGCCAGCCCCATCGACCCCTGGCACGTCGGGGGATGGCAGATCGGGGGACCCGCTGTCGGGTGACCGGCTCAGGGGCAACACCCAGTGACAGCCCGCGAGTCCCGCGAGCATGCCGGCCACCAGCATCACACGCCCCATACCTCGATCCAACTGGATCTTCCCCGCCAGTACAAGGCCAATGTCAGGTGCTCCGACGGAGTCCGAGCCAGGTGAAGAGCCACCCCAGCACGAAGAAACCCATCACGATCTTCAACTGACCCACCACAAAGGCGTGGGATCCGGCAGCGATCATGCGGCCGGGATCGGCGGCAAAGCCGGGCATGCCGGCGGCGCCGCACAGATTCCAGGCGGCGGCGGCAAAGCACAGGTAGCCCGCGGCCTGCAGGTCGGCTCCCACCTGCCGTGCACCGTCGAGCGTCCGTCGACGCCGCCCCCACTGCCACATTACGGCCACGAACAGCACCAGGATCGAGACCCCCCCCACGCCGAAGAACGCCGGGCTCGGCGCGCGGCCAAACAGGTCGGGGATGAAGGCCATCACCAGCACCGCCCCCACCGGCGCCAGCAGCAACACGACCCAACCCCGACCTGCGCCCCCCAGTCGTGCGGCCCCCACGAGGCTCAGCCCGAGCCCCGCGGGGAAGGTGAACCCGAACAGCGTGAGCTTGAGCCCCGCCGGGCCTCCCACGAGAGCGTCCAGCCGCGTGGCGCCCTGGAACTCGGGCATGAAGAACCTCCCCAGCACCACGGATCCCCCCGCCAGGACCACCCCGAGCACGAACAGCACGACTCCTGGCCAGCGTCGACCTGTCATCCCCCAAGGCTAGCGCGCCCCGGGATACCGTCCACTACCGCCCCCAGTTCTGGTTCATCTGGTTCATCTGGTTCATCTGGTTGATGGCGGTGATGGCGATGCTGACGTTGGTCGTCAACTGCGCGTCATCGGCCTCCCGGCGCGCCTTCTCGGCCGCCTGCTTCGCCGCCTGCTCGCTCTGGTAGGCGCGAAACTCCGACTTCGCGTGACCCAGATCGGTATTCAACATCCTGGCGTACCGCCCCAGCAGGAAGTCCCGGGTGCTCACCGTCCGCTTCGGTCGTTGGGTGGGGCTGGCGCTCTGTACGAGCCACATGAAATCCTCGCGTCCCTGCTCGAGGTTGGCGCTGCTCGCTCCCTTGTGGAAGAACCGCTGCCTGGCATAGCGCAGCACGAGGTAGTCCTGGTTCGCGTTCGTGCCCGGGCCGGACAGGTTCATCAGGTTGGCCACGTTTCCCGCGAGGGACGGGGTCCAGTGCTTGACGTAGCTGCGGTAGACCGTGTTCCGTGTGGCCGTGTCCGGTGCCGCCTTGAGCAGCTTCTTGAGCTCGGGGATCGACGTCCGGGACAGATGGGTGCGGTCGCCGACATAGCCCAGAAGCAGCTGTCGTGCCTGAGCACCGCCCACACGCCGGGCCTGCTTCGTCACCTGGTCTGCCAGCGTCCGGTGGAAGATCCGGTTGAACATCGAACGGTGAGGGATCTGCGCCGGGAGCCTGTCGGCCCGGGCGTGTCCCGCCACCAAACACAGACATGCTGCAAGCCCACACAGTCGCATGATGACCCCTCCGCCTCGGGGATGATGCAACGCCCGTGCCCAAGCCAAGGCCTTGGCATGACTGGATGGAGTATGGCAACTGGGGTGGTCAGGCTGGTGGCGCCCTGGTGAAGAAGATCACGCGGAGGGGGAGGAGGGAGCGGGGTGAGATACCCTAGCAGCCGTTGTCGCAGCTGCTGGCCGGCCCACCAAAACCCTGGCCGCCGGTCTTGGTCACGCAGCTCCCGCCGTAGCACAGCGCACCGGAACCACAGGCGCTGTCCGTGGAGCAGGTCTTGGTCATGCACTGGCCACCGCTGGCACACGTGGCTCCGGAGCCGCAGTCGGCGTCCGCCGAGCAGGTCTTGGTCGTGCACACGCTGTCAGCGCCGCACTTGGCTCCCGCGCCGCAGGCCGCATCAGTCGAGCAGGTCTTGGCCTCGCACTTCCCGCCAGCGTCGCACTTGGCGCCGGCACCGCAGTCCCCGTCGCAGGTGCAGCTCTTGACGTCGCACTGACCATCAGCGCCACAGACTCCGCCCGCGCCGCACTCGCTGCTGCCCTGGCACTGCTTGCGCACGCACTTGCCGAGGAGGCCGTTGGTGTGGCCGCACATGTAGCCCTGGCCGCAGCCGATGGAGCTGTCGCACTCCTTGGGCACGCACTTGCCGTGGCAGCCGCAGAAGGAATCGGCAGCGCAGTCCCCGTCGCCCTTGCACTGGTGTCTGATGCACTTGCCCAGCAGGCCGTTGGTGTAGCCGCACATGTAGCCCTTGCCGCAGCCGTCGGAGCTGTTGCACTCCTTCGGGATGCAGCTGCCCAGGCCGCACTGATGATCAGCGTCGCAGTCCGCGTCGCAGGAGCACTGCTGGCGCAGGCACTTGCCCAGGAGCCCGTTGGTGTGGCCACACATGTAGCCCTTGCCGCAGCCGTCGGAGCTGTTGCACTCCATGGCCTGGCACTTGCCGCCCTTGCCACACATCCGCCCCTTGCCGCAGTTCGCGTCGCTGCTGCATGTCTTCGGCATGCACTTGCCCTGAGCGCAGCCGCAGTCGGAGTCGCACTCGATGTCGATCGAGCACTTCTGCTCCACGCACTTGCCGCTGTCGCAGGTGAAGCCGGTGCCGCAGTCCTCGTTCGCCTGACACTGCGCGGTGTCGCAGGTGCCGTAGCAGCACTGGAGCAAGGTTGCCGAGCCGCAGTCCATGTCCTCGATGCACGCCATACCGAAGTTTTGCCGGGCCACCTCGTCGACATCGAGTGATCCGGCACAGCCGACGAGGACCAACGCGGCGGCGGCCGACAGGGCGAACTTCCAACAGTGATTGCTGCGACACATGGGCTCTCTCCTTGGTCGGTTCGTTGTCGAATGCGTTACGAGTTGACCTGGCGGACGGTTCCAGGAATGCGCAAAGAACGTACAACGAGCCACGATGCAGGCAGATTCGCCCAATGGGGGGGGTGGGGGAACAGGCCCCACTCGAGAACACAGGTTCACGCCGAGGCGCGCTACTCCTTGGGGCCGCAGAGCGGCGCGCCCTCGCTCTTGTTCTTGCTCTGCGCCTTCACCGCGTCGCCGCAGTCCCCCTCCGCGCCGGAGATCGCCGCCTGCTTGTTGTTCTTGAACGTCGTGCCGGTGATCACGACGGCTGGCCCGGGCTTGGCGCCGTAATAGGTCACCGCCCCGCGACCCGAGCTCTCGTCGCGGCCCGCATCGCTGATCGTGCAGTCCTCGAGCACCGTGTTCAACGACCTCGTTTGTGGTTTGTGGAGCCGAGATATGGCACCGGCCGACGAGGCCGTCAACTTGGACTGGATCGACCGGACACCGTCATCCGGTGTGGAGCGTAAACCAGCCCGCCCCCGGTCGTGCGATCCTGGCTCTTGACCCGGAGCTCGACCGATCGCACCGGGGCCAGGAGCCGTTCGTCCTCGCCCCACAGCCCGGCGCGCAGCGTGTACTCCCCATCAAGCACGGGAACCTCGAGCTCGAGATCCACCGCCGCGGTGCCATGTGTCATCAGCACGCAGCGGTGGGTGACCAGCCCCAGCATGCAACCCTGGCGGTCCTCGATCGCGACGCGACAGCTCACCGGGGCGAGCTGGTCCACGGGCAGGCCCTCCAGCTCCAGGGACACCGTCAGCGAGTCGCCCGGCTCGATCGTCTGTTCGGGCCGCCCACCGCCCGGTGCTGTGCCCCCCTCCAGCAGCGGCGGGTCCAGCCGCCAGGTCGGCCGCACCTGCAGCAGCACCTGGCCTGGTGTCTCGGGCGGCTGCACCTGGAGGTGGTGACGCGACTCGAACACACGAGACCCGGTGTGCAGCGCCAGCTCGAGGTCATATGAGCCTGCCGTCAACGTGAGCCCGTCCATCCAGTAGCGCCAGATCCGCCCGCGGGCGTCGAAGGCGATCTCGGAGCTGGCGTGATGCAGCTCGACACCCTGGCGCAGCAGCCGCAGCTCCATCCGGGCGTCAGATATGGCCTCCCCGGCCAACCGGAGCTCCACCACCGGCGGCCCCGCTCCCTCGCGCAGCGTGGGCTGGCGTGAATCGTCACCCTGGTAGACCCGGATCTGCCGCAGCGGCGACCCGGAGGCGGGGGCCAGATGCCCCGCGCTGTGAGTCCAGGTGTAGGGTGTGACGACCTGCACCCGCTGGTGCGGTGCCCCCACCATGGTGAACGGCGTGTGGTCGATGTAGCGGTCGAAGACCCGCTCCGGCTCGTGGAACGAACGAGCGGTGGCGGTCACCAGATACCGCCCGGGGGGCAGATCATACGGTCCCAGGGCCATGCGAACCCAGCCCTGGGGATAAACCTCCACGGCGCGCAGCCGCTGCGTGGGTGATGGCGTGGTGAACACCACCTGGCCCGACAGATCCGAGATCTGCAGGTCGAACACCGCCATCTTGAGCGCCGACGTGGCACGGTATCCCACGTGGATCAGCAGCGGCATGTCCACCTTGCACGGCTGTTCCGGCTCCACGTCGGGCGCCGTCACCACGATCCCCGTGATCTGAACCGCGTCGTCGGTGAGATCCGGCGGGTCCGGGGGCGGGAAGCCCCGGGGCAACGGATCCCAGTAGGCCTCGAAACAGGGAATGCCCAGCGTCCGCAGGTGCTCTGTCAGCCGATGGATCCGGTCGTTGCGTACTCGCCAGTCGATGCTGCCGTCGACGGTCTGCCAGTTGTTGCGCTCCGTCCCCACCATCTGGATCCCGAAGTGATCGCACTCCTCCAAAAGCGGCGAGTGGAGCTGCATCTCCGTGATGGCGGCGCCACCGACGATGCTGATGCCCTCGACGTTGCGCGACAGGAAGTCCAGCGTCTGCTGAAACTCCTGCTCGGTCTCTCCCGGGTGTCCAACCATGACGTTGATGCAGGTGCGCCCGCCGGCTTTCCGCGTCATGCGCAGCACCCGAGCCGCGTCCTCGGAGCTGTACGGCTTGCGCATGGTCTGCAGCACGAGGTCGCTGCCGGTCTCGAACCCGTAGTTGAAGCCGTAGCATCCCGAATCCACCACCCGCCGCAGCAGGTCGAAGGTCATGTCGGGACGGATCTGGAAGAAACACTCCCAGCGCATCTGCAGCCCGGCGGCGATCACCGCGTCGCAGAATCCGCCCAGCAGCTCCAGATCCCCGTTGACCCCGAGATCGACGAAGTGAAACTCGCGGATGCCGTGCCGCGCGATGTTGGCCCGGATCTCGGCCATGGCGTGGTTTGGGGAGCGCACACGGAACCCGCGCGAGTACCCCTTGAGCCCACAGTGCGAACAGCGGGCGAAGGCGCAGCCCCGGCTCAGCTGAAACGGCAGCGCCTGGTAGTCATAGCGGCTGAGGTCGAACCCCTCGAAGTCCACCAGCGGCAGACTGTCCAGATCCTTGATCAGCGGACGCTCCTTGAAATCGAGGAACATCTCGGGGCCGGTGCGCGCCAGACCCGGCGAATCACCGGGCGTCTCCCCGCGCTCCAACTGCTGCAGCAGCTCCATCAGCGTGAGCTCGCCCTCGCCCAGCACCCAGTAGTCGATGGCGTGCCCGCTCGACAGGTCACGCTCCACCGAGTGGGGCATCAGGGGCTCGCGGCGACGATAGTAGCGTCGGTAGCGAAACAGGCTCGTGACCCCCGGACCGCCCACCACCACCACCGACTCCGGGACCACCTCCTTGATCATGCGACTCAGGTCGGCCACGAACCGCGCGTTTCCGGTGGTGATCAGCAGACCGAACACCCGGCATCCACGATCGGCGACCTGCCTCAGCCGTTGCCGAACGTGATCGCCGTGGGCCCCCAGCACGGCATGCGTGAACTGCTCGGGGTTCATGGAGACGTACAGCCGCGGCCAGCAATCCTTGACCTCTGCCCGCGTCTCGAGCCAGTACAGCTCGGCGTTGAGGTCCAGCAGCTCGGCCTGCCACCCGTTGTGGCGTACATAGGCCGTGAGCCACCCCGCGGCCATGTCGGGGTGGCGCATGGTCCAGACCGGAGCGACAACGTGACAGTAGATCCGTTCCATCATGCACCTCCCGCCGACGACCATCGACCTTCGGCCGCGGGGAGCGGGGGGACCCGAAGCGGAAACTGCCCGGCATCGACCTCCGATCCTCCAAGGCACAGCTGGTACTCGCCAGGGGGAACAGCGAGGAACACGCACCAGCGCAACACCATCGGTTCAGCGGCCACCAGGCGCGGGGCCGTCAACGCACCCAGCCGCCGGTGCTCTGACTCGAGCCAGATCCGCACCTGCTCACCAGCCGGCACCATCACGTCGAGACACAGATCCTGCCCCGGATCCAGCTGCCCCGGGGGCTGCAACAGCGCCGGCCCGGGCCCGGCTCCCGCCCGCTCCTGCGCGGTGGGTCTGCGCCAGCTCTCGTGGGTCCGCACCATGCCGGCTCCGCCGTGTTCGGCGTCGATCACGATCTCGTGGAACGCATGGCGCGCCTCCAGCACACAGGGGTCTCCCTCGCTGGGCCACAGGCCCACCGTCGCCAGATAGCGACCCGGCGCGAGGTTGAGTCGTTCCAGATCCACCGTCACCACCCGGCGCGAACCCGGCCCGAGGTCGATCTCCCACCGCGCATTGTTGGTACCCACCAGCAGCTCACCGCTCAGCGAGAAGAACTGCAGGCGGAGCAACGCGGTGGCCGGCACGTCCTCCAGCCGCAGCCGGGTGAGCACCCGGATCGGCTCGTCGCCGCGAAAACGGACCGGCTCACTGCCATCCCCACGCTGGATTCGAACCTGCTCCACGTGATACAGGCCGGTCGCTCGGGGCATGGGACCTGGATGTGCGCGCCATCGGTCGGTGGGTGTCAGGCTCTCCGTGGGCCCGGATTCCACGGGCGGGTCGACGCCCGCCGCGGGTCGCCACACATCCATCAGGTGCCGGCTGCGGAACAGATCGTGTTTGGGGACCCCGGCCACCAGGTGATAGCGACCCGGCTCCAGCCTGTGGGCCGCGATGGTGGTCTCGGCCCACGACAGCCCTGGCCCCGGGTGCACCGTCCCCGTGAAACGAAGCGCCGGGTGATCCGGCGCGTCCACGGGCTGCACCGACAGCTCCAGCTCCACGTCCTCGTTCCACCGTGGAGGTGCTTCGAGCTCGACCAGGAAGCGGATCGGGCGGTCCAGACGCTTGGGTGAACACTCGTCCGGCGCGGACTGCAGTCCGGTGACAGAGATCGCGGTTCGATTGGGGGATGCGACAGTCGGGCTTGGCATGGCGCGGGAAGCATAGCCCATATCCCGGCGTCGTTCCTCCTGAAACCCTGGGCTGTGAATTGCCGCCACAGTGAGGCAAGGACGCCACGTCGTAGCGCCGGTTGCGCCACAACCGCGCCACAATGACTGGCCTCGCCGTCAGGCATGGCGCTTGCTCCGACCGGGCGCATGGCTCTACGACACCTCGCGCACAGCGCTCCCCTGGCGATCATCGCGGTGGGAGCGATGTTCAACGGCGCCTGCTCTCTGCCCACCGTCAAACCTCGCATGGCTCCGGACTTCGCCCGGGGTCAGACCCGCGTGCGAAGCGTGGCGATCCTGCCGGTGGACATCAGCGTCCAGATGCAAGGCGCGAACAACGTCGCCCGACCCGATCTGGAGCTCGAGGACCAGGTGATGAACCGCATCCAGCGCGGCGTCGCCGCGTCGCTGCGCCGCCGTGGCTTCCACGTGGCGTCCACCCTGGACGCGCGGGGCGTGGGCGCCAGGGGCCAGCATCGAGCGATGGTGATCCACCCCACCGACCTGGCCGCCCTGCGGGTGGAGATCCATCGCAGCACATCCTACCAGGCCAGCGGTCCGGGCGTGATCCACGCCTCCGTCACGGCCGATCTCACACGACAGATCCAGGCCGCCACCGGCGCCGACGCGTCGATCTATGCCAGAGGGTGGATCTACGTCGGCCGGGAGCAGAGCGCCAGCCTCACCGCGCTGAAGATAATCGGCATGACTCTGATGATCGTGCTCGTGGTGGGGCTGATGGTCGCGATGTTCGCCGGTGGCAAGGGGAGCAAGAGCAAGGGCAAGAGGAGCTCCGGGCGCCATTTCGCCCGGGGCCGACGGTCATCCGGCGCCGGTCGGGCGTTCGCGCATGCCGCGGGCGCCATGGTGCGAGCCGCCGCTGCGGTGGGCGAGGTCGTGATCCACACGGCACCGCGGCCACCCGTCGACGGGGGCCCGTGCCACACCTGCGAGGCGCCGCCCGCGCCGCCTCCCTCCGATCTGGACGCTCTGGACGATCTGGACGACCCCGGGCTGCCTCCCCCGGCCCGGCCGGCGCCGCCCGTGTCCGCCACGACGCACGAGGCGCAGACTCCGGCGCCGTCGATCATGCTGCACGACGAAGGTCGGGTCCCGGAGCGCTCCACCATCGGGCTGGCCATCAGCCTGGTGCAGAACAGCAGCGGCCGCGTGCTGTGGCACGGCAAGCAGGATTTCCAGGTCAAGGTCGACGGGAGCTACAACGTGGAGCGCCTGATCGAGCACTTTTTCCAGGGACTGCCCGACGCGCGATAGCGTCGACTCACTCACCGATGATCTTCACCAGTACCCGCTTGGAGCGTCTCCCGTCAAACTCACCGTAGAACACCTGCTCCCACGGGCCGAAGTCCAGCTTGCCCTGGGTCACGGCGACCACCACCTCGCGTCCCATGATCTGGCGCTTGTGGTGGGCGTCGGCGTTGTCCTCCCCGGTCCGGTTGTGGTGGTAGCGCTGGGGACTGGCGTCGAAGGGAGCGAGCTGCTCCAGCCACCGCTTGTAGTCCCGATGCAACCCGGGCTCGTCGTCGTTGATGAATACGCTGGCCGTGATGTGCATCGCGTTCACCAGGCACAGCCCCTCCTGGATCCCGCTGTCGCGCAGCGCCTGCTCCACCTGCGACGTGATGTTGATGAACGCCATCCGCTCCCCGACCTGGAACGTCAGATACTGGGTGTACGATTTCATCGGTCTCGTCCATCCACCCTACTTCAGCTTGACCGCCTTGCGCGTCAGCTGGTCCTTGACAATCGTCACCTTGAAGGCGGTGTCGATCCCGGCGGCCAGATTGACCGCCCGCAGGCGAATCGTGCCCGTGGGGAGCTTGGCCCGCACCAGGGGCGTGTTCCCCAGAAACCTGCGCCCGTGGTAGATCCCGGCCCAGGGCGTGGTGGCCAGGTTCAACAGCCCCTGGTCCCGAATCCGGTGGTATGCGGGCCGGACCACGCGCGAGTCCGGCGCCGGGGCCAGGTCGGGGACCGCGGCGTCCACGGGGGGCGGCGGTCCCGCCTCCGCCAGCGCCACGAGCACGGCCTCCATGCGGAAGGTCTCCCCCGGGGCGATGGTCACGTGGCGCTTCCACGGCACGTGTCCTCGGAGCACCAGCTGCACCACGTGCTTCCCGGGCGCAACGTCGAACACCGACGCCGGCGTCGATCCTGCGCGTCGCTCTCCGTCGACGATGACGGTGGCCCCCGGCGGCGTGGTCTCGATCGAGAGCCGGCTCTCGGTCCGGTCTTCCGGCGTGAGCAGCAGCAACACCACG
>Ga0210044_10009919_pt1 | contig 11478 bp, 12 predicted proteins | sample CryGey13umfilter_2_FD_183959 | JGI IMG/M metagenome (GOLD analysis project Ga0210044, IMG submission 183959) | Groundwater microbial communities from aquifer in Utah, USA - Crystal Geyser 4/9/14 3 um filter (SPAdes) (version 2) | ecosystem: Environmental > Aquatic > Deep subsurface >...
AAAATGTTTTGGTGCAGATAAAACCAATAATCGTATTGAAGCGTTTATTAAGCCACTGCTTTCTGCCATACCTATACCTAACATAGCTACCATAACAATTCCAAGAGGAGCAAAGCTTGTATAATTTTCAACCATCATAAGTATGATTTTATGCAGTCCGTCAATTGAAATTAAATTAACGGGTTTAATAATTTCTGAAGTTCCGGGATGTACAGCCTGCATACCTATACTAGATACTATAAAAGATAAAATTATAGTTGCTAATGCAAAAAAAAACAAATAAAGTTGCCGGATGAGGAAGAGCATTTCCACCTTTTTCAACCCAGACTAAAACTCTTTTAAATATTGAAATTTTTTGTTGATTCTTTTTTAATTCCAAAAATTCTCCTGTTGTTTTATAGCTGTTTTGATCACTTACTGTTACCCTCAAAGGTTAACATATTATAATCTTTAAAAAATTTATATTGATTTTTTGCGATGTAAAGTTATCTAATAGTCAGAATATTTTAATACAATTTTAATACTTCAATTAATTGAAGTTTAATTTCTGTGTATAGTTACTTTTATGCAACTAATTATAAATATGAGGAGAAAAAATTAATAAATGTTAAATACTATAAGAATAAATTTTTATAACTCTTTCTTTAGCTTCAGCACTTTCTTCTTTTGATTATATTCGCTTAAGTCCGCTTCTTCCATTTGCATAGATTCACTATCGGGATAAGATATACAAATGTTAAGACTTCCTTCGGCATTATTATTTAAATAAGATACAGCATTTTTAAGATTAAATATAACTGGCATTCTGTTATGTACTCCTTCCATAAATTCATTTGGAGGTACGGTTATTAAAGATGTGCATACTTCCTCATCTTTTTCAAATGAGATTGCTGCAACATAAAACAATGGTGTGTCTTTAAGATAAATTTTATGCTGAACTTTTTTGTCCTTCACTTTCGGCCATTCATAAAAAGCTGTCATCGGGACAACTGCCTTCTTTTTCTCAAATAAGCCCGTCCAGAATTTTTTAGCTTTAATTGTTTCAATGCGTGAGTTAAAAATCAGCGGGGATTTATCTGAAAATTTTATTCCCCATTTTGTTGTTGTTAACTTCAGTTTATCTTGAGTATTAACAATAGTCATTATTTTGTTTGTTGGACAAATATCTTCCGCAGGATATTCCTTTCCATCTGTTCCGTCTATTATTTCGTAGCCTTCCTCTTCAAGAACATTTATTATTTCAAAAGGGACTTGTTTATTTTCAAATCTTCCGCACATATCAACTTACCAAAGGAAGTTCGCTCCACACAGTTGTATAGCGTTTTGAAAGTTTTTTCTGATTCATCCACCAGGTTTTTACATCTATTCCACAGGCGGCAGATTTGACAGTATTCCTTCCCCAAAGTGAATTTATTCTGTCCGCAGTTTTCATTAAAGTAAACATTTCAGTTGTGGGCTGCGGTTTGAAAAGATCAAATTGTATTGTGTTTTGCTTTACCAAATGATTGAACAGCACGCCTACTTTTTTATATTTATATCCTTTTCGGAAAATTGCATCGAGCAGTTTGTGTGCAGTGTTTATAAGTTTTGGTGTGTACGAAGAAGGAATTTCCAATCCAATGCCCGCGGAATTAAAATACTGCTTGTCATTTGTAAATCTGTTTGTCTCTATAAAGACAGCTACTTCCCCTGCTGCTAAATTCTGCCGGCGCAGTTTTGCTGCGGCTATGCTTACATAATTTGCCAAGGCTTCTTTAATTAGGTAAAGTTCTTCAAGTTTGTATCCAAAACTTTTTGCACAGCAGATACCTTTTTTATCCGAAGTTTCCTCTTCAAGTTGCTTGCAGGCAATTCCCTGCAATTCAAGTACAGTTTGCCTGCCGACCTTTGTCATATATTTTTGTATGAATTTTTCATCGGCATATTTTAATTCTTTAGCTGTATTGATATTGTATGATTTTAAAAATTTTGTATACTGTCTGCCTACTCCCCAAATATCCCGCACATCAATTTTATCAAGTAATTTATCAGCATCTTTGTGGTCTGTTAAATCAAGCACACCGTTGTATCCTTTTATCCTTTTTGAAAGATGATTTGCTGCTTTGCACAGGGTTTTTGCCGGAGCTATTCCAACGCTTACAGGAATTCCTGTCCACTTCTTAACTGTGTCTCTAATTTCCCGCCCATAATTTGCAAGTGAGTCAAATGTGTAATTGCTTATTTTTATAAACGCTTCGTCAATGCTGTAAATCTCTATTTCATCAGTAAAATTTTTAAGCGTATCCATTACTCTTTGCGACATATCACCGTAAAGCGTATAATTACTGGACAGTACCTGTATATTATATTCTTTTACTATGTGAGGAATTTTGAATATCGGTTCGCCCATTTTTATTCCAATAGCTTTTGCTTCGTTTGAGCGAGAGATAACACAGCCGTCATTGTTTGAGAGAACCACTACCGGAACATTATTCAATCTGGGATTAAACACCCTCTCGCAGGAGACATAAAAATTGTTGCAATCTATCAGTGCAAAAATTGGTCTGTTCATATATTTTTTAATGAATGTAGTACAAATGTTGCCACTCCCCAAACTTCAAAATCTCTTTCATCGTTGACTTCTATATCGGGAAAGTTTTTGTTTTCCGCAACAAGATAATATTTATTCCTTTTTTTGCTGAATCTTTTTACTGTCAAATCTCCGTCAAGATTTGCAATAATAATTGAATTATTCTGAGGCTGAATCGATCTGTCCACAATAAGCAGGTCATCGTGATAAATTCCGGCATTTATCATACTCTCACCGTTAACCCTTACAAAAAATGTAGCTGAAGGATGCTTTATTGCATATTCGTTAAGGTCTAACTTCTGATCGATGTAATCCTCTGCTGGAGAAGGAAACCCGGCTTGGATTTTAGTCAAAAATAGAGGAAGTTTTACTTCTTTCAATTCTTCGGGAATAGAGAATATTTCCACAATATTGTCTTTATTTTTAGTTTTTTTCTTCATTATTGACTATTACTTGTTCGGTAATTTAAGGAAGATAATTGGGATTTTCCAGATTGGGCTTTTTGGTTTATATGTCATTTCGAAGGAGTGCATTTATAATAGGCGAATGAGAAATCTTTCTGGAGATTCCGAAAACAATATTTTAGAAAAAAATTTCTCCCTGCGGTCGAAATGACAATTTAGAGAAATAAAAAAGTGGTTTTAATCTCAAAACCAAACCGTAGAATACTTTTTCACTTCTTTTGAGAGAGATTTTGCATCTCCTGTAATTGAATTCAACTTAACCCAGAAATTTTTGCCGTGATTTTTTTCTACTGTGTGAACAAGTTCGTGCAGAATTACATAATCAATTAAATTGTCAGGTAATCTCATTAAATGAAGATTCAGATTAATATTATTTTTCCTGGAGCAGCTTCCCCATCTTGAGATTAAATTTTTTATAAAAATATCGTTGTATTTAAAACCAAATTTGTCAGCAAGTAATTTTACTCTTACAGGAAGATATTCTTTTGCTTCTTTTCTAAGTGCTTTAATTATTCCTTGTCTAATTTCACTCTGTACTTCATCAGAAGCAACTGAAATCTTATTTGGATATTTTATATTGATTGCTGACTTTGAAACATAGGAAGATATTTTATCTGTTTCTGCGTATTGTATTTTTAAGATATGATCTCGTGTTTTAAATTGTGTTTTTTCATCAAAAATTACACGCTCTTTTTCAACATCTTTTATCTTTTGCAGACTTTTTTTTATCCATTCTTTTTTGGAATAGACAAAATCCTCGGCTGTCTTATAGCTTGCATAAAAAGGTAGTGAAACAACTGCACCTGTAAACGGTTTTACTCTAATACTTATTGTTTTAGATCTTCTATTTTTCTTAAATAGAATTTTCCCAAGACTATCTATTTCTACAAGCTTTGATAACATTTTTTTTATCCGCAATATAAAATTTAATTTGTCGCAAAATATTTACTTCTGAATTTCAAAGCTACATCAACAAGTAAAATCATTACCGGTACTTCAACAAGCGGCCCGATCACTGCTGCAAATGCTTCTCCCGAATTTATTCCGAACACTGCTACTGCAACCGCAATTGCAAGTTCAAAGTTGTTGCTAGCTGCAGTGAATGAAAGTGTGGTGGTTTTTTGATAATCGGCACCGAATTTTTTGCTCATATAAAATGATACGAAAAACATAATTACAAAATAAAGCATCAGCGGAATTGCAATTCTTATTACATCAATTGGTATTTTAACAATGTATTCACCTTTTAATGAGAACATAACAAATATTGTAAATAATAAAGCATACAAAGTAAGCGGGCTGATTTTCTTTATGAATTTTCTGCTGTACCATTCTTTCCCCTTTGCTTTTATAAGAAATAATCTGGTAAACATTCCGCCAAAGAAAGGAATACCTAAATAAATCAAAACACTTTTTGCAATTTGTCCGATTGTAATATCTATATTGAAAGATGCAATCCCTAACCAATCAGGTACAACTGTTAAAAATATGTAGGCAAATAAGGAATAGAATAAAACTTGAAAAATAGAGTTTAATGCTACAAGACCAGCTGCATATTCTCTATCCCCTTTAGCCAGATCATTCCAAACTATAACCATAGCTATACATCTTGCAAGTCCAATCATTATTAAACCTGCCATATAATGTGGATGATCTTGCAGAAAAAGAATAGCTAAAATAAACATTAAAATCGGACCGATTACCCAGTTTTGCACAAGTGAAAGGAGAAGTATTTTGGTATTTCTAAAAACATCACCAAGTTCTTCATACTTAACTTTTGCAAGAGGCGGGTACATCATTACAATCAGTCCAATTGCAATAGGAATATTTGTCATTCCACTGTTAAATGTATTCCAAAAATCTGAAATTTTGGGGAATAAATATCCTGAAAGGACTCCAAGAATCATTGCAATGAATATCCATAGAGTAAGATATCTATCTAAGAAATTGAGTTTCGTCTTAGTGGGCATTTTAAAGTTCTAAATTTTATTTTGATAAAATTCATAAAAATCTTTTTTTATTTTATCTCTAATTTTTCTAAAAACCGTCAACACTTCCTCTGCATCGCCTTTTGCATCAGCCGGATCTTCAAATCCGATATGCAGTCTTTCTTTCACTTCACCTGAAAATATCGGACAGGTTTCTTTGGCATTATCGCAAACTGTAATAACATAATCGAATGAATCATTCAAAAATTCATTAACATCTTTGGGCATTCCACGGCTGATATCAATTCCTAATTCATCCATCACTTTAACTGCATTTGGATTTACTTTTTCCTCCGGTTTAACTCCTGCTGAATAAACTTCAAGTTCACTGTCAAATGATTTCAAAAATCCTTCTGCCATCTGACTTCTGCAGGTGTTACCCGTACAAAGTATTAATATTTTTTTCTTCATTGTTTCTCTGCTGTAACCGTTATGCTGAATATTCCTTGAACATTTTCGTGATATGATTTCAGCATATCTTCGTTTAAAAATTCTTTAAGAACACCTTCTGGTAGTTCTATTTTTTTTCTTTTTTTAATCTCAATATTTTTAAAACCCTGAGCTTTAATTTTTTCTATATAGTTTTCTTCGCTTATTGCACCAGAGACACAACCTGCATATAATTCAGCTGATTTTCTTAAGTCTTCATTTAAATTGCCTTTAATTACTATATCAGATACACAAAAGTGTGCACCGGATTTTAGTGTTCTGTAAATTTCAGAAAATGCTTTTTGTTTATCAGGTACTAAATTTAAAACGCAGTTACTAATCACTACATCAATCGAATTATCATCAATTGGCATTTCTTCAATATCGCCTTGTTTAAATTCTACATTTCTATAGCCAAGTTTCTCATTATTTCTATTTGCTTTTGAAATCATTTCTTCAGTAAAATCTAATCCAATAACTTTACCTTTATCTCCTGTTATCTGTCTTGCAACAAAAACATCGTTACCTGCACCGCTGCCAAGATCAAGTACTGTATCTCCCTTTTTTATTCCGGCATATTCAGTAGGAACACCGCACCCTAAACTAAGATCTGCTTCAGCAACATATCCATCTAATTTTGAATAATCATCATTAAACACTGAATAATCAGTTATATCGGATGTTCCACAACAAGATGTTGGACCACAACTGTTTTCATCTCCCATTACTGCGATCTTACCGTATTTATCTTTTACAATCTTTTTTAATTCTTGTTCAGTACTCATTTTTAGCTCTTTTTTAATTTAACATTCACAAACTTGTTTAAATAATTTATCCAATTCTTTTTTAGCTTTTTGAAGATTCTTATTGTCAACACAATAACAAACTTTGGTTCCCTCAATCTCGCCTCTTATAAGCCCTACTCTTTTTAATTCTTTAAGATGCTGAGATACTGTTGATTGAGATAGAGGTAAATGCTCAACAATATCACCGCACATACAAGCATCAATACTTGTTAGTATTTTAAGTATTTTAATTCTTGCAGGATGAGCAAGAGCTTTTGAAACATCAGCTAACCAAATATCATCTTTTGTAAATTTTTCTTTTTTAGAGAAAGCCATTTATTGAACTCCTTATCGTTAATCGTAAATATACGATATGATTATATTACATGCAACAATATTAAAAAATTACTTATAGGTAATTGTGTAAATATCTTTCTTTTCGTAAATTATGATTACATAAAAAGAGGTTGACAAATGAAATTAAAAATTATTTTAATTTTAATTACAGTTGCTTTATCCACATTATTTACTGCCTGTTCAAATAGACCCCCCGAAGAAAAAGTTACTACTGCAATTAAAACACAACTCGAAAAAGAGTTTCCTAGTTCTTGGTCTGAAAGTTTATTAAATGCCAAAAATGCTAAAGTTGATTCCATTAAAATTGTACAGTTTGGAAATTTTAATGAAAATGAGAATTATTGGCCGGTAAAAGCCCGGATTTATGGTACGTACGAAGTTTATTATTTAATTAAAACTGATACTGTAAACTTTGACAAAATTGGAGACTTTAAAATCTCTGAAGATGATTACGGAAATTGGAAAGCTAATTTGAAGGAAGAACAATAACCAGACACAAGCCGGTTATCTTATTGTCTATTGAAACACCAGAGATATGTTTAGATATAAAGTATTAAATGAAGTGTATTTATACAGACTAAATGCTAATGATGCTTTTGTTGAAACTAATAAGATGACTTTGTTGAAATAATTTTTAAATTGAGTCATATTATTAATTACAAAGGAATTTTATGGACTCGATTAAGAATATAGATTTTACAAAAAAGCAATTATCTCTACTAAAAGAAACAGATTTTTTACTCACAAAGATTAATATTATTGAAAAGGTAAATTCTCTTTTTGTTAAGACAAAAAAAGAATTACTTCAAGCAACTAAAAAGTCCAATTTCAACTTTCCAAATAAATTAGAGCTAAAGAAATGTAAAATATCAAAAGGTGAATATTACAGAGGACTTCCATACTTGGTGCTAGACTGCCCTGCTCATTTCTCAGATAAAAATATTTTTACTTTTAGGACTATGTTTTGGTGGGGTAATTTTTTCAGTTCCACTTTACATCTGCAAGGAGAATCTCTAGAGAAATACAGAAATTATTTAGTTACTAATTTGGACAATTTATTGAATAAAGAAATTTATATCTGTATAAATACTACCCCTTGGGAATATCATTATGAAAAAGATAATTATGTACTTTTAGATAATTCCCACAAACCATTCATTACAAAATGTAACTTCTTAAAACTCAGCAAAAAAATAGAATTAGAAAATTGGTACTTACTCACAGATTTTTCAAAAGAATTTTTAGAGTTGCTGCTAACTAACTTAAAATAGATATTTCAGTTTGGTTTGTCATTTCTAACGAAGTGAGAAATCTTTCACTAAAATCAAACAAAAAAGGTATCTCCTCATTTCAATCGTCGATATGACATTGTAATACTCTTACTTCATCTTTAGTACTACAAAGGTGACATCGCACGTCTTCGTCCTTCGGACTTCGCCGAGGCTTTCTTTTCTTTTGGTTATTGTTTCTAAATCTTTTCAAAAATAAGGAAGAAACTGTAGAAGTAGAATTCATTTAAAATAAAAACGGGTAGAAGAATTATTCCTACCCGTTTTTTCTATAAATTTATATTACTAATTTATCACATTTCATCAATAATCTTATTAAATGTTTCACTCGGACGCATAACTGAATTTGCCGTCTTATCATCCGGTACATAATATCCGCCTAAATCAACTGGTTTACCCTGCACAAAGAGTAAATCATCTACAATTTTGTCTTCGTTAGCTTTTAGTTCACTATATATTTTTGTAAACCTTGCTTTCATTTCGGCATCTTTATCCTGTTCAGCTAGCGCCTGTGCCCAGTAAAGTGAAAGGTAAAATGAACTTCCACGGTTATCTATTTCACCTACTTTACGTGAAGGCATTCTTCCGTTTTCAAGATATTTCCCAATAGCAATATCTAGTGTTTCGGCCAATAATTTTGCTTTTACATTACCTGTTTTATCTGCGATCATTTCTATTGAAGGAACAAGTGCACAATATTCTCCAAGCGAATCCCATCTTAAATGATTTTCTTTAAGCAACTGCTGTACGTGTTTTGGAGCTGAACCGCCGGCACCTGTTTCAAACAACCCGCCACCATTTAACAGAGGTACAATTGAAAGCATCCTTGCGCTTGTTCCCAGTTCAAGAATAGGAAAGAGGTCTGTTAAATAATCACGAAGAATATTGCCTGTTACTGAAATTGTGTTCAGCCCTTTTCTTGTTCTTTCAAGTGTGTACTTCATCGCTTCAACAGGTTCCATTATTTTTATTTCAAGTCCGGTTGTATCGTGTTCCGGTAAATATTTGTTTACTTTTGCAATAATTTCCCTATCGTGAGCCCTGTTTTCATCTAGCCAGAAAATAGCAGGTGTTGAAGAATTTCTTGCCCTGGTAACTGCAAGTTTAACCCAGTCTTTTATCGGTTCATCTTTAGCCTGGCACATTCTGAAGATATCGCCGGTTTCAACTTTCTGTTCGAGTAAAATTTTTCCTGCAGAATTTACAACACGTATAACTCCTTCACCTACAGATTCAAAAGTTTTATCGTGTGAACCGTATTCTTCTGCTTTCTGCGCCATCAAACCTACATTTGAAACTGCACCCATTGTTGAAGGATCAAACTGCCCTTTCTCTTTAGCGTCTTCTATTATTGTCGCATAAATAGTAGCATAGCAGCGGTCTGGAATCATTGCAATGCAATCCTGTAGTTCATCTTTTTTATTCCACATTTTACCACCGTCGCGTACTACGTTAGGCATTGAAGCATCAACAATTATATCATTGGGAACATGCAGGTTGGTTTTTCCTTTTCTTGAATCAACCATTGCAAGTTCAGGCTGGTATTCATAAACCTTGTTAATGTCGGCTTCAATTTCTTTTCTTTTATCTTCAGGAAGTTTTTGAAGTTTTTCGAGAACATTCATTAAACCGTTATTTACATTCGCACCTATTTCCTTCAATGTATCTGCATGTTTATCAAGTGCTTCTTTGTAATAAACATAAACAGCGTGACCGAACATTATCGGGTCAGAGATTTTCATCATAGTAGCTTTTAAATGTAGTGAAAGAAGTACACCGTCTTTTTTTGCTTCTTCAATCTGTCCCGCATAGAAATTTCTCAGTTCTTTTACGTTCATCACTGTAGTATCGATAACCTCGCCTTCCAGAAGTTTAAGATTTTCTTTTAAAATAGTGGTATTACCACTTTTATCTACATACTCTATTTTAACTGTGTCAGCTTTATCGAGTGTAAGTGAGGTTTCTGAACCGTAAAAATCCTTCTGGTTCATATGTGTTACTCTTGTTTTAGATCCTGATTCCGGCCATGGTTTCATCATTTTATGAGGATGCTTTTGGGCGAATTTTTTAACTGATGCAGCTGCACGCCTGTCGGAGTTACCTTCTCTTAAAACGGGATTCACAGCTGAGCCTAAAACTTTTGCAAATCTTTCTTTTAATTTTTTTTCTTCATCGGTTTTTGGTTCATCAGGATAGTCAGGAATTTTATATCCTTTTTCCTGTAACTCTTTAATTGCATTGTGAAGCTGTGGAATTGATGCGCTGATGTTCGGAAGCTTAATAATATTTCCATCAGGTGTTTTAGCAATGTCACCAAGTTCTGCAAGGTAGTCAGGAATTTTTTGTTCTTCTGTCAGGTATTCAGGAAAGTTTGCTATTATTCTTCCAGCAAGAGAAATATCTTTTGTTTCAAATTCAATACCGGTATTTTTTGAAAATGATTTTACGATTGGCAGCAAACAGTATGAAGCTAAAGCCGGTGCCTCGTCAACTTTTGTCCATCTAATTTTTGATTTCATTATCTTTCCCCATTATAGGTTTAATTGTACAATAAATATATAAAACATCAACAATAATACTGATTTTTGGTTAATTATTAAAGAAAAGGTTAAGGAAGAAATATAAGAGGTTTTAATAAAGAAAATGACTGCTCGGTGGCTATGACAATGATAGATATCATTAAAAATTATTTTATTTCAGTAAAATCATTTTTCCCTTCTGTATAATACCGGTTATAAGTGATAAATAAAACTTCCGAGCAAGGAAAAGGTAAGTCTGAAGAAATTAAAAAATTTAGTTAATCAACAAAAATTAGAGAAAACACAATAAATGTTAACCAGCTTATTAACCACCCCAAACATATAAACACTAAAAATATTACTATTTCGTAAGATTTTATCCAGTTTATAATTTTATGTCTAAGTGAAGTTATTGACATATTATTCTCCTTTTATAAAAATAACAGCAAAAAATAAACCAATTAAAAACATTTAAAATGAATTAAATTTTATTCATCTTTTCTGAAACTTGAGAATGCATCCAAATTTAGTTCCATTAACAAGAAATAGATAAACAAACTTGAATAAATATAACGTTTTTGATTTACATTTTATTGAATAAAAGATTATAAATAAATCAAAATAAAATATTAAATTTGTAATTCTTCTTGGCATTTTTTTTGCCATAATTAAGAAAATTTTAATAATTGAAATAAGAAGGTATTATATGAAAAAATTAATTTTGCTCGTTCCTGTTATTCTATTAATTTCTTTATCAGCCTGTTCAGAAAATCCAAAAGATAAACCTGAAACTGAAAAACAAATTAACACACCATCTACAATACATGAGGTTATTGTAAATGAAAAAATGGATGCAGGAACCTACACATATATTAATGTTACAGAAAAGGATAGGACTTATTGGATTGCAGTTACTAAAATGGAGGTAAATAAGGGTGATACATTGTTTTACTCACAAAGTATGGAAATGAAAAATTTTGAGAGCCAAGCATTAAATAAAACTTTTGATTCAATATTATTCATTGATAAAATTTCAACTCCTGATAAACCGGCAAGTATTGTCCCTCATCCGCAAGTT
>Ga0210044_10009923_pt1 | contig 11474 bp, 10 predicted proteins | sample CryGey13umfilter_2_FD_183959 | JGI IMG/M metagenome (GOLD analysis project Ga0210044, IMG submission 183959) | Groundwater microbial communities from aquifer in Utah, USA - Crystal Geyser 4/9/14 3 um filter (SPAdes) (version 2) | ecosystem: Environmental > Aquatic > Deep subsurface >...
CGATATAGAATGGCGCGTCCACATCGTCACGACGATGAATAATGTGATATTGCGAGGCGGCACCCGCAAGGGTGCCGGTCTCGCCAAGGACACAGGCGGAAAAAAGACATCACGCCGCACCGTCACAATCGAGAGAAAGGCTTGAAGGTCATGCAAAACGTATCACCCATCATTCCCTGGCTCGGCGGTAAGCGCCGCTTGGCCGATAAGCTGATTCCCCTGTTCCCGCCCCATGAGTGCTACGTCGAGGTTTTCTGCGGCGGCGCGGCGCTGTATTTCCTCCGCCCGCCGGCACAGGTCGAGGTGCTCAACGACATCAACGGCGAGCTGGTAAACCTGTATCGCGTTGTCCAGCACCACCTCGAGGAGTTCGTCCGCCAGTTCAAGTGGGCGATCAGCAGCCGCCAGGTGTTCAAGTGGCAGCAGGCAACCAAACCGGAAACCCTCACCGACATCCAGCGCGCAGCGCGCAGCGCGTTTCTACTTCCTGCAACACCACGCCTTCGGTGGCCGCGTCGATGGCCAGAGCTTCGGCACCGCCACCACCACCACGCCGGCCATCAACCTCTGTCGGATCGAGGAGAGCCTGAGCGCCGCGCACTTGCGTCTGGATGGCACCTATATAGAGAATCTACCGTGGCAGGATTGCATGAAGCGCTACGACCGCGCGCACAGTTTTTTCTACCTCGACCCGCCCTACTGGCAGACCGAGGGCTACGGCGTTCCGTTCGGGTGGGAGCAATACGAGGCAATGGCCGCCGTCATGCGTACCTGCAAAGGCAAGGTAATGGTCAGCATCAACGACCATCCTGACATCCGCAAGGTATTCGACGGCCTGCATATGTTGGAGCTGAGCATCAAATACAGCGTGGGGAATAATCACGGTGACCCAGTGGCCAGCAAGGAGCTGGTGATTACAAATTGGGAACCTGGTGTGATGGGTGGGTTATTTTAACGGGGCCGATTTATTTGTGCCAAATAAATCGCAAATTAGTGCCAAATCGCGCGCGCCGTTACACAAATTTGTAGTAGCCAGTCAACATGAGACGGATGGAATGTCAGGATAAATTTGTTCTCATTGTAACCCGTTGAATTATCGTCATTCCCGCGCAGGCGGGAACCCGGCACCCAAGCAGACAGCAAACCTCTGGATTCCCGTCTGCGCGGGAATGACGGGGTAGGCGGGAATAGCGGTGAACAATGAGCCTGGCAGCCTGTCTGACTTGAAGGAAATCGGCTGCAAATCCGCCTGGGCGGTTCATCCTAGAAAAAGCAGTTGTCCGCAGATTACGCAGATTCTTTCAGATTAAACAACAAGTAAGACTGGATAGGCGACGCACCTTCCGGGTGATGCGCCAATCGCTCGCAAGCATATAAAAATCTGCGTTAATCTGCGTAATCTGCGGATTGAACTGACGTTTTTAGATGAGAACAAATTTACCTTGGGCAAGCATCTGCCACCCCGGCAGGGATGCTGCGTTTATCGCCGTTTTCAGGTCGTGGGATGAGGGTGGAATTCGGCGCTTACCTTGAGTCCGCCAGCCGTCGTGGCACGGGAAAAGGCAATGCGGGCCCGGTGAATTTCCGCAATGCGCAGGACGATGGATAATCCCAGCCCGACGCCCTCGGCCAGGGTCGGGCTGAAGCGGCTAAAGCGCTGCCCCAGTTGGGCGAGCTCCTCGTCCGGCACGCCGGGGCCGCTATCGCAGACTTCAAGTTGATAGGCTGAATTTTTCAGGGCCTGTATCGCCACGACAATATGTCCTCCCTGTGGCGTATAACGGATGGCGTTGTCCAGCAGGTTGCGTACCAGCACACGCAGAAGGTCAGGCGAGCCTGAAATGGGCGCGGTGTCTTCTCCATTCAGTTCCAGTTCAATATTTCTGGCGAGAGCCGCAGGCCCAATTTCGGCGCAGCATTCGCGTGTCATTGCAGCAAGGTCTACCGGTTCGAGGTGAGTCGAGGAGGAAAGCTCATCAAGCCGGGCCAGTATCAGCAACTGCCCAACCAGATGGTTCATCCGGTCCATGCCTTGCAATGCCTTGTGCAGGCTTTCAAGGCGTTCTGCGGGTTCACCGGTCAGCATGGCCGCCTGTACTTGCGCCCGTAATGCGGCAAGGGGGGTGCGCAGTTCGTGTGCGGCATCACTGGTGAAGCGCCGCTCATTCTCCAGCGTTGCGGCGACACGGGTGAGTAGTCGGTCGAGCGCATCGAGAACCGGTTTGATTTCCTTCGGCGTGTCGTCGAGGCGAACCGGGTCTAGCCGTTCCGGAGAACGCAGATGCAGTTCCTGGGCGAGCTTGCGCAGGGGGCGCAGACCGAAACTGATCGCCATCAGTGCTGCAATGGCAAGCAGGGGGAGACCAAATAAAAATGGGGTCAGGTTGTGCCACGCCACCCCCATGGCAAAGTCATGGAGTACCTTGTCGTTTTGGCCGACTACGACCTCGATCGCACTCCGAGCATCTCTCTGCCGGTAATAGCGCCACCGTTTTTCCTGCCACAGCCCCTCGCTGAAACCTTCCGGCGGCAGCGTATCGGGCAGCGCCTCACGGTCGTTGCGGGAGTGCAGGAGGAGGCGGCGCGTCCCCTTCTCTGAGGACCATACCCGGAACGCTATTTTTCGCTGATATTTGTGGGCGGCCGGAACGGCATCCTCCGTTGCGTCATCGTCGGCATGGGAAGCAACGGCATGGGAAGCAACGGCATGGGAAGCAACGGCATGGGAAGCAACGGCAAGCAGGGTCTGTCCAATCTGGGCGAGCTGGGCATCGGAAATTTCCTCCACCTCGTGGAGCGCATTCCGGTAGCTCTCATAACCCGCCAGCAGGCCGAACAGGATCACCGCGCCCAGCATCAGGGCAATCAGCCGTGCCTGTAAAGAGAGTTTCCTGAAATTCATGGCTGACGCTCCACGCTATAGCCGATGCCGCGCAGGGTACGGATGAAGTCGGCGCCCAGTTTCTTGCGCAGGTGGTGAATAAAAACCTCGACGGTGTTGCTGTCCGCGCTGTCGCCCCAGCCATAAAGGCTTTCCTCGAGTTGAGCGCGGGTGAGGACGCGACCGGCGTTTTGCATCAACTGTTCGAGAATGGCGAATTCCCTGGCCGAAAGATCGACGCTTTCGCCGTCGCGCCATGCCCGATGCGCGGCGGGATCGATTTCGACCGGGCCGATGCACAAGCGCGCCGTGGCATGGCCGCCGGAACGGCGGATCAGCGCGTGCAGCCGTGCCGCCAGTTCTTCCATGTCCACCGGTTTGATTACGTAGTCGTCGGCCCCCAGGCCGAAACCACTGAGCTTGTCCGATTTCTTGTCGCGGGCGGTCAGGATCAGGACGGGCGCCCGCAAGCCGGATTCCCGCGCCGAGCGCAGCACGGCAAGGCCGTCGAGCTGCGGCAATCCGAGATCAAGCACGACCGCGGCATAATCCTCGCTGGCCAGCGCATGTTCGGCCTGCCGTCCGTCGCGCAGCCAGTCAACGGTGAAGCCCAGGTGGCTCAGGCTTTTCTGCACACCATCGCCGAGCAGGGGGTCGTCCTCGACCAGCAGTATCCTCATTGCGGCGCCTTCCAATTATTTCCAGTCCATTAAGCATCGGTTAAGAATCAAGGTACATACTCCGCTTCGAGTCATGCATGGGTCAAGGGAAGTTAAGAAGATAAAAGATTATAATAGGCTCTTTTCGCAAACCGTGTTGTTATCGGCAACCGACCCGGCACAACACCAATAACCATCTATGTTTCCAGGCAGTCGCAAGGTGTCCCTATCGATATGCTTGAAAGCCCCACAGGGTGATCCTTCGGATCAGACGACAACACGATTTGCGATAAGAGCCTTATAATATGCCGTCCAAGGGTAATGTATCGACTATTTGTTTATGCTTCGAACACGCTGAGGTGCGGCAACGGCACCCCCATGATTTACCGAATCCCTCCCATCACACAGAAAGGAAATCTTCATGAAAAAGATGCTCTTCACCATAGCGCTTACCTTGTCCCTGCCGCTTTACGCGGGTGAAAATCCCATCCAGGACAGTTATCGTGCCGCCGCCAAACAGGAAAATCCGGGTTTCAAGGACTTCTCTGCGGCGCGCGGGCAGGCATTCTACAACGCCAAATCGGGTGAGATGGCGTGCGCGACCTGCCACAGCGATTCGCCCAAGTTGCATGGCAAACACGCCAAGACCGGCAAGGATATTCTGCCGATGGCCCCATCGGCCAATCCCCAACGCTTCGCCGATGCCGCCGATGCCGCCAAGGTCGAGAAGTGGTTCAAGCGTAATTGCGCCGACGTGCTGAAACGCGCCTGTACCGCGCAGGAAAAGGGCGATTTCATGGCTTACCTGTTGTCTGTCAAATAAGGAGATATGAAATGAGAACCCTCTTCAGTATTGTGCTCGCGTTCGCGCTTTTCCCCCTTGTCGCTGCGGCGGAAGACCACGGTGACAGATATGGCGGCGAGGATCGCGGCAAACCAGTCCAGCCTGCGCAAGTCAACGCCAAGTGGCAGCAGGAATGCGCCAGTTGCCACATCGCCTATGCGCCCGGCCTGCTGCCCGCCGAATCCTGGCGCAAGCTCATGTCCGGTTTGGACAAACACTTCGGCGCGGATGCCTCGTTGACCGCCCAGGAAAACATGGAGATTACCGCTTTTCTGGTGAAAAATGCATCCAGCCGCTGGCGCGCCCCGACCGCTCCCCTGCGGATTACCGAGACCGCGTGGTTCAAGCGCAAGCACGATGGCCACGAGATTTCTGCCGCCACCTGGAAGCGCCCCTCGGTGAAAAGCCCGGCCAACTGCCAGGCCTGTCACGCTGACGCGGATAAGGGCGATTTCAACGAACACCGTGTAAGCATCCCCAAGTAACAACCGGTATAAAACGACATCATGAAACGCATCCTTGTCTGGGATATTCCCACCCGCCTGTTCCACTGGCTCTTCGCCGCAAGTTTCGCTGCCGCCTGGCTCACCAGCGAATCCGACGAGTGGCTGTCATTCCACGCCTTCTTTGGCTACCTGATGCTCGGTCTGATCGGTTTTCGTTTGATCTGGGGTGTGGCGGGCGGCCATTATGCCCGGTTTACTTCGTTTCTGTACGGTCCTCGGGCGGGTCTGTCCTATCTGCGCCAGGAGTTGTCCGGCAGGGGTGATCGTCATATCGGCCATAATCCGGCGGGGAGCCAGGCGGTTTTTCTTTTGCTGGCCTTGGGGCTGGCGGTTTGCTTGACCGGGCTGTTCGTGCAGGGCGGAGAAGAACAGCAAGGGGCGGTCGCCGGCTGGCTGGGGTTCACCCTGGGCAGGATGGTCAAGGAGGGCCATGGGTTCGCCGCCAACCTGATGTTGCTGGTGGTGTTCGGGCACTTGGCCGGCGTGGCGATGGCCAGCTGGCTGCACAAGGAAAACCTGGCGCGCTCGATGGTGACGGGAACCAAGGAGGCGCCGGAAGGCACCCCCGCTTCCAAGCCTTATCGGCTGGTCGGCGCTCTGCTGCTGGTTGCGGTCGCGGCGTTAGGCGTCTGGTGGTTTTTCTATGCGCTGCACCAGCCGGTTGAAAAATATTTGATGAAGGACACGGCTGATCTCGGCGCGCCGCATGTTGCCTTTGTCGGCGCCGCGCTGGCCGACGACCCGAAATGGCGCGAGGAATGCGGCAGTTGCCACATGGCTTTCCATCCTACCCTGCTGCCGGCGCGTTCCTGGCAAAAATTGATTGCGGAACAGGACCGGCATTTCGGCGCGGATCTCGCGCTCGATGCGCCGACCCGCGAAGCACTGCTCGCCTTCATGGTGAACGACGCCGCCGAGAAGATGTCCACGGAAGCCGCCTTCAGGATAAACCGTTCCATCAAGCCGGAGACCACGCCACTGCGCATCACGGATACACCGTACTGGACCAAGAAGCACCGCGACATTGCCGCATCCGATTGGCTTTTGCCGCAGGTGAAAAGCAAGGTCAATTGCGCAGCCTGCCATCAGGATGCCGAGGCAGGAACCTTTCAGGACGCCGCCATGCGCATTCCACGCTGAACCTGTTCATCGAACCTTGCAATTCGTTATTAGCCGGTTTGATTCGCCCAGCGCTGGGCTTTGTCCAGGTCTTGCAATTCCTTGTAGTTCTGGATCGCCTTTGCCGTCATGTGTTCGCGCAAGGCCAGAAACAACTGTGCGGTGGACAGGGCGTCCGCCAAGGCATTATGGCGGGCATAGTTGCGAATGCCGAAGTAATTTGTCCAGTCGTCCAGGGTGCGGCAGCGGTGTATCAGATGCGGGTAAAGCGCGGGCGCGATGTAGGCCAGATCGGCCCAGGGATGCCCGAAGTTCAGCCCGATCTTGTTTTTCAGCGCACGCCTGACCATGGTTTCGTCGAACTTGACATGGAATGCGACTAGCGGTGACTTGCCGAGGTATTCCAGAAACAACAGCAGCGCCTCCACGGGTTGCACCCCTTCTTCCTGTGCCGTGCCGCCGATGCCGTGAATGAGGATGTTGTCCCGCTTGCTGACCCGCTTTTGCTGCACCACAATTTCCAGGTTGTCGGCGAGATCGATCTTTCCCCCTTGCATCGCCACGGCGCCGATGGCGATCAGGTGATCCCGGGCGAGATTCAGGCCGCTGGTTTCTACGTCGACCACCACATAGCGGCCCTGCGAAAGAGGCTGGCGCAAGTCTGTCGGCGGCAAGGCTTGCCAGGCCGCCAGGCGCTGGGCCTGTTCTGGCGTAAGCTCGGGCCGGGCGGGGAAGAAACGCGATAGCCAGTTCATAGATTGTAATTCAGCGCCAGGTGCGTTTGCAGCTTGCGTGCCTGGCGAAAGGCTTCTTTCAGGATGCGGCGATCGAGGTCGTTGAGATGATCGGGGTCCACCTTGTTGTTCATGGGTAGCCCCGCTTCGATCTGCTCGTGATGCAGGCGCAGCCGCAACAGCTGGATGAAGAGGAAAGAGCCGCACCAGGCTTCGACGTCGGCGGCAGGCAAGCGCAATGGCGCGGCAGTCTGGCGCAGGCGCTGCAAAGTGCCGGTCTGAACCACGCCAGTGGCCAGGCTGAAAATGCGCGCCGCATCCACGAACGGGGTTATCCCGTTCAGCTTGAGGTCCAGGGTATGTCCCTCGCCCACTGTAAAATCCCGTACCAGCCCGAGGGGGGGGCGATTGCGCAGCGCATTGGCCGCCATCTGGTAGAGGAAGCGGGAATTGCTTTCGGCCTGTTTCGCCAGCCACAAGCGCAGTTTTTCGGCCAGGTCCGATTGGCCGAAAAGGGCGCGAAAATCGAAGAATATGGTGGCGTTGAGCAGAGACTGCGGGTCGCCCTGATCGATCCACTTTGCAAATTTTCCCTTCCATTCGTCGAGCGATAGGCATAGCTCGGGGTTGGATGCCATGATGTTGCCCTTGCACAGGGGAAAGCCGCAGGCATCGAGCGCCTCGTTGATGCGGCGCGCGATGGGGAGCAGGGACTGGCGCACCCGATCCGGCCCGGATCCGTCCGGCACTTCAAAAATAATCCCATTGTCCTGGTCGGTGTTGAGCGTCTGCTCGAAGCGGCCTTCCGAACCCAGCGCGATCCAGCAGAAATCCACCTTGCACCGCCCGTCCGCCGCCGCGCATTCCAGCTCGATGACGCGGGTGGTCAAAAGGTCATTGAGGGTGGAAATGAACTGCGTTACCTATTGTCTTGACTCAGGGGTCCACCATACATGCTGTTTGGCCCCTACTTGCGCAAGTATGGCAAGTTCACCATCCCGCAGTTCATCGGCGACCGTTATTACTCCAACACCGCCCGCACCATTGCGCTGCTGTGCGCCATCTTTGTCTCGTTCACCTACGTGGCGGGCCAGATGCGCGGCGTTGGCGTGGTGTTCTCCCGCTTCATGGATGTGGGCATCAACACCGGCGTGATTATCGGCATGGCGCTGGTGTTTTTCTACGCATAACAATGTCTTGTTACACCCTATCAAAACCCCTTATTGAATGCGGCGCTGAAAAGCGGCCTGTCGGATGGCGTCAGCTTGCTAGCGCAGGTTGGAATGGTGTGGGAATGGGCGTAGGCTGCTAACTGCTTCAATTTGTGCGCCGTATCGCGGCACCCACTGTTTTGAATATTTTCCAGGAATTGCTCATGCGCACCGAAACCCCGAACACCATTTACCTCAAGGATTACACCCCCCCCGCCTGGCTGGTCGACACGGTTGATCTCCATGTCGCGATCCATCAAGGCCACACCGAAGTCCGCGCCAGGCTGGCCTGCACGCGCAATCCGCAGGGGGCCGGCGGCGCGCTCGTTCTGGATGGCGAGAACCTCGCGTTGCAGGCAGTCAGCCTCGACGGCGCCGCGCTCGACCCCTCGCGCCATACGCTGGCCGATGGCACGCTGACCATCGCCGGTGCGGATGCCGGGCCGCTGCCGGATGCCTTCATGCTCGAAACCGTGGTGCGTATCGATCCGGACAGGAACACCCAGCTCTCCGGTCTCTATCGTTCCAGGGACGGTTACTTTACCCAGTGCGAGGCCGAGGGTTTCCGCCGCATCACCTTCTTCCCCGATCGCCCCGACGTGATGGCGCGTTTCACCTGCACCATCGAGGCTGATTTCGGACGCTTCCCGGAGCTGCTGTCCAACGGCAACCGGGCCGTTTCCGGCATCTGCGAGCACGATGCCTCGCGCCACTGGGCGCGCTGGGAAGACCCCTTTCCCAAGCCGGCCTACCTGTTCGCCCTGGTCGCCGCCAAACTGGACGTGCTCGAAGACAGCTTCGTCACCCGCTCCGGCCGCACGGTCCGCCTCGCAGTCTATGTCGAACCCGGCAAGCTCGACCAGTGCGGCCACGCCATGGCGGCGCTGAAGAAGGCGATGCGCTGGGACGAGGAACGCTTCGGGCTGGAGCTGGATCTCGACCACTACATGATCGCCGCAGTGAGCGACTTCAACATGGGGGCGATGGAGAACAAGGGCCTCAACATCTTCAACACCAAGTACGTGCTGGCCCGCCCCGACACAGCGACCGACAGCGACTACCAGAACATCGACCGCGTCGTCGCCCACGAGTATTTCCACAACTGGACCGGCGACCGCGTCACCTGCCGCGACTGGTTTCAGCTCTCGCTCAAGGAAGGCCTCACCGTCTTCCGCGACCAGGAGTTCGGCGCCGACACGCATTCGCGCGCCGTCACCCGCATCCAGGAAGTGCGTGCCTTGCGCGTTGGCCAGTTTCCCGAGGATGCCGGTCCGATGGCGCATCCGGTGCGTCCGGCTTCCTACGCCGAGATCAACAATTTCTATACCGCCACGGTGTATCAAAAAGGCGCTGAAGTCGTTCGCATGATCCACACGCTGATCGGGCGCGAGGCGTTCCGCCAAGGCATGGACCTTTATTTCCAGCGCCATGACGGCCAGGCCGTCACCTGCGAGGATTTTGTCGCCGCCATGCAGGATGCCTCGGGAACCGACCTCGCCCAGTTCCGCCGCTGGTACGCCCGCGCCGGCACGCCGCGCCTGCAAGCCGATGGCAGGTGGGACGCCGCGACCCAACGCTACACGCTAACCCTTACGCAAAGCCTCGCCCCAACCGCCTACGAGCAGCGCCTCGCGGACGCGGGCATGCTGATCGACGAAGGCCCGTTACACATCCCGGTCGCTCTCGGCCTGATGCTGCCCGATGGCACGGATGCGCCGCTGCGACTTGTCGGCGAGCCTGCGCCGCAGGGTGCCACGCGCGTGCTGTCGCTCATCGCTGCCACACAAACCTTTGTCTTCGAGGACATCCCGGCCGCGCCGGTCGCCTCGCTGCTGCGCGACTTTTCCGCGCCGGTGCATCTCGACCTCGAACAGACCGATGGCGAACTCGCCCACCTGATGGCGCATGACTCCGATGCGTTCAACCGCTGGGAAGCCGGCCAGCGCCTCGCCACCCGCGTCCTGCTCGGCGGTATCGCGGCTGGCGGCGAGGGCGAGTCCTGGATTCCCGAGGTTTTCGTCGCCGCCTGCGGTCGCGTGCTCGACGCCGGTCTCTCGCATGACCCCGCGCTGGCCGCTGAAGCCCTGATCCTGCCGGCCGAGCAGGTGCTGGCCGAGGAGGTGGCCGGTCGCGGTCTGGCCATCGACCCCGAGGCGATCCATCGCGCCCGCGTCAATCTTCGGCGCCACCTCGCCAGCCAACTGCGGGCCCGTTTCGAGACCGTGTGGAGCGCGCTCGCATCCGCCGAACCCTACGCCCCTGATGGCACCCAAGTTGGCCGCCGCGCCTTGCGCAACCTGTGCCTCGGCTACCTGGCAGAAAGCGACGACGCCTATCTCCGCGCCGCCGTGCTGCCGCGTTTGCTGGCCCAGTTCGAGCAGGGCGGCAACATGACCGATGTGATCGCGGCGCTCTCCACCCTCGCCAATCTCGATCTACCCGAACGCGAAAACGCCCTCGCGGCGTTTTACGCGCACTGGCAGGGCGAAGCGCTGGTGGTCGACAAGTGGCTGCAAGTCCAGGCGACGTCCGTCCTGCCCGGCACCGTGGCGCGGGTGCGCCAACTCATGCGGCATCCGGCCTTCGATCTGAAGAATCCCAACAAGGTCTATGCCCTGGTGCGCAGCTTCTGCGCCGCCAACCCGCGCCACTTCCACGCGCTCGACGGCAGCGGTTATCAACTGGCGGCCGACGTCATCATCGACCTGCAGGCGATCAACCCGCAGGTGGCTTCGCGCCTGGCGCGCAGCTTCGACCGCTGGCGCCAGTTCGATGCCGTGCGCCAGGGCCACGCACGGACCGCGCTGGAGCGGATCAGGGCCTGCGAAGGCTTGGCGAAAGACGTCGCCGAAGTCGTCGGCAACGCCTTGAAGTGAAGCAAGGGATACCTGATACGTCCTATGTCGCCCTGCCGTTCAAGCAGGTGGCGGCTACATTGCTCGGCGTTTATTGGCGTGCATCGGCGGGTAATCGCAGTTTTTTTAACGCAGGAGCAAGGTAGGTATCTTCGACGAACGCAGCAGATCGGTCGTCGGATGCCCGGCGGTTACTGTGTGAAGAAAGGGGGTAGATGAAGGGACAGGCGAGAATGGCTGCGGTGCCTCGTGCCGGAGCGGGAGGAACTGCTCGGCCAGCCGCTGGTTGCGCTGGGCCGACCCCTGCTGCTCGGTCGTGCGACCATGGCGACGCTGATGGGGCTGCGCTTATCCGCCCTCGGATTTGCTGCTTGTTGCGCCGGTTAACAGGGTTTTGAGTCCGACGTAGGGTTTCTCTTCCTCCAACTCCGGAACGGGGGAAGGGCTTAGCCGATCACGTTTAATTTCCAGTTCGCTGACGCGCCGTTCAAGCACGGCTTTTTCTTCTTCCAGGCCAGCAAGCTGACGGCGCAGGCGAGATGCGTTCCATTGCCCCCTGATCACGGTAGGCGACGATAACAAGGCCGCGATAATGGCGCCCAAGCCAAGCGCAAGCAGCAACACCATGGCGAGGGAACTGTCGAAACGCCAGACGGCGAAGGTTA
>Ga0210044_10009924_pt1 | contig 11473 bp, 10 predicted proteins | sample CryGey13umfilter_2_FD_183959 | JGI IMG/M metagenome (GOLD analysis project Ga0210044, IMG submission 183959) | Groundwater microbial communities from aquifer in Utah, USA - Crystal Geyser 4/9/14 3 um filter (SPAdes) (version 2) | ecosystem: Environmental > Aquatic > Deep subsurface >...
ATGAGGCCCTTCAGGGGTCTTTGCTGGATGTAGGTTTTCCCGTTGCGAAAGATCACCGCGGCGCTGACCTCGATTTTTTTTGCCGGAGTTTTCATTTTTGCCGGAGGAAACTTTTCCTGTGCCCCTTCTTTTTTGGCTTCACAGATGGAGTTTAAGGGACACAACAGGCATAGAGGATTTTTGGGAAGGCAGATGGTGGCTCCAAGTTCCATGAGTGCCTGATTGAAATCTCCCGGATTTTTTTCAGGGATCAGGTTTTCCGCGGTCTGCCAAAGCCGGTTCTCGGAGGTTTTGGTGCTGCCGTTTTCCTCAAGGCAGAACAACCGCGCCAGGACTCTTTTGACATTGCCGTCCAGAACGGGCATTTTTTTGTTGAAGGCAATGCTGAGAACCGCTCCGGCGGTATACCGCCCGACGCCGGGAAGCGATAAAATCTCCTCCAGCGAATCGGGAACTTTTCCCTGGAAATCCTTTTTTATCAATTTAGCCGAGCGGTGCAGGTTGCGCGCCCGTGAATAGTACCCCAGCCCTTCCCAGTGTTTGAGCACCCGGGATTCTCTTGCGGCGGCAAGTTTTCCGGGGCTCGGGAAAGAGCGGATCCAGCGCTGGTAATAGGGGATCACCGTCTTGACCTGGGTTTGCTGAAGCATGAATTCGGAAACCAGAATGTGGTAAGGGTCCTCGGTGTTGCGCCAGGGCAGGTCCCGTTTTTCTTTCTGGTACCAGCCGGATAGAGAGGTTTGAATAGTGCGGACGGTTTTCAGGGAAAGCATGGCATGAAATTTAAAAGGACATTACCGCAATTCTGCGGCAAGCCTGCAATGGGCCGGGTTTAAACGCCGATGGCGTCCTTGCTCCAGATCACCTTGTGAAGCTGGGTTTGCAGCCGGACGGGGAGGTTGTCTTCAAGAATCCATTGAGCCAGGTCCTTGAGATGGAGTTTGTCGTAAACGGGTGAAAATAAAACCTGCGCTGTTTTATCAATCGAGTGATCCTTCAGGATTTTCCGGCTCCATTCGTAATCCCTGCGGTCGAAGATGACGAATTTCACTTCATCCTGACGGGACAGGTATTGCAGATTTTCGTAGTCGTTTTTCGATTCCTCGCCGCTTCCCGGACATTTTAAATCCACAATTTTGATGACCGGGTCGGGAACGTCCTTGAGGGGCAAAGATCCTCCGGTTTCGAGCATGACCTGATAGCCCTTTCCCAGCAAGGCATCCATTAAGGGATAGACCTCCTTCTGCATCAGGGGTTCGCCGCCGGTGATTTCCACCAGGGGAATGGCAAAAACATCGACCTCGCGGATGACGTCCTCAACTGTCATCCCCCTGCCTTCATAAAACGCGTATTCCGTATCGCAGTAGGAGCAACGCAGGTTGCATCCGGTGAAACGGATAAACACGCAGGGAAGACCGGTGAACGAGGATTCTCCCTGGATGCTTTTATAAATTTCGTTGATTTTAAGCATGGTTTTGAACGCGGCCTGTTAAGGGGGTTCCTATGCCAGATGTTACAACAAATCAGGGCAGAAAAGATAACAAAAGTATCGGGAATGAAAATCCGGCGTTTTTCAGCTTCAAGGCCGCTTCGGATGGATATCTACGGTCTGCTGTGGCGCGCCACTTCCGCAAAGGCCCAGCCCAGAAGAATTCCGATGGCGAGGACGAGGAAAATCATGATCGCCCGCGAGATGGAAAGATCCCAGAAAAAGAATTTAATCGTCACGACCTCCACATTTTGCAGGGTGAAGATGACGATAAGAAACAACAAGGCGAGTCCCAGGTAGAGTTTTGCCATCATGATTGTTTCACGGCCTCATCGATCAGGGCGCCCCTTTTTGGGGTATTGTTTTAAATATGGGATACACAGGCTCAGATCACAACCGTTTTTTGCCTCTTATTTTTGGACTAAATAGATTGCAAATCCAGGTACGCAGTTGCCATTGCAGAGCGATTCATTTTTACGGGAAATCAAGGCCATTGGGCGATAAACAAGGCTTTTTGCGGTATCATTGATTGCCAAAGGTTTTTATTGATTTTATCGGAGCGCTCGGTGCAGGCGGCGCATCAGCTTGAAACCATGACTCCGGGAGAAGCGGCTCCCCAGCTGATAACCGCCTAATTATTTTCTTAGACTTTTCCGGCTGGTAATAAGAGAGTTTCAGAATCAACCGAAGCTTAAGCGGCTGGTGAGGATTTTGGTTCCCATGCGGACTTTGGCGGAAAAGTCTTCCCAGGACCGGACTTTGGCGATTTGTTTCATGATGTAGGCGGCCTGCCGGTAAAAACGCGCGTGGCACTCGTCCTGAATTTTCCTGAGTTCCTCTTCGGTGAAATCCTTGTTCCAGAATTTGATTTTAAACTGCGGCGTCGGGTTTTCGGCGAAGCGTTGCCAGTAATCTTCCGTGACGATGCCATCATTGAGCATTTGGAAGTATAACTCGGTTTTTGGGTAGGGGGTGCAGATGGAGAACTGTGCGTAGTCGGGTTTCAGCCGTTTGGCCAGATCGACCGTGGCCATCATTTCTTCGCGGGTTTCGTGGGGAATGCCGATCATCATATAAGCGAAGAACCCGATGCCCGCCTGCCGGGTCCATTTGCAGGCGCGTTCCACCTTCTCCGGCGTCTGGCCTTTTTGCAGGTACTCAAGATGACGCGGCGTCGCCGACTCGATGCCGTAATGGATGCGGTAGCACCCCGAACGCTTGAGCGCTTTCAGAAGTTCCGGCGTGACCGTGTCCACCCGCGCGGAGATTTTGTAGTTGATTTTAATTCCCCGTTCGACGATGAGCTCGCAGATTTTCAGCAGGTTTTTTTTGTTGATGGTGATGGTGTCGTCGACAAAAAACAGATCGTCCACGCCCATCGCCGCCAGCTCCTCGATTTCCGCGACGACGTTTTCCGCCGAGCGGCAGCGAAACGTGGTTTTGCGGATATCGCAGAACGAGCAGGCCGCAGGACACCCTCTTGTCGCCTGTATGGTGAAAAACTGCCGACCCTCGCCGATGATGTGAATGTATTTGCTGACATCCACCAGATGCCGGGCCGGATTCGGCAATGTGTCGAGATCGAGCAGTGCGGTTTCAGCCGGATTGATGTGGGCCACGCCACCCTGTTTCCAGCCCAGACCGTTGATGGATTTTAAAGCATCGCTGTCGTCGCCTTCCTCATCGAGGGTGGTCGCAAGTTTGGTGAAGATGGGTTCGCCCTCGCCGAACACGACATAGTCGACCTCCGGCAGGTTGAGTGTTTCCCTGGGGTACAGGTTGACGTGCGGGCCGCCCAGACAGATTTTGACGTTGGGATTTTCCCGTTTCAAGACTCGGGCCGACTGCAAAGCGTCGAGCAGGTTGAAGGTCATGATGCTCATCGCCACCAGGTCCGGCTGAATTTCCCTGAACCGCGCAAGGAGATCGGCTTCCGACACGTTTTCCGGCGGGCAGTCGATGAAAACAGGCGTGTCGCCGGTCATTTTTTCGTAGTAGGCGGCGACATAAAGCAGGCCCAGTTTGGGGTAATAGCCTTTTCCGCCCTCCAGGGCTTTGGGGACGGAGGATTCAAGCGATTCGGTCTCTGGCGGCACCAGAAATAAAATTTTCATGGGATTAGTCGGACTTTTCTTTTAAAATCAGGTCTTTTGTTGAACCCGCTGTTGGAAAGGACTGGAAGCCATTGAAACCCATTGTCACCGTGACCAATATCTTCCCGGAAGTGGCCCTTAAAAAACTGGCGCCGCATTGCGAACTGAGGACCAACTCCTCTGAAACCCCGCCAACGGCGGACCAGTTGCTACAGTCCGCCTCGGAAAGCACAGCATTGGTCACTTACTTATCGGATAAAATCGGAGCCGACATTATCGACCGGGGCCGGAATCTTAAAATAATCGCCAACTACGGCGCGGGGTTCAACAACATCGATGTGGGCCACGCCGCAAAAAAAGGCGTCTGGGTGACCAACACGCCGGGCGTCCTGCACGAAACCACAGCGGATTTGACCTGGGCGATGCTTCTGGGTATCGCGCGCAGAATCGTTCCCGCCGACCGCTACACCCGCGAAGGCAAATTCAAGGGCTGGCAGGCCAAACTGTTTCTGGGAGGCGATGTCTACGGCAAAACCCTGGGCGTCATCGGCTGCGGGGAAATCGGCAAGGCCGTGGCAAGGCGCGCATTGGGATTCAACATGCGCGTGCTTTATCACCGGAGAAAGCGTTTGCCCAAGGATGTGGAGAAAGAACTTGGCGCCGAATTTGTTTCGCTGGATTATCTCTTGACGCAAGCGGATTTTCTCACCCTGCACGTACCACTGAGCGAGGAAACCAAGTACATGATCGGCCAGGAACAACTGGCGATGATGAAACCCACCGCTTACCTGATCCACACCGCGCGGGGAAAAGTGATCGACGATAAGGCGCTGGTGGAGGCTTTGAAAGCCGGTCAACTGGCGGGAGCGGCGCTGGATGTGTATGAAAACGAACCGGAGTTGACCGAGGGCATGACCGAACTCGACAATTTGATGTTGTTGCCGCACATCGGCAGCGCCAGCACCGCAACGCGGGACCGCATGGCCCTGCTCGTCGCCGACAACGTGCTCGATGCTCTGGCAGGGAAACAACCGCGCTCCCTGGTTCCGGGATGGACGGGTCCGGGTTGGTCGAATAAAGTATAAACTGATTTGAGGGGCTTTCTAACAACAGATTGTGGGATTTTCTCTTGATTTGCCAAACGGGTCGCACGGGCTATCTGGTAGCACAGGCTTTCCAGCCTGTGTGAAAGCAGGCCGGGACAGGCTGGAAAGCCTGTCCCTACTAAAATTTTTCCGGAGGAGATTTATGGGCAAACCGCAAACAGGAGTGATCGAGGAAAACCGACAATTCGCATTTTTTCTGGTTTTAAAAGTTAAAGATTTAGCGAAGAAGGGCGGCGCGATTGCCAAAACTTGCGCTCAATTTCCAAAGATGGTGGCAGAGGTTTTAAAAGAAGACCCGAGGGCGGAGGTCACAGGTTCGGTCAGTTTCGGATCGGAGTTCTGGGATGCGGTTTCTCCCGCAAAACGGCCCAGGCTCCTGCATCCGTTTGCCGCCATTAAGGGTGACAACCGGGTGGCGCCGGCAACCGGCGGGGACCTTCTGTTTCATATCAGTTCCCACCGCCACGACCTTAATTTCGAACTGGCCCGCCGCATCATGACCGAACTGGGAACCTCGGTGGAGGTGCTGGAGGATGTGCATGGCTTTACTTATATGGACAGCCGCGATCTGACCGGATTTATCGACGGCACCGCCAATCCCAAAGGCGACAAAGAGCGGTCTCAAGCGGCGCGGATCGGCGGGGAGGATAAGGCATTCGCCGGCGGCAGTTACGTGCTGACGCAACGCTACATCCATGATCTGGAGCAATGGCAGCGCCTTGCGGTCAAAGAGCAGGAGAAAATCATAGGCCGGACCAAGCCGGACAGCGTTGAACTGGATGAAAAGGCGAAGCCGCCAACGGCGCACATCAGCCGCGTGGAAATCGAGGAAGACGGAGAGGAACTGAAAATCGTCCGCCACAGCTACCCTTACGGCAATGCGTCCGGGGAATCCGGGTTATTTTTCATCGCCTACGCCCGTGACCTGACGATTTTTGAAAAGATGCTGAACAACATGTACGGGGTGGCCGGGGACGGCTTGCACGATCATCTCATGGATTACACCCGCGCCGTGTCCGGCGCGTTTTTCTTCACCCCCTCGCTGGAGGTGTTGGGAAGTTTTGCGTCGGCTTGAAAAGTTCAGGCAGGTTTAAACATTAAACCGGAAGTGGGCGATGTCGCCGTCCTGGAAGATATAGTCCTTGCCTTCGATGCGCAGTTTTCCGGCCTCTTTCACCGCGTGTTCCGTTTTGAATTTCACCAGATCGTCGAAATTGTAAATCTCGGCGCGGATGAAGCCTTTTTCAAAATCCGAATGAATGACGCCCGCCGCCTGCGGCGCCTTGGAATTTTTTCTGAGCGTCCAGGCGCGGTTCTCCTTGCCGCCGACGGTGAAGAAGGTGACGAGATCGAGTAGGTTGTACCCGGCATGGATCATGCGGTCGAGCCCGGTTTCCTTGAATCCCATTTCTTCCAGAAACGCTTTCTGCTCCTCCGGGTCCTCGATGTCCATGATCTCCTGCTCCAGCTTGCCGACAAGCACCACCACCCCCGCGCCTTCTTCGGTGGCGTGGCGTTTCACGGTGGCGACGTGTTCGTTGTCGATTTCCGAAGGATCGGCGACGTTGCAGACATAGAGCACCGGTTTCACCGTGATGAGGTTGAACGATTTGACCAGGCGGATTTCGTCTTCGGAATGCAGTTTAAGCGTGCGCGCCGGTTTGCCGTCGTTGAGCAGTTGGGTCAGTTGTTCGACGATGCCGAGTTCAAAGCGGGCTTCCTGATTGCCGCTCTTGGCGGTTTTTTCCACTTTCAACCGGCGGCGGTCGAGGGTTTCCATGTCGGCGATCATGAGCTCGGTGTGAATGACCTCGATGTCGGAATGCGGATCGACCTTGTTGGCGACGTGCGGGATATTGTCGTCTTCAAAACAGCGGACGACATGAGCCACAGCATCGACTTCGCGGATGTGGCCTAAAAACTTATTGCCGAGCCCCTCGCCCTTGGAAGCGCCTTTGACGAGACCCGCAATATCGACAAACTGCAACGTCGTGCGCACGGTTTTATCGGCTTTGATCAATTGCGAGATGGTGTCCAGACGCGGGTCGGGCACGGCCACGATGCCGTTGTTGGGTTCGATGGTGGTGAAGGCGTAATTGGCCGACTCCGCCCCGGCGCGGGTGAGCGCGTTGAAAATCGTCGATTTGCCCACATTGGGCAGGCCGACCAGGCCACAAGTGAATCCCATAAATTCCTCTAAAATTTTTCAGGGTAACGATTCCGGCTCAAACGAGGCGGGAGTTGATCAAAAGTCCCTTGGATCCTACAATCGGGGGGATAATTGCATAGTATAGCCTGTAATCCATATGGGGGCAACGGCTCAAATTCTCATCCGGGAGCGCATATACCGCACATAGCCCCAGGCGGCCCAGGCCATGACGAGGTGCTTTGCCGAATGGCCGCTGATGGCGCCGTTCGTCATCTCGAAGACCCAGTGATCGTAATGCTCGAACACCCGCGCCACGCCATAACCGATCAGGATTTCCACGATGATAGGCACTCCCGTGTATCTGGGCGGAAAAAGCAACAACAGGACTGGAATCACCAGGATGGGTAAAAACAAGGTGAGGATGTAGGGGCGAAGATCGCCCCGGCCCGCCGATTCGGTGACGCCCCAGTAAACCACGCTGATAATCCCTGCGAGCAGTAATATCGGCAAAAGGAACAATCCCGTTTTCAGGTGAATCCGTTCCGCGATGATGGTGGATAAAAACGCCATGATGACAAGCGATATGGGGAGACGGTCCCAGACGAGGCTTTCGTTGGAGGGAGCCCAGTGAAAATAGGCCGAGCCGGGCCCCACCAGAATGAGACCGGTAAACGCAATGAGAAACGGAATGGCTTCCTTTGGATCGGCGAAGCGGTTCGTGTCCTTCCAATAGATGCTCAATCGCCGCAGTCCTAAAACCCCCACCACGACAAAGGCAATATTGGAAACGACGTCGCCAAAGTTGGGGATGCCAAGCCAGGTCCGGGTATCGGCGAAGTTGAGATAGGCCTGGGGTTGCGGGATCGGCGGCAAGGAAAAGGTCAGGGCGCTTGCTGCGGCAGCGATGAAAACGATGATGCCTGTTTTGGCAAAATGAATCGCTGAGAATGGTTTTTGAGGGGGCGTCAATTGTCTATGGGAAGCAAGAAAAGTTCTGAACTGCGAACGGATCAGCCGCCGCCGGTCTGCCTGATATCGAGTAACCGCAGTTCCACTTTATTCCGGCCGTTCCATTCGTTGAGATGAATCTCGTAGGCGAGGTCCACCCGGTCTTCCAGAACGTCGAGGGACGCCACTGCCTCGGCCAGATTGAAGCCCACCGCGTCGATGTTGTTTTTATCCTGCACGGCGCGAAAGCGGATGTGGTTTTCTTCTTTTCCCATGGTGCGCAGATTTTGCATGCGTACGCCGCGGGTCACAAAGACTGGCATGGGGTTTTCCGCGCCGAACGGTTCCAACTGCTGAATGCTCTGGTAAAGATTGTGGTCGATCTCGCCCAAATCCAGAGACGTGTCGATTCGTAGTTCGGGAATGAGGTCTTCTTCTCTGAGAAAATTGTGGCCGACTTCATTCATGGCGTTGCGGAAGAGTTCGACATTGCCTTCCTCAATGTTCAAGCCCGCGGCGTAGGCATGGCCGCCAAACTGGATCAGGTGCGCGGAACAATTTGTGAATGCCTTGAACAGATTGAATTTGGGAATGCTTCTTCCCGAGCCTTTGCCTTTTCCGTCTGTCAGGGCGATGAGCACGACGGGGCGGTAATGCTTTTCGACGATGCGCGAGGCGACGATGCCGATGACTCCTGGATGAAAATTTTCCGAGGCCAGAACGATCACCCGGTCCCGTTCCAGATCCACTTCACGGTCGATCAGATACTCGGCTTCCTTCTGGGTCCACTGCTGGATTTCCCTGCGTTCATCGTTGATCGCGTCTATATTTTGCGCCATGACCATCGCTTCCTTGAGATCTGTGGAAGTCAGAAGATGTAGTCCGGCGTCTGCCTTGCCCAGTCTTCCCGCGGCGTTGAGACGGGGGCCGAGAGCGAACCCGACCGTGCGGGCGTTGACATTGCCATCGACATTGGCGACGGATTTCAGCGCCACCAGACCGGGCTTGGAGGAAGAGGACATCACTTCCAGGCCGTGCGAAGAGAGAATATGGTTCTCCCCGGTCAACGGGGCCACATCGGCGATGGTGCCGAGAACGAAAAGATCGAGATGACGTTTGAGATTGGGCAGGTGTTTTTTGTCCCAGCCGGATTGATACAAGGCCGATCGAATCGCCGTCGCCATTTTGAAAACGATGCCCACGCCGCTTAAAAACCGGAACGGGTACTGGCAGTCGGCGCGGTGCGGGTTCAGCACCGCGATGGCGTTGGGCAAACCGTCCGCGCCGACCTGGTGATGGTCGGTGACGATCACGTCCAGGCCGATTTCATTGGCGATGTCCACCTCGCGGTTGCCGGTGATGCCGCAATCGGCGGTGATGATGAGGCGGCTTCCGCCTGCGTGAATTTTGCGCACGGCATTGGCGTTCATCCCATAGCCTTCCGCCATGCGTTCGGGCAGATAAAAATCGACCGAGATGCCGAGGTCACGGAAGAAATGCATCATGAATGCCGCCGAGGAGACGCCGTCCACATCGTAATCGCAAAACACGGTGATTTTCTCCCGACGGTCGATGGCGCGGAGGATGCGGTCCACCGCTTCCTGCATCCCCTTCATCAGAAACGGATCGTGCAGGTGATTGAGGTTGGCATCGAGAAAAAAGCGTGCGTCGCTCGTAGTGGTGACTTTGCGGTTCACAAGCAGCCGCGCCACCAGGGGAGATATATTCAGATCCTTGACCAGAGCATCGACCAGGCCGGGCGCGGGGTCGCAAATATGCCAGGTTTTGTTGAGCAGTGAAATCATGGGAAAAAAGAAGAAAGAATCATTGCGTGCTCCCTGTTTCCTTATCGGCAGCAATAAACTCGGAAACACCTTTAAATGTTTTGCGGTGAATGGGGCACGGGCCATATTGGCGAATGCGTTCCCGGTGCAGTTCTGTTCCATACCCCTTGTGGCGGTGGAATCCATACTCGGGGTAATCCCGGTGATAATCCTGCATGATCCTGTCGCGCGTCACTTTCGCCAGCACGGACGCGGCGGCGATGGACTGGCTTTTGCCGTCGCCTCCCACGATAGTCCATTGATCGGCTGAATGGTCAATATTCCTGTTGCCGTCGATGAGAAGGAGATCCACAGGAAGAGAACAGTTTTCCACGGCCTGTTTCATGGCCAGAAGAGAAGCCCTGAGGATATTTGTCCGGGCGATGATCTCGACGGAAACGATGCCGATGCCGTATCCCAGGGCGGTATTCGTTATCCGCGAAAAGAAATGTTCTCTCTGCTTCGGGGACAGTTTTTTGCTGTCGTCCAGACCTTCAAGGAATACATTGCGGGGAAACACCACCGCCGCGGCGACGACCGGCCCTGCAAGCGGCCCCCGTCCGGCTTCATCGACTCCGGCGACCACGCGGTAACCCTGACCTTCGGCTTTCTTTTCGTAAGCGAGCATTCCGGCGCCCTTCTCACAGGAGGCAAGGGGTTGAAACTCCAATGGCTTGGGAAATTTCAACCTGGCTGAGATCATAGGGCATCGGAATCAGGCAGGCAACTTAAAAATCAGATTTATTTTTTTATGATATGCTTTATTATGCGTTTACGGGTTGTGCTTCTAAAACCAGATCCCTCAAATTGATAATTCAAGGCTTATGAAAACTAAATTTAAAATTGTGTTTTTTGCTCTTTTTGCCTTTTTTGTTGCGTGTGTCACTACGCCCGAGTCGGGTCGGCAGGCGTTCATCATGGTTCCCCTGTCCCAGGAAATGACCATGGGGGAACAGGCATTCGGGGAGATCAAGCAAAAGGAAAAGGAGTCTCAGGACCAACGGCTGACCCAAATCGTGCAACGGGTGGGACGGCGTCTTGCGGAAAACACCACCATGCCGGATCTGGAGTGGGAGTTTAAATTATTTGAATCGGACCAGCTGAATGCCTTTGCCTTGCCCGGCGGGAAAACGGCGGTCTATACGGGGCTTTTAAAAGTGTGCGAGAATGAAGCGGCTCTGGCCGCCGTCGTAGGCCACGAAATCGCACATGTGACGGCGCGTCACGGCGCCCAACGCATGACTCAGCAGATTGCGATCACCACGGGGTTGACGATGGCCAGTATCAGCCTGGCCAACAAGGATTCCCGTGCCCTGATCCTGGGAGCCCTGGGGGTGGGAGTGATGTATGGAATCCAGCTTCCCTTCAGCCGCGACAATGAAGCGGAGGCGGACGAGATCGGTTTGATCTATATGGCGCGGGCGGGATACGATCCCAATGAAGCGGTCCGGTTCTGGACCCGGTTCAGTCAAATGAAAACCGGGGCAAAACCTCCCGAACTGCTATCCACCCATCCCGCGGATGAAACCCGAATCGCCAATTTAAAAAGGTATATCCCCAGGGCCATGGCGGAATACAAACACGCCAGAGCGCAGTATGGGCTGGGGGAAAGTTTTATTCAAAAAAATTAGGAAAATCTTTTCGAAGCAGATTCGCCCAGCTTGTCGCGGCCGCGGGCTTCTGGCAAAGGAGTTAAAAATCATGCGCAAACTGATAGCGGTCATCCTTTTTTGCTGTAGTTGCGCATTGCCGCCGGTTTCTCAAGAAATCCCCCAGCCTCCGGAAGATCCACAATTTGTCAAAGATAAAGAATATTGTATTGGATACGCGGGTCTGGCAGCCCAGAGTTATGAAGGTCTTCCGAG
>Ga0210044_10009929_pt1 | contig 11471 bp, 9 predicted proteins | sample CryGey13umfilter_2_FD_183959 | JGI IMG/M metagenome (GOLD analysis project Ga0210044, IMG submission 183959) | Groundwater microbial communities from aquifer in Utah, USA - Crystal Geyser 4/9/14 3 um filter (SPAdes) (version 2) | ecosystem: Environmental > Aquatic > Deep subsurface > Groundwater...
CCGGTTAGCCAGATGGCCCATAAAAATTTCGCAACCGGGTGCGGATTCGCGGAAGAGGGAGTTCCCCCGTTCAACAGTGCACCGTCCTTTGAACCGGGACCTGGGGATGTTGCGAATGCACTGTAGGATGTTGTTTCCAGCGTAGTGGATATGCTATTTCCTGTAACGAGTGAAACACTCACATTCTGAAGAGCCGGTGTCTTAACGTCTTTGACCGGGATGGGTACGGTCCATCCGGTAAAAGCAAAATGCACAATCGGAAGTACTGCCAGTATCAGAAAAACACCGGACCAGATTCTGTAGCGGGTTGTCGCCGGCCGATTTGCCAGAATTGATGTCAAAAGACCTCCGGCCGCGATCACCAGTACTGTTTTCAACAGGAAAACAATCCAGGTGGACCAAACCAGAATGTCTAGCCAGTTATTCATATCACCGTCCTTCCTTTTTCGCTCTGTCAATCAGTTGCTGCAGGTGTAGAAATTCTTCCTCAGACAGTTCCCCGTCCCGGATGTCCAGCAAGGTTGCCACCGTATCCGCCATGGAACCGTCAAAAAATGTGGACACAAGGTGGTTGAGTGCGGACCGGCGCACTTCCTCCCGCGGTGTCGTGGGCAGGTACATGTACCGGGGGCCGTCCTGGCGATGAGTCAGTGCTCCCTTTTCTTCGAGAATTCGCATCAGGGCTCGAACCGCCGAATAGCTGGGGGGGTCATCCAGGTGGTCCAGAACTTCCTGCACTGTTGCCGAACCCATCTCGTAGATGGCATCCATGATCTGTCTTTCCCTTCGGCTTAACCGGTTCAATGCTGTCATCGTGCCTCCCTCAAATTTTTTCTTCCCAGTCCCTTTTACGAACGTTCGTGCTAATTGTTTAGCAGGATGCTAAAAATATAGCACCTCTTCATCTCCAGTCAAGCATTTTCTTTCAGATATTGTTTATTTTTTCCAACCGGGCACTGCCCGAAAGAAAATTAAGATGGGCATCAGAGAGGGGAAGTGTTCTGAAAGAAGAGAGAAGAACCGGCGCGAATCTGTAAGGCATCGTAATATTTTAGAGCATTCTCCGCTACTTTTTCCGGTCGGAATACCGAATACAGAAAACAGAACACTTCTTTGGATTTTTCTCCACGACGTTGGTTTTTTGGGGTAAAATGCAGGTGAAGATTCAAAACTCAGGAGGGTGCGGTGAAGGCAATTGGTGCTTTTTTGCTGGTATTGGTTTTTTTGTTTGTGGCAACAGCATGCGGGAAAAAGGCAGATCCGATTCCCCATGAGTCAGGGCCGGTTGCCGTGGAGCCGGTAAAATGAAGATTTCTGAACTTTTCGGCAACTTGACCTTCAATGAAAAGGTGATGCGTGAAAAGCTGTCATTTGAGGTTTTCCGGCGTTTTAAAGCCACCATTGAGCAGGGAGAACCCATAACCCGGAATGTGGCGGAGTGTATTGCCCATGCGCTGAAGGAGTGGGCATTGGAAAACAATGCCACCCACTATACCCACTGGTTTCAACCACTTACCGGTCTGACAGCTGAAAAACACGATGCATTTCTACAGTTCCATGACGGTGGCACCCCTATTGAGCGGTTCTACGCAACAGAACTGATGCAGGGGGAGCCGGACGCATCCAGTTTTCCCAGCGGTGGAACCCGGACCACATTCGAGGCCAGGGGATATACCGCATGGGATCCCAAGAGCCCCTGTTTTATTATTGAAGGGGAGATGACCAACACCCTGTGTATCCCCTCGGTATTTTTTTCCTACAATGGAGATTCTCTGGACAAGAAATCTGCGCTGATTCGGTCCACTATGGTGCTGGATGAGGCGGCGAAAGAGCTTCTCGGAGTGATGGGCTATCCGATTCCGCAGCACGTCCATGTGACAGCCGGGGCAGAGCAGGAATACTATCTTATAAACAGGGAAATGTACCGGCAGCGGGAAGATCTAATGCTCACGGGGAGAACACTTGTCGGCGCACCGCCCATCCGGGGGCAGAAGCTCTCCGACCATTATTTCGGGAGCATTCCTCCGGATGTGAAAGCATTTATGGAGGAGGTGGAATTGGAGCTGTACCGCCTGGGTGTGCCGTGCAAGACGCGACACAACGAGGTGGCGCCCAGCCAGTATGAGATTGCGCCCGTGTTTGAGGAAGTGAACATTGCGGCGGACCATAACCAGTTGATGATGATGATGCTGAAGCAGAAGGCGGCAGAACGGGGTTTTGCATTGTTGCTTCACGAGAAACCCTTTCAGGGACTGAACGGCAGCGGCAAGCACAACAACTGGTCAATGTCGGATGAAACCGGCACTAATTATTTCAGTCCCGGCAGGAACCGGGAGGAATTCTTACGTTTTCTCTGTTTTCTGGTGGCATTTGTCAATGCGATACACCTTCATGGAGTCTTTATCCGTGCCTCTGTCGCGTCGGCGTCCAATGACCACCGCCTGGGGGGGCATGAGGCTCCACCATCCATCGTTTCCGTTTTTGTGGGCAGTGCTCTGGAGCAGGTCCTGACAGATCTGAAGAATGGAAATTTCACGGAACTTACCGGGATGGAGATGATAAAAGCGGGGTTGAAATATGTTCCGCAGATAGAAAAAGACAACACAGACCGTAACCGGACGTCACCGGTGGCATTTACCGGGAACAAGTTTGAATTTCGGGCAGTGGGTTCCGGCCAGCCATTGGGTTTTCCAAACACGGTGCTAAATACCGCAGTGGCGGAAAGTATGCGGTCGCTGGCCAGGATGATTCGCAGTGAAATCAGCGCAGGCAGGGGGCAGGAAGAGTCAACCCTGGCAGCGTTGTCTGCTATGCTGGAGCAGTGTGACCGGGTGGTATTCAATGGAAACTGTTACAGCAGGGAATGGAAGGAAGAGGCCAAAAAACGGGGCTTGTCCAACCTCCGTGCCACGCCGGAAGCACTCCGTTCTGCCTTCGGAAGCGAAAGCGAAGCGGCATTTCTTCTTGAGGCAGGTGTACTGAACCAGACGGAACTGGGTGCGCGCTATGAAATCAAAGTGGAAGAGTATGCTCAAAGGGTGGAGATAGAATCGCGAACACTGCTCAAGCTGATTCGAAAGGACATTCGCCCGGCTCTGGTTCAGCAGATGAAGGACCTGGATTATCTGGACTGGGGAATTCGTACCCATTATCGGGAAGCAGTGGGCCAACTTGAACGGGATTCGGCCAGACTGGTCGGTGAATTAGAGGGGTTGCGCGAAGTGGAAGGAAGTGAAAAACAGGCTCAATTCTGTTACGGGAGCATTCTGCCGTTGATGGAAAAGATCCGGGATTCAGTTGATTTTCTGGAGGAGGAGACAGATCGACAGCTCTGGCGGTTGCCCGACTACGATCAGTTGTTGGGTCACCGATGACAATAGACTTTCTTTTCTTTCTCGGAAATCGCCTTTACCCCGGGCGTCCTCTTTCTGAGACCAGTCGAAAGCTTGCGTTTCGCCTTGCGGTGCACTATGCGGTGCAATTGGTCAACGCGGGTCTTTTTTTCAAACAGATGGGGCGGATGCCGGAATCATTGCTGTTGAAAAACATCAGTGTCACAGAAGACGGATTTCTCTTTCTGCAACCGGGTTGTTCGGGAAAGGAGGAATTTGATGAAGGGGAATTTCTGCGCCGCATCTACCGGTTGTTTTTGCAGATATTACTCCGAAAAGACGTTTTGCCCAAAGGGAAAACGCTGGGTCAGGTAATTGTAAACTATCCCAGGGAATTTACGGATGCTCTGGAGGCGCTCAACGACCCGGAAATGACACTGGTACATTTCAAGTGGCGAATCCTCGACTATTGGAAAGACAATGCCATGGATTCCCGCCTGCTTTCTTTCCAATTTCACTGCAGTCTGCCGGAGACGGCGTCCATCGTACTATTGCCATTTTGCAATGCGTTGATGCCGATTGTGGAATCCTGCGCGGGCCGGTGGACCGAAATATCTGAAGGAATACCGCTCCCCTTTGGGGCCTATGATCGATTCACCGATATATTTTATTTTCTGAATCTTCCGAAACATGGTCTGGAACGCCTTCCGGCTCCGGAAGCGCTGAAAGGCAGGATACAGACGGTGCTGGAAAAATCAGCCGGATTGATTCAGGAAGAATTTTGCGCGGTACTGCATGAAGACAATCTGGACAGCTATTCACTGGATATCTTCACCTGGCTTTCTGAGCAAGTGCCGGTAAACTTTCTGGTATTGACGCGTCAACCGTTTTCCAGCCGGTGGAACCGGAGTCTGGAATCCAGGAAGGCCGCAGTCTGGAATCCCCGGGCAACAGATGGAAAACTGGAAGTAAAAAGCGGTATTTTGTCCCGATTCGACACGGCCATTTTCTATGAACAGGCAAAATCCAGGACATCGGATTCTCTTGCTCTGGCCTTGCAGTGGATGGAACAGGATGAAGAATGGCGGGACAGTTTTTCCCCTGCATCGCTCGGACTGGATCCGGCAGAAGAAGAAGCGCTTTTGTCCGGTGTCCCCAACGAAATGCTGGAACGAAAGGGATTGTCAGAGCCGCTGGGAACTCTGTTTCCTTCCGGTTTCGAGGAACTGAAACAACTGTCTGATGAAATAATTAAGGAAGTGGAAAGGGGGACTGACGGGTTTGCGTCCCGGATTCTGACCCGCCTGGAAAATGACCCCGGGCTTTTTCTCTTGGCCCAGTCTGTGGCAGACAACGATGCGGACTTACCGGAAGAGGTTTCTTCACTGATTTGTTATGCAACAAGACAGTTTAAAGCAGCCATCAGCCATATGGAGTCATTGAAGACACAACCGGCTTTTGCGAACCTATATGCCAATGCGCTTTTTGAAAGCGGAGAACTCGATCAGATGGAGTCTTTTTGTCAGAAACAGGGAATTCGGCCCTCATGTTACAACTTCCTCATGGCTCAGCGGGGGGAAGAATTCAGTATGGAAGCACTGAGTTCGGAACACCAATTCCAGGTGCTTCTGATGCAGGGGAAACTGGAAGAGTTGAAAATCCGGCTTTTGGAATATGAGCAAAAACACGGGAAAGACCCCCTTTTCTACGAGTTTCAAGGAGAATTGGTTTTTCGCAGCGACCCATCGGAGGGGGAATTGCTTCTTCGAGAGGGAATTCAACTGGCACAGGAGAATCGACAACTGTACCGCAAGGCATTTGTCCTGAAAAGACTGGGTAACGCATTGTTCAAAATCCCCAGATTCCGGGATGCCGAGGTTTGCTATTACCAGGCAATGGAACTATTTGTTTCACTTGGAAATGCCTGGCAGTTTGAAAAAGTGGCTTACAACATGGCCATGGTTGACATGAATCTATGCCGACTGGATGCGGCGGCAGACGTTTTTCAGAAGGACCTGAAAAAGAACCGGGCAAGCGGTCACAACCGGTATGTTGTGTTCAACTTGAAGGCGCTGGGGAAAGTAGCGGCCATGGCGTATCGTTTTGAAGCCTCGGCTGCCCTGATGGAGGAGGCACTTCGTCTGGCAGAAGACGGTGGATTTGAAGAGGAAATTACCGGTATTCATTACATACTGGTCACGGTCTTTCTGGAGCTTGGAAAGCTGGAAAAAGCGCGAAAATCTCTGGACAACCTGACTGAGAGGGTAAAGGGGCAACCCTTCTGGGATACGCAGATTCACATTCTGAATGTTGAATACTTACGAAAGGCAGGAGACATTGAGGCCGCGGGAATTGAGCTGACAAGAATTGATCCCGGAAGTCTTTCTCCTGATGATGTCCTCTATGTGCGGGTCCTGGATGCCCTCATTTCTTCCCGTTCACTGGCGGAAGTGGCAGACCTCTATGCCGATGTGGGAAATGCCGGTTCTGAGCAGTTTATTTTCTCCCTTCGAGCCTGGTTGCTGGACGACTATCCCCGCCTTGTTGGGGTGGTAGATGAAGCGGAGCTGAAAGAGGACTATCAGAGGGTCCGGGCTTTTAATGGCGTCCTTGCTGACCGATTCCGTCGCCATTTCATGAACCGCAAACGAAGTTTCCTGGATCCGGAAATATTCGCCCATCTCACACGGGTGATGGGTCATGCAAAGAAAAACGAACAAGCCAGCTTTCACCAGGCGTTTCGACAAATGGGGGAGTGGGCCGGTTTCATGGATTTTGAACTGAGGAGCCCGAATACGCCCGCAAAGGATGATGCCTTTTCCATCGGAGATACAGAAGGTCGATTCTTCCTGGATGTTCAACCAGAACCGGAAGAAGAACTCATGCCTTTTCTTAAGTTTGTGGTAAAGTTTGCCGCTTCAAACTTTCCCCGGCTGTCCCCGACCGTTCGGGAAGAGACGGATTCCACATGTCCTTATCTTTCACTGATTGTGGGCCATTCTAAACCGGTGCAACAGTTGAAGGGCGAAATATCCCGGGCAGCAGATTTCATGTTTCCGGTGCTTGTGACGGGAGAAAGCGGATCCGGAAAAGAGTTAACTGCCCGTGCCGTTCATTTCTGTTCCAGCCGAAAAGACAAACCCTTTCTGGCTATTAACTGCGCAGCATTACCGGACAACCTGATGGAGAGTGAGCTTTTTGGCTATGCCCGAGGTGCTTTTACCGGTGCCCAGGTAACTCGGACAGGTTTGCTGGAGTCTGCCCGGGACGGCACGTTGTTTATGGATGAAATCGGTGAAATGCCCATGGCGACCCAGGCCAAGCTGTTACGGGTACTCCAGGAAAGGGAATTCTACCGCCTCGGTGATGCCACGCCCAGAAAAGTCAATGCGCGATTTGTCTTTGCAACGAACCGGGACCTGGAACTGGCGGTGAAAGAAAAGCGCTTTCGGGAAGACCTCTTCTACCGGATTGCCGGATTTCGTTTGTGTATGCCATCGTTGAACGAAAGACGGGAGGACATTCCGGAGCTTGCAGACTACCTGTTGCATCAAATGGACGACAGTGCGGGAAAGAAACTGAGTGAGAAAGCAAGAGAGGTTTTGTCCGCATACACGTACCAGGGTAATGTCCGGGAGCTCCAGAACATTCTGATGATGGGAATTGTTAATGCGGGTAGTGCTGTTGAAATCCAGCCGGAACACCTTCCTGTTGTGCCAAAATCGACTCCAGTGGCTTTTTCCGGAAAACTGAAGCAGGCCACCCGGGCATTTCAGAAACAGTATCTTCGACAGGTACTGGAGGAAAATGCATACAATAACTCGAAAACCGGTCGAATTCTGGGAATCACACGCCAGCGCATTATCCAGTTGAGAAAAGAATACGAGTTATAAAAAAACGGGGCAATTGCCCCGTTTTTCTCATTACCTACAGAATACCCAGGGCTTGATGTCGTTCAAGGATGATATCCGCAAGGGCATCAATTTTCTTAAAATCTTCTTCGCCGGGAAGTCCCCTGGAAAGAATCGGGTCAAAATGCTCAGCCTTGACCGGTTGAATAAGAGATCCTACCTGTTCAACAACCTTTCCTCCCCAGCCATATGAGGCCATGATGCCAACGTGCTTGACTTTCGCCCTGAGGGCGCCGGTGAAGTAAGCGGCATAGACCACCGCAGGATGGGCCCCTACCAGTACAAAGGGGGTTCCGAACACGACCGTTGCGGCGTCCACAATGTCCATGGCATATTCGCCCATGTCCGCTCTGACCAGGTTGAACAGCTTCACCTTGATATCCCTGTCAATGAGGGCGCTTGTGAGATGATCCACCATCGCACGGGTGCTGCCGTGCATGGAGACAAAGGGGATCAGTACTTTGTTTTTGACTTCATCGGAAACCCAGTCCCGGTAAGCGTCCATAATGCAGGACGGACGGTCATATGCCGGGCCGTGGCTGGGAGCAATTATTTCGATATCATAATCTTCCAGAACCTTCAGATGTTTCTGAATGATGGCCCTGAACGGCATCATGATTTCAGCATAGTAGAGCTTCGCTCCGTAAAGAACCTTTGATTCGTTCCTGACAAAGAGGTTACTGGCAGCCCGGTGGGCACCAAAGAAATCACAGGGGAAAAGAATCTTGTCTTCCTGAAGATAGGTTACCATGGTTTCCGGCCAGTGAACCCAGGGCGTCAGGATGAATTCCAGTGTCTTGTCTCCCAGGGACAACGTTTCCCTGTCCTTTATCACAATGAACCGTTCTTCCGGTATATGGAGGTGATCCACAAGCATCGCTTTGCACTTGGCGTTGGTCACTACCATGGTTTCGGGATGAAGTTCAAGAATCTTAGGGATGCCCCCGGAATGGTCCTGCTCGGCATGGTTGGATATCAGATAGTCAATGCGTTTGGGATGGACAGTTTTGAGGTTTTGAATCAGGACATTTTCCTTGTCAGGGTCCACTGTGTCAATCAATGCGGTTTTTTCACTGCCCTGAATCAGGTAAGCGTTGTAGCTGGTGCCGTCCGGCAGATGTACAAGCTCGTCGAAAAGTTCCCGGTCCCAATCAATTGCACCCACTTCGAAAATACGATCCTTCAGTTTTCTGACAGCCATTGTCCCTCCGTGAGATCCAGAATTAAACAGACGGAAACCAGCTTCATATGAGGGTATCCGCCGGTTGATGCACAAGAAAAAAGGCGGGTAAGGATATCCTCATCCGCCGAAATGTCATCGCTCAGTCTTCGTAAACGGAAAAATCTTCTTTGCCTACACCGCAAAGTGGGCAGACCCATTCTTCCGGAATGTTTTCAAAAGAGGTCCCAGCAGCAACGTCATTGTCAGGATCTCCAATTTCCGGATCATAAATGTACCCGCATACGTCACAAATATATTTTTTCATTTTTCCTCCAAATTACGGCTTCTTCAGCCTATTCTACCGCAAAATGCTGTTCTTTTGGCAGAAATCCGATGATCATACACTTTTTTCTTAGACAGTGCCCTGCGTCCCATGCTCCTGCAACTCCTGCCAGTTCTTCATGGCACGGCGAATATGGGGAATGGTGATGGATCCGCCGACTGCCAAGCCGATTGTGACCGCTTCTTCAAATTCCTGGGAACTTGCGCCTTCTTCAAAACATCGAATGGTATGGTAGAGGATACAATCGTCGCAACGCAGTACCAGGGAAGCCGTAAAGCCGAGTAATTCCTTTGTCTTTGCAGGAAGTGCGCCGTCCCGGTACACCGCGCTGTCCAGCGAGTAAAATCTTTTCAGATTCTTTCCGGCATACTTCAGGACGATTTCATTCAGTTCGTCCCTTTCCTTTTGAAAACGTGCGGCGGCGCTATCCCCTTTGTTCATGGTGCAGTGGGATCGGGGCTTGCCTGGCGCAGTTTCAGTTCCCTGTCCAGCATGAACAGGCCGCGGCTGTCATTCCCCATCAGGTGGAAAGACTGGACAATTTCGTCCACATTGGCTTCTTCTTCCACCTGTTCGTCCAGGTACCACTTGAGAAAACTCTGGGTTGTGAAGTCACTCAATTCCGAAGCAAGTTTCATCAAGTCATTGATCCGACTGGTGATGTACTGCTCGTGCTCATAGGTGGCCTCGAATGCAGCCAGGGGAGAGTCCCAGTCTTTCTGAGGCTCTTCAATTGCTTTAAATTGTGCGCGGCCACCTCTATCGACGACGTATCTGTACATTTTCATGGCGTGCATAGTTTCTTCCTCGTACTGCACTTCCATCCAATGGGCGAAGCCGGGCAGGTTCTTTTCTTCGAAATAGGCGGCCATGGCCAGGTAAAGGTACGCGGAAAAGAATTCCGCGTTAATTTGGTCATTGAGCGCTTTTTGCATTTTTTCTGAAATCATACAATCCTCCCAAATCTCAATTCTCTCATTTCAGTTAATTTTCTGTCAGGATCATATCGTCATACTCCATCTCAAAACGGAGTTTGTGTTTAGCCTCTTCCTGGGCCAGACGATACAACACATTCTTGGCCTTCTCATCCTGGGCCAGTTCTGCGAGGCTAGTGTACAGGATGTAGGACTCTTTTTCTGCCTGCATGGCGATGATCAATGCCTGCTGGTAATCGATGTTATCTGCCGGGATCTCTTCCGAGTGTAGCCCTTCCAGTATTTTCAGATCCAGAATCTGTTCCTGTAGCGGCTGTAAGTCGCCCCCCTTCTTGATTCCCACAAGAACGGCTTTGTGGCCCAATTCTTCCATGGAAAATTCGATAAAAATCTTCTTCATCCAGGGCCGATCCATTCTGTCAGCCAGACCAACGTAAAATTTTGATGCCTTTTCTTCCTCAGAAATCGCGAAATCCAGCAAGTCGTCCACTGTGTTAAAATTCATACTTCCCCCATTTGCCTGTTTGTTCTTTATTCAAAACCCTGATTTTCCTTGTTATATTTATGCCACGTATTGATTCTGATCGCAAATGTTTTCATCCGGAAGCAGGGCGCAAAAGTTAATGATGGCTCGGGCCCTTCTGACACTGAGGACAAATGCCCAGCAATTCAACGTTGTACTCCAGAATTTGAAAACTGGTCTTTTCACTCCATTCCGATGAAGGTTGCGGAAGCTCAAAATACAGATCATCAATCTTCCCGCACTTGACGCACTTGACATGATAGTGTGGGCTGACATCTCCATCAAATCGCTTCTGTTGGCCTGCAGTGTCCAGTTTCCGGATGATCCCCTGTTCTGTCAGAAGGTCCAGGTTTCTGTACACAGTACCCAGACTGATGCGCGGTAACCGTTTCCGTACCAGTCCGAAAATCTCGTCTGCAGTCGGGTGAGTTTTCAAGCCCTTGACCGTTTCCAGAATGATCTGCCGCTGTCGTGTCATCCGATGTTGTTTTTCTGCCATTGTCGCCTCCTAATCAGGAATTATTCTTATTCGAGGATATTTTACTTATTTCAGTTGTAGTTGTCAAGTACCTTTCAAATTTCAACGACTCTAAGGGGAAGGATAATGGAAAAAACAGTTCCTTTACCAACACTGCTCTCCACTTTTATTCCACCACCGTGGGCCTCAATGAACTTGTTTGCGATGGAAAGGCCGAGTCCTGTCCCTCCCCGGCGCTGGGAACGGAATGCCACGAATATTTCCCGCATAAATTCTTCCGTCATCCCCGGCCCGTTGTCTTCAACCCGTATAACGGCCAGATCACGAACCCGTTTCAGTGCTACCTGGATTCGACCCTGTTCCGGGAGAATCTGGATATCATTGATGAGAATATTCATTAACGCCTGGCGAAGGCGCCGGGCATCTCCATCAATAAGAACAGGGGTTTCAGGTAACGTGATGTCCAGTTCAACACCTTTTTCCGTGGCCTGTTTCTTCAGGAATTGAATCAAGTCATTGAGAAAATGGTTCAAATCCATAGATTCCCGTTTCAGTTCAGTGGGCCGGGCATACGTCAGGAAATTTGTCATGAGTTCATTCAAGCGGCCGATTTCGTACGTGACCAGGCGGATGGTTTCCCTGAAATCTCCTTTGGCTTGGTCATCCTGAAGAGAATCTTCCAGATCCTCCTGAAGTAGCTGGATATTGATTTTAATGGAATTCAGTGGATTCCGGATTTCGTGGGCCAGACCGGAGGCCAGAATCCCGGCTTCGCTCAAATCCACCT
>Ga0210044_10009933_pt1 | contig 11470 bp, 15 predicted proteins | sample CryGey13umfilter_2_FD_183959 | JGI IMG/M metagenome (GOLD analysis project Ga0210044, IMG submission 183959) | Groundwater microbial communities from aquifer in Utah, USA - Crystal Geyser 4/9/14 3 um filter (SPAdes) (version 2) | ecosystem: Environmental > Aquatic > Deep subsurface >...
AACGAAATACAACTCGCTCGGAATTGATGCCGTCACTGGGCTACCAATCAAAGAATAGCAACCGATCTAACGACGGGAAAAGCTGACTAAGCGTGAGGCCCATTTATAATGGAATTGGGAATATGAAAATCGCAAAACTTGCAGCAGCGCTTTGCTTGGCACAACTCGCAGCTTGTAATTCAATACCCACCATGGTGCCCGACATGGCGATGCAGACATCGCAGCCTGTGCAACTCAAAGGCGCGCATGGCCCCCTGAGTACACAGCAAAGCAAGACGATTCTAGCCAGACTTAAAAAAAATGGTGCAGATACTGATATCTTTACTAAACATCTGGTACTGGAAGAAGAGATTGTCGGCAGCCCGCTGGTGGTGGGCAACAAAGTGGATTTGCTGGTAGATGGCCCTATAACTTATAAATCCATGTTTGCAGCCATAAAAAATGCGAAGAACCATGTCAACATGGAAACGTACATCATCGAAGATGATGAGATCGGGCGGCGGTTTACTGAACTATTAATCGAAAAGCAACGCAGCGGTGTGCAGGTAAACCTTATTTACGATAGCGTGGGAGCAATCAACACACCCAATGAGTTCTTCAAACCACTGAAAGAAAGCGGCGTGAATATCCTGGAATTCAACCCGATAAATCCGCTCAATGTGCGTAAAGACTGGCAAGTCAACCAGCGTGACCACCGCAAGCTATTGATCGTGGATGGGCAAGTAGCCTTTGTCGGTGGTATCAATATCAGCAGCGTATATTCGAGCGGCTCTTTCAGCAGAGCTAAACCGACCAAAGATAATCCGCCATGGCGTGATACCCATTTGCGTATTGCGGGACCAGTAGTCAGTGAATTCCAGAAACTGTTTCTCGCAACATGGAGCCAGCAGAAAGGCGAGCCTTTGGCATCCAGAGATTATTTCCCTAAGCCCGGCAGTAAAGGGGATGAGGTAGTACGTGCCATCGGCAGTTCGCCCGAGGAGGCTTTTAGTCAGATCTATGCAACCTTGCTTTCCGCCATTAATAGCGCGGAAACCCAAGTTTTTCTGACCAACGCCTATTTTGTTCCCGATCCGCAATTGCTTGCCGCATTGAAGGAGGCGGTTCAGCGTGGTGTGGATGTAAGGCTGTTGTTACCCGAAAAAATAGATTCGGCAATGGTGTACTACGCTTCACGATCTTATTACGATGAGCTGTTGAGCGCTGGTGTAAAAATTTATGAGCGGCAAGAAGCTTTACTGCATGCCAAAACTGCACTCATAGACGGTGTCTGGTCAACCGTAGGATCAACCAATCTCGATTGGCGTAGTTTCCTCAACAACCAGGAAATCAACGCAGTCGTGCTGGGTGCGAATTTCGGAGCGCAAATGCAGACACTGTTCGACAAAGACCTTAAATCATCAAAACTTGTAACACTCGAAGTATGGAGAAAACGTTCCATCGGCGCCCGCATCAAGGAAAGGGCTGCCCGTTTGTGGGCGCGCTGGTTGTAATGCGTGCGCGTTTTAGCTTGGCATTTAACGTAGTATCGATGCGCTGGACGCCAGTTTTTGTACTTATCTGTTGCCTATTTTGGGGTGTGGGGTTCGGAGCCGAAAAGTCATTTGCCGTCGAACCCGTTATTCCCTCTGTACCGCTACGTGCCAAGTACGCGGAATTGGACAAGCAGCTACTGAATAATCAATTCCAGCGTCCTCTCTATCTTGAGTCTGCGGAATCCGCAGATAATCTGAATGGCGAAATTTATGCCGTGGTCGATTATCCGTTTGCCGTCGTCAATGAGGCGCTGAACAACCCCACGCATTGGTGTGATGTTCTTATACTGCATATCAATATCAAGTACTGTCATGCTTCCAGTAACAAGGTTGGCACTGTCCTCACCGTAAATCTCGGCAGTAAAAACGAGCAACCGCTGGCGGATGCCTATCGTGCCGAGTTCAACTATCGCAGTATGATCACGACGCCAGAATATTTCGCAGCGGAACTCGATGCCAAAAATGGTCCGTTGAGCACCCATGATTATCGCTTCCGGATCGAAGCTACACCAGTAAAAGATGGACGCACCTTTCTACATTTTACCTATGCCTATGCCCTTGGTTTTACTGGCCGCCTCGCCATGCACGGCTACCTGGCGACGATCGGTAGAGATAAGGTCGGGTTTACCCTCACAGGCAAACAAGCCAATGGACAGCCCACTTATATTCAAGGGGTGCGCGGTGTGGTAGAACGCAATACCATGCGCTATTACTTGGCTATTGATGCGTATCTTGCCGCGTTGAACACCCCCCCCAAGGATCAGTTAGAGAGACGGTTGCAGCATTGGTATAACAGCACTGATCATTATTCACGCCAGCTGCATGAAGTAGAACGGGATGACTATCTCGAAATGAAACGTAAGGAGTATCAGCGACAGCAGGTGGCTCAGTAGGTTAAATCAGCAGCAGATTATATCAATAGCGTCCAGTTTTTTGCGGTTATGAAGAACGTCTAAAACCGTATGTGCGGCATCGCACAAAATGCCTTGCTTGGAAAGACGAAAATGAAACAGTGAGGATAGACGCTGCCCGGGTGGGCACACCCTCGCGGGTGCGAGGACCTCTACGAGGCAAAGACGCACCCACCCACTTGACTGGCACAAGTCAAAGGCCGGAGACGACCGGAATACCCAGCAAGTACCCGGCTATGTATGCCACCGCACAGACTTGGTCTGATCCTGAGACTAAATTGACAGCCGTTGGGGTGGCTCTGGTTGCAAACTAAGAAGAAACGAAATGACAGACGCTAATCAATTGATGCGGGAAAATATTATGGAATATGAATCACGCATGAAGCATTTTGACGAGCTTATTGTGCGTGCAGACAAAGCCGTCGGCAAAGGCCCTGAGCATGAGGAGGTCAGGGGTAGTTTGGCGAATCTGAAACAGCAGAAAGCTGGCGTGTAGATGAGATTGAGAAAGCTGGACCCATGGGTATATGGGATGCCGTTGGCCAGCAACGGGAGAAACTGGTCGAGCGTATTGAACGCTAAATAATGAATCACTCGAGGACAACTATATGCTAGTGACATTTACAACCAAAGCCTATGCCGACATCACCATGTTCGGCGATATCGCGATTGCCATGCTGAAAATGATGGGGCAAAGCGTAACCGTGCCTGGTGCGCTTCGGGCCGAAGACGTGCCCGAAGCATTGCGTCAGTTGAAAGCCGCCGTTGCAGCGAATAATGAGCCGCCACCCCACGCAGACAAGGATGATGATGTGGATGAACCCGTGGTGAGCACGGCGCATCGTGCGATGCCCCTGATCGATTTGCTGGCCGCTGCTGCCAAGGATGGTCGCGACGTGATGTGGAAATAGCCGTCATTTATTTTTTGATGGTTTTGCGGCGTAAGACTCAGGTCAAAAGAAATAAAAATTGAAATCACTGGGCAACATATTGCGGCGCTGGAACATGCGCCGAATACTGCGAAAAAATCCGATCCCTCATCATGTCTGGCACAGGATGACGCGAAAGATAGCCGTGCTGCAAGGGTTGGATGCGGTGCAAATGGCACATTTGCGCGAACTGACAACATGGTTTCTGCACAACAAGGCGATCAACGGGGCGCAGGAGCTGGAGGTGACGCTGACGATGCGTGTCGCGGTGGCGGCGCAAGCCTGTTTGCTGATCTTGAATCTGGACACGGATTGTTTTGATAACTGGGTCGAAGTCATCCTCTATCCCGGTACGTTTCGGGTTAATCATGAACAGGCGGATGCCATCGGCCTGGTACATCACGAGAAAAATATATTAAGCGGCGAGGCATGGTTGCGCGGGTCGGTGATCCTGTCATGGGACGATGTGGAGCGCGACATTTATCATCCGCAACCCGGTCACAGTGTGGTGTTGCACGAGTTCGCGCACAAACTGGACGGCCTCAACGGAGTGGCTAACGGCTTGCCGCCATTGCGTCGCGGGATGAGCCGGGAAAGATGGGGTGAGGATTTCAACGCGGCGTATACTGCATTGTGCCGGCAAGTGGCGGCGGGTAAATCGGCCTGCATCAATCCCTATGCGGCCACCAGCCCGGCAGAATTCTTTGCGGTATGCAACGAGTATTTTTTTACCGCGCCGGATATTTTGAAAAACTGCTATCCCGGTGTACACAGGCAACTGACGCTGTTTTACCGGCCTGCATTACAAGCAAGAATACCGTAGCTTCTTAAAAAGGAGATCTGGTCAGATGGAATTCAAGGACTACTACAAGATCATGGAGGTCGCGCGCGATGCGACCCAGGATGAGATCAAGCGTTCCTACCGCAAGCTGGCCCGCAAGTATCATCCTGATGTCAGCAAGGAGGCCGACGCAGAAGCGCGTTTCAAAGAGCTGGGTGAGGCCTATGAGGTATTGAAGGATGCGGAGAAACGCGTGGCTTATGATCAACTCGGAGCCAGCCATAAAGGCGGACAGGAATTTCGCCCGCCGCCGGACTGGAACACGGGTTTCGAATTCAGCGGCGGGAGTCCCTCCGGGGGTGATGGGGCGGGCTACAGCGATTTTTTCTCATCCCTGTTTGGCCAGAACTTTCAAGGCGGCGGAGCGGGACGCGCTTCTCCGCATGCCAAAGGCGAGGATCATCACGCCAAGGTGCTCATCGACCTGGAAGATACTTTTCAGGGGGCAACCCGGGCTATCACGCTGCGGGTCCCCGCCGTGGATGCGCACGGCCATGTCGTCACTAAAGATCGCATTCTCAACGTAGCTATTCCCAAAGGCATCCGCGCAGGCCAGCATATCCGCCTCAGCGGACAGGGCAGTCCGGGCGCCGGAGAAGGCAAAGCAGGGGATCTGTATCTCGAGATCGAATTCCGACCTCATCCGCTTTACCGGGTCGATGGCCGCGATCTTTACCTTGATCTGCCAGTGTCACCCTGGGAAGCGGCACTGGGCGCAACGGTGAAGGTGCCGACACTTGGCGGTATTGTGGAACTCAAGATACCCGAAGGCTCAGTTTCCGGGCGCAAGATGCGGCTGAAGGGACGTGGCATAACGGGCAATCCGCCCGGCGATTGTTATGTAATTTTGTCCATCGCATTGCCGCCAGCCGATACCGAAGCAGCGAAGGACTTGTACCGAAAAATGGAACAGGAACTTGACTTCAATCCGCGCATCAAACTGGGCGTGCCAAAATAGGAGTATGGAAAATGAATACTGAAAATAGCTCGCCACAATTTTCCATATGCATACTGGAAGAACAAACCCAGCTGACGCTGGCCGATCTGTGCGGCGCCTGTGCCGTTCATGATCAACAGATCATCGAGCTGGTGGATGCGGGCGTGCTGGAGCCGCAGGGTCGTGAACCGGCGTGCTGGATTTTCGCCGGTGCCAGCCTGCACCGCGCACGCAAGGCTTTGCGCTTGCAGCGTGATCTGGATATCGGTCTTGCAGGGGCGGCATTGGCGCTGGATTTAATGGATGAGATTGAATCGCTGCGCACCCGTCTGCGGGCGGTGGGTGGCGAGTACTGAGCGATGAATCGCGCCGAATCGGCCGTAAAATCCGCCACCCAAATTTATCGTTAAATAGCAGTCGAGGTTCCGGTATTTTAAGAATCAATCATCTTCGGTCTAGTGCGATTTATTCAGTTGCGTCAAAGCAGACGGTCGTGAGCGGCGGCAACCGTTCACATTTTTAACGAGCGCTTATTATCGGCTCATCTCTACATCAGCTAACTCAGGAGTAGTTTCATGAAACATGACGAAACAAAAAAAATATTATTGGACGATATCGATCATTTTCGGTTGAAAGCAAAATACTACGAATCGCTTCATCTATTTGAGGCGAAAAAATATGCGGAGAAGCTTGCCTCAAACATTGAACTGGCACTGACGACCATGCCCTCCGACGACGATACAGAGATTTGCTGAAATGCGCTGCACCGTAAAATTTGTAGAGGCAGATAAAGTCGCTACGCAATAATCATCTCCATATTTTGCTGATGGGCATAACTTGATGGAATAGTTGGATGGGCCAGTAAAATGGAGGGGAGTTATAGAGATATGGCAGAGCAAGAGGATTGATGGAAATTCAGAATAGCGAAAGATGATGCGCAGTAACGCGGGTTTGATGCTGACCGAAAGGGTGAAGATGAAAGTAAATTCAAAAGATTTCCAGGTTAAAGAAGGTGAACAGGTCCAGCTCGAGAAGTGGCCGACATTAGTGAAACCGGTTTACAAATCAAAGAAGAGCTACAACAAACTTCTTGCAGCACAGGTGGCGGAATTAAGCGACTTGCAACGTCTGCACTACGCGTCTAACCGCTATTCCTTACTGCTGATTTTCCAAGCCATGGATGCAGCGGGAAAGGATGGGGCCATCCGACATGTGATGTCCGGTATAAATCCGCAAGGCTGCCAAGTATTCAGCTTTAAGCATCCCAGCGCTACGGAATTGGATCATGATTTTCTGTGGCGCACCACCCAGTGCCTGCCGGAACGCGGTCGCATCGGTATCTTTAACCGATCCTATTACGAAGAGGTATTGGTCGTTCGTGTACATCCTGAAATTCTCATCGGACAGGGGTTGCCGGACGGGCTGACTGACGAGAAAACGATCTGGAAGGAACGTTATCGCTCCATCGTGGATCTGGAGAACCATCTCCACCGCAACGGCACACGAGTTATCAAATTTTTCCTGCACCTTTCGAAAGATGAGCAGCGCAAGCGCTTTCTCGAACGCATCGACGAGCCCGAAAAAAACTGGAAATTCAGTCAGGCAGACATCGTTGAGAGAAAATTCTGGAATCAATATATGCAGGCCTATGAGGAATGCCTGAGTGCAACGAGCACAAAAGTAGCACCGTGGTATGTGGTGCCAGCCGATGACAAGGAAAACGCACGGCTTATTGTTTCAAAGATTATTCTGGATACGTTTAAGTCCCTCAAAATGAGCTATCCAAAGACGAATGCTAAACGCCAGCAAGAATTGCTGTCGATCCGACAACAGTTGATGAAAGAAAAGCCGGAAGACAAATGAGTTCCACAATTCGGCATTTACTGGCTAAAACTTTTGAGGGCAACCGTCCGTTCAGTCCGATTTTATTGTAATGACTGATTTCTGCGGTGCTTGGAAAACTCGTTGCACTGTAAGAACACAACGTCTTTACGCAAGGAGCCATTTGGGCCATAGACTCATTTGACTAGTGGCGGGTGAACTGGAGAACGCACATGCCGCGCGTATAATCCCCGACTTGAGACTGGCGCCAAGTGCCAACTCAGGCATGATAGTTCAACCAATGCCCTGATCCCTCGTTACAGAAGATCCAAGGAGCTGCTGCATGAACGATAAAATCAATCTTCCAAACGTCGGTACGGTGGTTTCGGTGCGCGGTAGTGTCGTGGATATACGGTTCGATAAGCATTTGCCACCCATCTATTCATTGTTACACGCTGGCATTGAGGGACAAATCGCTATTGAGGTACTGTCCCAACTCGATGCACATCGCGTCCGCGGAATTGCGCTGACCTCCACTCAAGGCCTCGCGCGTGGCATGGCAGTGGAAGACACCGGGGGGCCGATGTTGGCGCCAGTCGGCAAGGAAATTCTTTCGCGCATGTTCGACGTTTTTGGAAACGCCATCGACCGCCAGCCAACACCGTCTGATGTCCAATGGCGCTCAGTCCATCGAGCTCCGCCATCATTGGCGCGGCGTTCCACAAAATCCCAGCTCTTTGAGACGGGGATCAAGGTCATTGATGTGCTAATGCCGCTGGAGCGCGGCGGTAAAGCGGGCTTGTTTGGCGGGGCAGGAGTAGGCAAGACGGTGTTGCTCACCGAGTTGATTCACAACATGGTCGGGCAACACGAAGGCGTGAGTATTTTTTGCGGCATCGGCGAACGTTGCCGCGAAGGCGAGGAGCTCTACCGCGAGATGAAGGCGGCGGGCGTGTTGGGGAATATGGTGATGGTGTTCGGCCAAATGAACGAACCTCCTGGCGCCCGTTTTCGCGTCGGTCATGCAGCACTGACTATGGCCGAGTATTTTCGCGACGACGAGCATCGCGATGTGCTGCTGCTCATCGATAATATTTTTCGTTTCATCCAGGCCGGGATGGAGGTGTCCGGTTTGATGGGGCAAATGCCATCACGCTTGGGTTATCAGCCAACCATGGGCACCGAGTTGTCACAACTGGAAGAACGTATCGCCAATACCGATACCGGCGCGATTACCTCGATCCAGGCGGTATATGTCCCGGCAGACGACTTCACCGATCCGGCAGCGGTGCATACCTTCTCACATCTTTCTGCGTCTATCGTACTATCGCGCAAACGGGCGAGTGAGGGACTGTATCCGGCCATTGATCCGTTGCAATCCAACTCAAAAATGGCCACGCCGGGCATCATCGGCGCACGGCATTACGACTTGGCGCAGGAAATCCGGCGGACGCTCGCGCAATACGCAGAACTCAAGGACATCATTGCCATGCTCGGCCTTGAGCAGCTTTCTCCGGAGGACCGCAAGGTGGTTGGACGCGCACGCCGGTTGGAGCGTTTTCTCACCCAGCCCTTCTTTACGACCGAGCAGTTCACCGGTCTTAAAGGCAAGCTCGTCAGCCTCAAGGATGCGTTGGACGGATGTGAGCGAATCCTGCGCGATGAATTTAAAGACTACCCGGAGAGCGCGCTGTACATGATCGGGACGATTGACGAAGCCAAGGGAAAAGCGAAGCCTGACTCGCTCTCAGCGCCATCCGAACCCGGATCAAAAGCTGAAGCCAAGGCTGACCCGAAGCCAGCTGCCGACTCACCAGCCAAAGCCACGTCCGAGCTTTAATCTGAAAACAAAAGCGAAACCTCAACGGAAGGTCGAACATGCCGCCGACACTCATGAACCTTAAGATTCTCCTACCCTTCAAAATTTTCGCCGAAAAGACTAGTGTATTGCGCATCGTCGCAAAGACTAACGAAGGTTCATTTGGACTTTTGCCTCATCGGCTTGACTGCGTGGCGACACTCACGCCAGGGATACTGGTTTTCGAAACCGAAGCGGAAGGAGAGGTTTTCATGGCCGTCGATGAAGGCATTTTAGTCAAAGCTGGCACCAACGTGCTGGTCTCCGTTCGAAACGCTATTGGGGGAATGGATCTTGATGAACTGCACCAGGCGGTAGAACGAGAATTTCTGAATCTGGACGAGCAGGAGAAGAGCGTGCGTTCAGTGCTGGCGAAATTAGAGAGCGGATTCATTCGCCGCTTTGCGGCATTTCATCATGAGTGAAGAGCAAGAAGAAAAATCAGCGGCAGGCGAAACAGAGTTCAGCCATCAGGTAGGTGCGCAAGCGGCGCGCAAACTCAAGGCGCAACGTCATGTAACTCAGACCGTTTGGTCCGGTTTGGGCATGATGGGCTTGGTCGGTTGGTCGGTGGCGGTGCCAACACTGCTCGGCGCGGCACTTGGCATCTGGCTAGACAAAAATCATCCTGGAAGTCACTCCTGGACACTCATGCTGCTGGCTATTGGCCTGGGTTTCGGATGCTTCAATGCATGGCATTGGGTGGCGAAGGAAGACCGGGAAATACACGAACAAGAGGGGGAAAATCATGATTGACGGGATAAGCCTGGTGTTCGGCTTGATAGCGGGAATGATGTTCGGTGCGATTTTTTTCGGCGGCCTTTTGTGGACAGTGCACAAGGGCGTTTCAGCTAAACATCCGGCATTTTGGTTCCTCGGTAGTATGCTGTTGCGAACATGTATCGTTGTGCTCGGGTTCTATTTTATTTTGGGTAATAGTTGGCAGAGACTAGTGGCAGGATTGCTCGGGTTCATCTTCGCGCGCCTGATCGTGATACGGTTCACCCGAGTAGCGCAACAACAAAACCAATTAGCACAGGAGGCCGGTCATGCACCTTAGCCCCGACGAAATTATCTTCTGGCAATTCGGGTTTTTCAAACTCAACGCCACGATCGTTTACACATGGGGACTGATGGCTGTACTGGCGCTTGGATCAATACTTGTTACGCGAAAACTTGCTACAGGTCTGCAACGTTCGCGCTGGCAGAATCTGCTGGAGATCGTTGTCACCGGCATCACAAAACAGATTGAAGAGATAGGCATGAGTCAGCCGCAGAAATATCTCAGCTTTCTGGGTACCTTATTCCTGTTTGTGGCGATGGCGAGCTTATTCACCATCGTTCCCGGCTATGAGCCGCCGACCGGCTCTCTCTCGACCACTGCGGCGCTGGCAATCTGTGTGTTCGTTGCGGTGCCGCTGTTCGGCATCGAGCAGAGCGGGTTGGGCGAATATCTGCGGGCCTACCTGAAGCCCACGGTCATCATGTTGCCGTTCAATATCATCAGCGAGTTGTCGCGCACCCTGGCGCTGGCGGTTCGTCTATTCGGCAACATGATGAGCGGGACGATGATCCTCGCCATTTTGCTGACCATTACGCCCTACATCTTCCCGATCGCGATGAGCGCGCTTGGACTGCTGACCGGCATGGTGCAGGCATACATCTTCAGTATTCTGGCAGCGGTTTACATTGCTGCTGCCACACGAGTGCGCAAACCCAAGCTCGAGCCCGAAGCAAAACATTGAAGTATTTAATGCAAAATCTAATGAGAAATCAAAAGGAGACATTATGGACAGCATGACTATTATCGCGGTGGCATCAATCTTCACTGCCGGTCTGACGATCGCCATCGGTGTCATTGGGCCTTCACTCGGCGAAGGGCGTGCGGTTGCAACCGCGCTGACCTCACTGGCCCAGCAACCCGATGCCTCCGCCACCATCACGCGGACACTATTCGTCGGTCTGGCAATGATCGAATCCACCGCCATCTACTGCTTCGTGGTTTCGATGATTCTGATCTTCGCCAATCCGTTCTGGAACCACGTCATCGCGCAAGCAGCGGGAAAATGAGTCATGCTGATTGATTGGTTTACCGTCGGTGCGCAAGTCGTCAATTTCCTCATCCTGGTATGGTTGCTGAAGCATTTCCTTTACCGACCCATTCTCAACGCCATCGACGCGCGGGAGAAACGCATTGCCACTGAACTCGCGGACGCCGACGCGAAAAAGACTGAGGCACAGAAGGAGCGTGACGAATTCCAACACAAGAACGAAGAGTTCGAACAGCAGCGCACCGCGCTTATGAACAAAACGACGGAGGAAGCAAAAACTGAACGTCAGCGGCTTCTCGACGAAGCACGGGAGGCGGCCAATGCCTTGAGTGCCAAGCGACAGGAAACACTTAGAATCGACGCGCGTAACTTAAGTAAAGCCATCAGCCGCCGTACCCAGCAGGAAGTATTTGCAATCGCGCGAAAGGCACTGAAGGATCTCGCTATGACAAGTCTGGAGGAACGCTTGGCGGAGGTGTTCATCCGCCGGTTGCGGGAGATGGACGACAAGACGAAAGTCTGCCTTGCAGAAGCCCTTAAGACAGCGTCCTCCCCCGCGTTCGTGCGCAGCGCGTTTGAGTTGCCTG
>Ga0210044_10009935_pt1 | contig 11469 bp, 8 predicted proteins | sample CryGey13umfilter_2_FD_183959 | JGI IMG/M metagenome (GOLD analysis project Ga0210044, IMG submission 183959) | Groundwater microbial communities from aquifer in Utah, USA - Crystal Geyser 4/9/14 3 um filter (SPAdes) (version 2) | ecosystem: Environmental > Aquatic > Deep subsurface > Groundwater...
ATAAGTTCCAGTATTTTTTATTCTAAATTTATTTTTGATTTACTTCTGACTTCTAAATTCTGACTTCTAAATTTATTTCTCTAAATTCGTTTATAATTTCTATATTCTCCAATTCTCCAGCCTGTTAGTTTTTCAACCCAAGTGAGAAAACGCACCCGAGGTGTATAATTTTTCTTTGAAATATCGTGTTCAAATGTCCAATTCATACGTTTAATTCTTTCTTGAATTACTTTTGGGTGTGTACCTTCAAATTTTTTGAGTGAATCTATACCAGAATAATCAAAGGTTTGCATTGCTCCAAATTTATTATCTACCCATTCTTTATCCTTATAAAGACTATTGAATGCTTTCTGTTTGGCAAGCTGTTTTTGAGGAGGACGCACCCAACCATAATGATACACATAAGCATCTATATGTTTTACTTTCAGAATCGTATTCGGTTTTTTTCTAAATCCTTGTGCATCTCTAAATGAAAAAATATTCTCCCTTACTTTTACCACCCTAATTTCTCTACGATACCATTTTCTTGAATCGCCTACATAATCATAAGAACCATAAAAATGCAAATAATTGAGTAAAAGTCCATCTACCTTTTCATCATTTTTATATTTTTCCATTTCTTCTTTGATAGTAGAAAGATATTTTTCGTGAATTGTTTCATCACCTTGGATATAAACGGCCCAGTCTGTTTTTGTGCCATTTATTTTATCATTTTCTAAAATTTTGGCATAAGCTTTATCTGTTTCGGCTGCCAAAACTCTCCCTCCTTTTCGCAATGAATCGTCCCAAATACTATGATAAATTTTTATTTTATTTGTCTTCTTAGCTAAATTTTCAATCAAAGTAAGTGTTTCATCATCAGAATTGCCTACCATAATCACAAACTCATCACAAAGAGGTAAAATAGATTCCATCGCTTCTACAATTGGATAGTCTAAAGCAACAGCATTTTTGATAAAACTAAAACCAACAACTCTCATTTTTTATTTTTTTGTATAGAAAATATTTCCCACTATTATGAATTTAATTATAATTTTGAGGAATACTAAAATTAGATTCTGAATAAATAATTTAGAATGTACTTGTCAAAGAAAAACTAAGACCACTTGAAGCAGGAACAATTCGACAAATTCCACCTACACACAAAAGACCTGCACGCTGTCTTCCATAACTAAGTCCAAAACGAGAAGATCCTTTTACATAACTTGCTCCAAAATCATAATAATGTGTTGTTTTGGGTTTGTTTGCACCTGTTCCTACATAATTCATTTCATTAGATAAATAGAACGAAAAATTTGAATTAATAGTAGTTTCCAAAAGTCCATACAACCAGTTTCCAAAATCTTGTTCGGTAGCTAAATGTTGAACTTCAGAACGGAAAGCTAACTTTGAACTATGCTTATATTGAACATCTGCCACAACAGTATGCGATTTTACGAGTCCAAAACCTGTTCTTCCTTCAATTTGGTCTTTGTCATATTCTAAATAAACATAAGTAAAAATAGCTTTCCATTTTTTAGATAATTTTCTATTGATTTCTATATTAAAATCTTGATAATAGGTTCTGTCGCCTATAGCAAAAAATTCAGCTGTATAACCTTCATCGGTAGCAACTTCTACTTTATCCAAATTTCTAGCTGTGGCATAATTTATTGAAATACTTGTTCCATATTTTCCTCCTAATTTTGAACCTCTTTTTAACGAATAAATAAGTTCGGACTGAAAACCCCATTCTCCTAACATCTGAACGGCATACGGATAAAGTGTAAGTAATCTGTAAGTATGTTGTTTGGTATTAGCAGGAACAAAATTGATATAATAAACATTATCAATGGCTGTTCTTTCCGAACGAAAATCTAAATTATCGATGCGCTTTGCAGAAACAGAAAACCCTAATCGTGGACGAGAATACTGCATATTGATCAAAAATCCTATACCTGTTTTATCAATATACTTATTTACTTTTGATGGGTCTGAAGCCTTATGAACATATTCTACATTGGTAGAAAATCCTCCTTTATTAATAAATAATCTTCCTGAATACGCATCTACATTTGGTTCTAAATAATCAATCGTTCCTAAATAATCCTCATATTTACTTACAAAGCTACCAGATACAGTAACCGACAAAGGATTCAAAACGGGTTGTTGGTTCTCTTTTTCTTCTTCGGTAAGTTTTGGTTTAAAAATTTCGTGTAAAAACAATTCTAAATCTAGACCTCTGACCACACCAGCACTAAGTCTATTTTGTTTTCCAAAAGAGTTTGTTTCATCAATCGTAAAACCGTTTCGCTGCCTTCCAATAATTCCTGTCGCTCTTGCTTTTCCATTAAAATCATATTTTACACGCAATCCATCAATCGAATTATCAATACCAATAAAACGGTCTTCTTGCGCTCTCAAAACCATTCCACTCCCAAACTGCTCATACAAATTTCCAACTGTTACATCAAGTCCTTTCAAAGTATAACCCATGTATCGATTTGCAATTCCAGTTCCTCGCATACTTGTAGGATAACCCAAAAGCGCAGGTAAATAGGTTTCATAACGAACTCCTGCACGGAAATTTCCACGTTCATAATTGAGCGTAAAATAATTATTGAAACCAATTTTTTCTAATGGAACGGCTGCACCAATAACAGAATCCTCAACATAATATCTAAAATCTGTTTGTACACTTCCTGTAAGTGTTCCAAAATCTATGTTTGAAGTTTGATTGTCTTGATTTTGTGCAACTAATGAGCTAACAATCAGAAATAAAATTGAAGTTAAAAGTAGTGTTTTTTGATAGTAATTCTGTAACATAATAGTTGAGATAGAGGATTAGCAAAATTTTTGTGCAATCTACCAAATACTTTTCAAAGTTACACGCTTTTAAGTTGCTTCCTAGGGTAAACGCACGAAACTTTTTATACTGCTTTTAGTGTGTTTAAACAGACTTTAATTATCAGAGTAAATTCAATTTACAAAGTTAAAAACTAGCTTGATTTGCTTTAAACGAGTACAATTTTTTTTTCGTGCGTTTACCCTAGTTGCTTCCAATTTACCATTCACAATTTCAACTAGATAATCGTCATTTTTTTATCAATTTCTAATGCCATTGCTTCTTGGTCTAATTCTATTTTTAGCATTTTGATATAATCAACTACTTCGTCAAGGTATTTATTCATGTCTTTTTGAGTAACGTAAGTATGAACAACATATACTTTTTCATCTACCAAACCTGATTTTTCGCTATTCCAAACGCCTTTTGCTTCTTTACTGGTTGCACCTCCAAAACGTTCTGCCAAAAATTTGAGTGTTTGTTCGACGTATTTGGTCGTGTCTATTGGTTTATCAACTGAAATGGTAGAAGGAATAAAAACACCAATTTGATGCGTACGTTCCAAACGGTCTATAATTGCGCCTAACATTTCTTCTATCGGACGAGGGATTTTATAATTTGAGTCTTCTGAATCTACCAAAGAGGGCAAATCAGGCAGATAAGGGACATCAAAATCTGAATAGTCTTTGATTTTTGTTTTTTCATGTTCTGGGGCACAACGATTTACAATCGTAAAAATAGTCGCCTCATCACTTCTCACATGGTCACGAATTTGCTTTTGAAGACGATTGACGACGTGCATCGCTTCCTCCAAGGGTGGCGCAACGATAATAATCTGATTGACAAATTCTAAAAGCATCGCCAGATTTTCATCAATATACGTTTGATTTTTTATCGTAATAATGATATTTTCATAATCTGACATCATGGTATCCAAAAACAAAGTCAGACGAGCCGAAAGTGGCAAATCTGTATTTTCATCTTGAGAAAGTAAAATATCATACCCCGAACTATGCTTATAAATCTTTGTTCGTTTACGAATATTCAAATCCGAAATCAAATTTTGTGGCGTTGGATATTCCGTATAAACAGTTGTTTGTTTGGTTTGTTGTTGTAAAATACGAGCCAACGAATTTCCAATATTTGTACCCCCTGAGTTTGGCGTAAGGCTAAAAACCAAAATCAAACGTGCTTTTTTGGATGCCCTCGCTTGTCTTCTATTTGACTCAACCAAATATTTCCCTAACATTTTACAAAGACCAATACCGATTTGAGGGTAATCATACATCATTTGAATAAAATCATCACGCTGAATAACCAAAACATCGACATCACTAAGAGCCGAAACGGTAGCCGAACGAGGTTGATTTTCTAATATTCCCACTTCTCCAAATGTATTTCCTGCCATTAAATAAGCAAAAATTTGTTCTTGTCCACTTGCAATAATTTTCTTTACTGCCACAATTCCATTGATAATCAAATACAAACTATCACTCGCCTTTCCCTGCCAAACAACCGTTTCGTTAGGAAAAAACTGTCGCATTTTTGCCTTTGCAGCTATTTTTTCTAGTGCTTCTTGAGGAAGTGATGTAAAAAGAGGAGATTGCCTAAGTGCTTCAACTTTATCAGGCGATTCTATTTTATTAATTCTATCTATCACAGGATTTGTTTTTAAAACGTTGGGTGGGAATAGAGTTTTTGAAATGAATTTTAAAGTTACTATTTTTCTTAGTAAAATGGTAGAATTATTTTTAAAAAACAGGTATTGTAGAAAGGTAAGCAACGAAAACTTTTTTTAGTTTAAAAATTAAATGGTAAATTTATATTGGCTCTTATCTGATAGTGGACTGATAATAAACAAGTTTTGTGATTACCAAATTTTATTCTGTAAAAGTATTGTTTTTTCCATAGGGCAGGGTTTGCAAACCCTGCCCTATGGAAAAAACGAACTAATATTTTGCTAATAAATGAGTTAATCAAGTTTTTATTACTGTCAGTCCAAAATCTATTAAGAGCCTTTATATTTTAACTATTGAAATTACCGTAGCTTGTATCTCCACAGGCAATCTGAACATATAAAAAATGACTTATACCTTTTCACAAATCACGTCTTATTTAGAATCTATTGCACCACTAAACTTCCAAGAATCGTATGATAATTCTGGACTTTTGGTAGGAAATCCAAATACAGAAGTTACAGGAATTTTAGTTTCTTTGGACACTATAGAATCCGTTATTGAAGAAGCAAAAGCTAAAAATTGCAATCTCATTGTAGCTCATCATCCTATTATTTTTAGAGGATTGAAAAGCCTTACAGGCAAAAATTATATTGAAAGAACGGTTATTAAAGCCATTCAAGAAGGAATCGGAATTTATGCCATTCATACCAATTTGGATAATAGTCAAGATGGAGTAAATGCAAAAATTGCTAAAAAAATAGGATTAATAAATACAAAAATTCTATCTCCTAAAAACAATGTTTTTTATAAAATTAATGACGATGAAACTCAAAAAGTAGGCTCTGGAATGATAGGACAGCTTTCAGAAGCTATTTCTGTACAGGCTTTTCTAGCAAATCTCAAATCAAAAATGAATTTGCCTTTAATAAAACATACAAGTTTGGAAAACTTTAAAGGCAAAAAAATAAAAAAAATAGCTATCTGTGGAGGTGCAGGAAGTTTTTTATTAAGTGAAGCTATCAAACAAGAAGCTGATTTTTTTATTACAGGAGATTACAAATACCACGAATTTTTTGATGCTGAAAATAAAATTGTGATATGTGATATTGGACACTATGAAAGTGAGGTTTTTACAAAAGATTTGCTAGTTGATTTTCTTAAAGAAAAATTTTCAAACATAGAAATTATAGCTTGTCAGACCAATACAAATCCAGTAGAATATTATTTTTAAAGAATTATTAGGGAAAAATTTGTAATTTTGATAGTCTAAAGTAGCCGACACTTTCCAAGTGTCGGAGAGGTACAAGTATTTTTTTATTATATAATAACATGAGTGACATTTATAAAATCTAAAATAGTCCTTTCCTAGCAACAAAGTTGCGTAACCTTTGTAGAATGATAATAAAAAATAAATTTCAAAAGCTACAGAGTAGCGTAACTTTATTAGTAATTCCAAATTACAAGGTTTAGCTACTCTGTAGCTCTAATAAAGTTCATTTTTGAGGTTCTACACCCAACAGGTCAGCGAAGCTAAAGGTTACGTTGCGCTACAACTGAAAATCAAATACTTAAAAATGTCACTCATGTTGATATAATATGATAAAATAGTACCTTCTGACAGTTAATAAACTGTCAGCTACTTAAAATTTTCCTAAGAATTTCCACGCAAAAAAATAATTATTTCTTTGCGTCAAAATATATATAAAAAATGAGTTGTAATTCATGTGCAACTAATGCACAACAAATAGATACAGAAAATGAACAAAACTCAACCCATGAAGAACCAAAAGGCTGTAAAAGCAATGGAAATTGTGGTACTTCGGGTTGTAATCGTCTAAATTCATTTGATTGGCTTTCTCAAATGGAACTCCCTGATACAAAGCCGTTTGAGATTGTAGAAGTAAAATTTAAAGGAGGTAGAAAAGCCTTTTGTAGAAATATAAATAATCTTCATTTGATTACAGGCGATGCCGTAACATTGGAAGTAGAGCGAGGTTTTCATGTAGGTCATGTATCATTGCAGGGAGAACTTGTAAGATTACAAATGCGAAAAAAACGCATCAAAATGGACGATGAAAGTATCTGTGATATCGAAAGAAAAGCCACACAAACCGATTTGGACAAGCTCATCGAAGCTAGAAATAGAGAACTTCCGACAATGTACCGAACACGAGAAATCATAAACCAGCAAAATTTGGCGATGAAACTCTCTGATGTTGAGTATCAAGCAGATTCTACAAAAGCTACTTTTTATTATTCGGCAGATTCAAGAGTTGATTTTCGTGAACTTATCCGAATGTTGGCAGCAGAATTCAGAATTCGTATCGAAATGCGACAAATTAGCCTTCGACAAGAAGCCAGCCGAGTAGGTGGAGTTGGTGTTTGTGGACGTGAGCTTTGCTGTTCGACGTGGCTTACCGATTTCAAACCTGTCAGTACAACGGCAGCACGTTATCAAAATCTTTCTTTGAATACTTCAAAACTCTCAGGGCAATGTGGAAAACTAAAATGTTGTCTTAATTACGAATTAGACACTTATTTGGATGCGCTCAAAGACATTCCAGAAGTAAAATATTTGCGTACTCAAGAAGGAGAAGCACAATTACAAAAAACAGATATTTTCAAAAAACTAATGTGGTTTAGTTACAATTCTGAAAATGTTTGGTATGCTTTATCTATTGAAGAAGTAAACACAATTTTGAAACTCAATGAAAAAAAGGAGTTCCCTCCTTCATTAAAACCATCTGAATGGCTTTCAGAGGGCGAAATTTTGGACACAACACTTCAAGATAATCACATTATTGATGCTGAGGAATTTGAAAGAAATGTAAGACGAAAAGCTGAAAAAGGAGATTCAAATCCCAAAACAGATACACCTCGTAAAAGAAGAACTAGAACAAGAAGACCACGAAAAAATATTTCAAAGGCAGAAGTAGTAAATAAAACAAGTTCTAACCCAAATAATACTACCGAAAACAACAAACAAAATCAAGCAAACAAACGCAGGAAAAGAAAAAACAACCGTTTGAGACAACCAAAAAAAGAATAGTTATTTTTTGATAAAAATATCATATTTCCATTATTAATTATCCATTGTCAATTATATAAAATGAATCAAGTAGAAGAATTCAACGCTTATCGCAGCAAAATGAATGAAAAAATTATGGCTGCTGATAATAAAGTCTTGAAGCGTATTTTTAATTTAGATACAAATGCGTATGCCGAAGGAACACTAGACATCAAAACAAAAGAGCTTATCGGACTTACTTGTTCGATGGTTTTGCGATGTGATGACTGTATCAAATATCATTTAGGAAAAGCAAAAGAAGCAGGCATTTCGGACGAGCAAATCATTGAAGCCATGGCGATTGCCAACCTTGTAGGAGGGACAATCGTAATTCCTCATCTTAGGAGAGCAATGGAATATTTGGAAGAATTGAATGCGTAAATTCAGTTTTTTTGAATAAAACCTATTTTGAATACTTTTTTGAAATAGGTTTTTTCTATTTTATTATTATTCAAAAAAACCTTCGTATTGTTCTATAAATTCCGTGTTTTAATAAAATAATTCGTAATTCTATAAGTAAATTCTATGAAAAAAAAGGTTCTCAATCTCACTTATTATTTTTGGTTTTTTCTTTTATTGGTTGTTATTCCTATCAGTTGTGCTTTTTTTGCAGAGGGATTATTAAAGTTATTTTTCTTAAAAAATGATTATTTAGTTTCTCTTTTTTGGGCAGAAAAAATTGATTATGGTTTTCCTTATTATATTTCTTTGGCTTTGAGTCTAACAGCTACTGTATTAGTAGTCATTTTCTTAAAAAAGCGTTTTATGCTTTATGAAATAGAAAAAAATAATAATGGAACTATTTTTTGGATTATTAATGCTTGTTATTTACTTACCCAACACATACAAATGTATTTCTTCGAAAAATGGTGGAAATACGATAATTATACTAAACTAAAAAGTATTGATAGTAAATTATTAGAAAATACATTAGCCGAATACAGCAATCTGTATGTCTATATTTTACCTCATTTATTAAATGCTTTTTTCTTGTTTTTTGCTCTTCAAGTTCTGATTTGGATTTCAGATATTGAAAAGAATTTCAGATCTGTTCGTCTTATTTTAAAAAAAATATTCTTCTCTAAAGACGAAATGGAAAAAATACTTGATTACAAAATAGCTGTTCCAATAGATAAAGAAAACGAATTTAAAAACGAAAAAGAAGTTTTTTTAAATCAAAAAAAATATTTTACCTACTCCGACTACAAGCAATTTATTAAAAAAGTTCAATTTAAAAACTAAATAAGTCAAAGGAGTGTATAAAAAATTGTCGTTTTTTGTAGGGAAAAGGCAAGCCTTTTCCTAAACTAGCTGTCTGTATCAAAAAAAATACCTGTATGGAAGGAAAAAGCAAGCCTTTTCCCTACGTAACACAAATTGACTAAGCGATACCCAAAGAGCAGCATAGCTAATTTGTTATGCACCCAGTCAAAACCTTCTATTTATTCTTAAAATACTTAAAAAAGAGTAAAATAAAGTTCTATTTTCAACATGAGTGACATTTTAAAAAAGGCAAATCTTTACCAAATTTTATTCTGTGCAAATATCTTTTTCCATAAAGTAGGGTTTGCAAACCCTACTTTATGGAAAAAAGCAAACTATTATTTTGTCAAAAATTGGTCAATTTACAAAATTTGAAAAATGTCACTCATATTAATTTTAGTATAAAATAAATGCTTATATTTACCACATATTTGTAATTCTCCTATCATTACAACTATAAAATTTGCTTATTCCCTTTTATCTTGTTTTTTTATCAAAAAAAATAAAACAGATATTCTAATAAAAATATATGCGCTATACCAATACTCTAAAATATGCCCTTGGTGGTCTATTATTTGGTTTATTTTTTCCTCTATTTGCTTGGTTGCTTGATGGCTTTTTCTTCAAACAACTTGCCTTTGGCTGGTCTATGATTGCCACATTGCACAAGATCAATCCTATTCATTTTGTTATTGATATCGCTCCTTTAGTTTTGGGAGGTGCTTTTGCTTATATGGGTTCTTTGGCAGACAAACTTATTGCAAGTTATCAAAGAAAAGGAATTGATTCAGAACAATATGCAAAAGAAAATAATGCAATTTTACGAAAACTGCGAATTGGAAATATAGCTGCACCAATTATTATTACCATTCTCTTATTAGGAAGTTATTTATTTGTTCAAAGTTTTATATCCGACCAGCAAAATGATGCTCCTGTAATTAATATGTCAGGAAGACAGCGTATGTTGAGCCAAAAAATAGCTAAAAGTGCCTTGTATATAAGCACGACTTCATCACAAAGTGAAGAGCAAGTTCCTTACATGAATGCTTTAGATATAGATATTAAAGAATTTGAAACAGCACATCGCAATTTGACAGAAAAAGAAAACACATTAGATTTTAATAAAAATCATGTTAATTCTGAAGAAATAAAATCTTTATATGACTCAATTACTCCCTATTACAATGGAATTTTGGCAGGTATAGAGCAACTTCTAGAAGCCAACAAGGTAACAGACCTAGAAAACAGCAGAATAAGCATGCAAGATGCTATTCAAAAAATAGAACGCAATGAAAGAGCATTTCTATTCATTATGGATAAAATTGTTGTTACTTATAAAGAAGAATCACAAGAAAAACTAAATAAAATAGAAATAGCGCAATTTGCTGTTGTGGGCTTTCTCATTGCTTTTGTATGGTGTATCTCGTTTTTTGTTTTAAAGCCAATGATAGATAGAGTGAAACTAGCTTTTGTAGATGTAGAAAAAGCTACTAAAGAACTAGAAATAAATAATGAAGAATTAGCAGCGTCAGAAGAAGAGTTACGCCAAAACGCCGAACAAATGAAACTCGTCAATAATGATTTAGCTAATTCACAAAGAGAACTAAAGGTCTATATTGATAGAGTTTCAGAAGCCCAAAAAATGGCAAAACTAGCAGCTTATGATTTAGATATCAAAACGAATGAAATTACGCACACCGAACATCTAAACCATATATTTGGAGTTGATGAAAATGTAAAAATTGATACTACATTTTTAGAAAAAGTCATTCATCCAAAAGATTATCCTATCCTATTAGAAAGTCAAAAGAAAGCCATAGAAGACCATGAAGATACGTTTTATCGTCTGCGTATCAAAACCGATTACTTTGCAGATTGGCACTGGTTTCAAGGAGCTACTCATGGTGTTTTTGATAAAAAAAATACTTTGGAATATATTGTAAATAGCTTACAAGATATTACAGAAACTATAAAGAAAGAAATAGAAATAGAAAAACTTCTTCAAGAAACAAGTATGCAAAATCAAGAATTGCAGGCTTCAGAAGAAGAACTCCGTCAAAATACAGAACAATTACAAGTCATTAATGATAATCTTTTTGTAGCACAGAGAGAAGTAGAAGAAAAGCAAAATCTTTTAATACGTGCTGAAAAACTATCTCAAATTGGTAGTTTTGATATTATCGTTCAAAATTTGAGTTTTAGTTACTCTGAAAATCTAGCAGCCATGTATGGTTTACATAGACATGAAATGGACGACATTAGAGAGCATCAAAAATATTTTAGAGAAGAAGAAGGAGAACAAATTAGAGAAAACATCAAAGAATTATTACAAGGAAAAAAAGATACCTTTTCTATGGTAGGACATTTTATGCCTCCTAACCAAAAAGAAATTAAAATATTAAACTTAGAAGCAAATCTAATTAGAGATAGTTATGGAAATCCAGAACGCATATTGGGTGTAGTTCAAGATGTTACTCAAATTACGCTACAACAAGAAGCATTAGAACAATCTCAAAAACAATTAGAGTCTATTAGTAATAACTTACAAGGAATTATGTATCGTTGTTTGGTAGATGAAGATTGGACAATAAAATTTATTTCTAAAGGCATAGAACGCATTACAGGGTATCCATTTG
>Ga0210044_10009936_pt1 | contig 11466 bp, 4 predicted proteins | sample CryGey13umfilter_2_FD_183959 | JGI IMG/M metagenome (GOLD analysis project Ga0210044, IMG submission 183959) | Groundwater microbial communities from aquifer in Utah, USA - Crystal Geyser 4/9/14 3 um filter (SPAdes) (version 2) | ecosystem: Environmental > Aquatic > Deep subsurface > Groundwater...
GTGGGCGCCGAGATGCTGCTGCAGGAGCTCAGGCGCGGGGACCCGGCGGTGGAGGTGGTGATCGGCGCCCCACCGCCCGCCGATCTGTTGCGCGCGCGCGCCGGTGGCCCGTCGGATGCGCCTACCGTCACGGTGGCCAGCTAGCATCTGGGCCATGAGCGGCTTCGAACCCATCGCCGTCGTCGGCCAGGCCTGTGTGCTCCCGGGGGCGCTCTCACCCGAGAGGCTGTGGCAGGCCGTGAGCGCGGGTCGAGACCTGCTCTCCACCGTGCCGCCGGGGTACTGGCGCGTGGACCCCGCGCTGGTGCTGACCCACAACGCACAGCAGGTGGACGACCACACCTGGACCGACCGGGGCGGCTACGTGCGGGGATTCGAGGAGCTGTTCGACCCGGATGGGTTCGCCTTGCCCGTGGACCAGATCCAGCAGCTCGATCCGCTGGTGCACTGGCTGCTGCACTGCGGCCGGGAGGCGCTGTCGGGGATCGCGGCCTCGCGGATGGCCGGTCTGCGGCGGCGGGCCGGCGTGATCGTGGGCAACCTGTCCTATCCCTCGTCGTCGCTGTCCCGGCTCGCCGAGTCGATCTGGTTCGACCACGTGCTCGAGCGCTCGTTTCTCGACGGACGGGCGCGAGAGCTGGCGCAGATCCAGCGGCCCACGGCGATCAACCGCTTCATGTCGGGTTTGCCGGTGCAGCTTTTGGCCCGCGCCCTGGAGCTCGAGGGAGGAGGCTTCGCGCTGGACGCGGCCTGCGCCTCGTCGCTGTATGCGGTGAAGCTGGCCTGTGACCGGCTGCATGACCGTCGCGCGGACCTGATGCTGGCGGGGGGTGTGAACCGCGCCGACGATCTGTTCATCCACATCGGCTTCTGCGCGCTGCAGGCCATGAGCCGCAGCGGGCGCAGTCGCCCGTTTCACCGCGAGGCCGATGGTCTGATGCCGGCCGAGGGGGCCGCGCTGCTGGCGCTGCGTCGGCTGGATGACGCGGTGGCCGACGGGGACGTGATCCTCGGCGTGATCCGCGCCATCGGGCTGTCCAACGACGGCCGGGGCCGGGGGCTGCTGGCGCCCTGCCCGCTGGGGCAGGAGCGGGCCATGCGGCTGGCCTACGAGCAGTCGGGGCTCGAGCCCCGGTCGGTCTCGGTGCTGGAGTGCCACGCCACGGGGACGCCGGTGGGGGACGGGGTGGAGGTCCGCAGCGTGGCCCGGGTCTTCGACCACGACCTGGCGCTGGGCTCGCTCAAGTCCAACCTGGGCCACCTGATCACCACCTCCGGTGCGGCGGCGATGATCAAGATCCTGGCCGCGATGCGCGAGGAGACACTGGCGCCGTCGCTGCATGCCGAGGACCCGCTGCCCGAGCTGGCGGGTACGTCGCTGCGGGTGCTGCAGCGAGCGGAGCCCTGGGAGCAGCGTCAGGGGCCGCGTCGCGCGGGGATCAACAACTTCGGCTTCGGCGGCAACAACGCGCATCTGGTGCTGGAGCAGTGGCAGCCGGCAGCGCGCCCGGCGCGGTCACATCCCGAACCGAGAGCGACTGCGGGCGAACGTGGCGCCACGGCCTCGGGGGATGTGGCGGTGGTGGCGCTGCAGGCGATGGTGGCCGGCGGCGCGGATCGCGCGGACTTCGCCACCGATCTGTTCCTCGGTCGGAGCCGCATCACGGAAGGACCGGGGGCCGTGTCGCTCACGGGCGGCTGGGCCACCCAGGTGGAGCTGCCGCTGACCGGGCTGCGCTTCCCGCCCAACGACCTGGACGAGACGCTGGGACAGCAGCTGATGGTGCTGCGGACGACGTTGCTGGCGCTTCAGGAGTGCGGTTCGCTGCCCCGGGAGCGCACGGCGGTGCTGATCGGCATGCAGTGCGACGCGGAGGTGGCGCGGTATGGCGCCAGGCTGCGAATGCCGGGCTGGGCCAGGGACTGGAGCCGGGCTCTGGGCCTTGATCTCGATGAGGAGTGGCTGGCGAGCGCCCGCCGCGGCGTGGGCTTCCTGCGCAAGGCAGCGGGTGTGGTGGGCGCCATGCCCAACATCCCGGCCAACCGCATCAACAGCCAGTTCGATCTGGCCGGACCGGGCTTCACCGTCTCGGCCGAGGAGCTGTCGGGGCTGGTGTGCCTCGAGCTGGCGGCCCGCGCGCTGCGCGCCAAGGAGCTGGACGCGGCGGTGGTGGGGGCGGTGGACCTGTGCTGTGAGCCGGTGCACGCTCTGGCGCTGGAGCAGATCGGCAACCCGGGTCGGGACATCCCGGGCGACGCGGCGGTGGTGCTGGTGCTCAAGCGTCTGGAGGATGCCCGTCGGGATGGGGACACGATCCATGCCGTGCTGTCCGACGCGGACACCCCGCCGTGCCTGCGGCTGGGGCTCGATCACGATCAGTCTCATGCGCAGCTCTCGCTGACACCGCAGTTCGGCCACGCCCACGCCGCCAGCGGGCTGGTGCACCTGGCGGCGGCCGTGCTGGCCTGCGAGCATCGCGTCTCGCCGGGCGGGGTCGGGAAGCCGGCCCGGCCGTGGTGGCCGTCCCGGACGCCTCGATCCGTGGAGCTGCAGATGGACTCCATCGGCGGCGTTGGTTCCCGTGCGGTGGTGCAGACCTGTGACGCCCCACGCCCGCTGCTGCTGCAGTACCTGCCGCGGCTCCAGCTGTACGAGGGACCGGGGCTGACACACGTGGTCCCCCCGGCGAGCGAGGCGACGGAGCGTGGGATCCTCGATCCGCCCCGGTACCCACGCCAGCGGCTGGCGTTGCTGGCAGGCGACGAGACCGAGCTCGCGCAGCAGGAGGCCCGGGCGCGGCAGTTGCTGCAGCAGGACGGCGTGTCGGGTGAGCTGGCGCCCGGCATCTACTACTATCCGCGGCCGCTGCAGGGCGAGCTGGCCTTCGTCTTCACCGGTCCCGCGGGGGTCTACCCCGGCATGGGGCGCGAGCTGGTGCTGGCCTTCCCCGAGCTCTTGGCCGGTCTGCACCGCCGATGCAACTGTGTCGAGCAGACCGGCGCGTGGGTCTACGACCCGGACGTGGAGGAGGCAGCGCTGGGGCCGCACGAGAAGCTGTGGGGCAGCTCGTATCTGTCGCAGCTGCACGCCGAGGTCTCCCGGCACCTGCTCGGCCTGCAGCCCCGGGCTGCCATGGGTTTCTGCTCGGGCGAGACCAACGCGCTGTTCGCCATGGGGGCGTGGAACGACCTCGACACGTTCTACCCCGCGCTTTTGGAGGCGGGGGTCTTCAGCCGGCACATCGCCGGCGAGCTGCAGGTGCTGCGCGCGCCGTGGCGCCTGACGTCCGACGAGCCGGCGCGCTGGATCAACTGGCGCGTGCTGGCGCCCGAGGAGCGAGTGCTCGAGGCGTTGGGGCAGGAGCCGCGCTGCCACCTGACCATCGTCAACGCCCCGGGCGACGTGATCATCGGTGGCGAGCCCGAGGCCTGCCGCCGGGTGGTGGAGCGCGTGGGCCGCTCGCGGGCCTATCGTCTGGGCTACGACGTGGCGATCCACTGCCCGGAGTTCGCCAGCTACGGGTCCGACTGGCGCAAGCTGCATCTCAGGCCCACCATGCCGGTCCCGGACGTCCGGTTCTACTCCGTGGCCAGCGGCGAGCACTACCAGGCCAGCGCCGAGGCAGCCGCGGATGCGCTGACCAACATGGCCATGGGTCGCGTGGACTTTCCACGGCTGGTGCGCCGCGCACACGCGGACGGCGTGCGCATATTCGTCGAGCACGGACCGCGGGATGGCTGCACCAAGTGGATCGGGCGCATCCTCGAGGGCCAGCCGCATCTGGCCCTGGCGCTGGACGACACCTCTCGGTCGCCGCTCGCGCACCTGCTGCAGGTCGCGGGGCAGTTGTGGGCCGCCGGCGTCGCGGTGCAGATGGATGCGCTGCTGGATCGGCTGACGGCCGACCCTCGACCTCGGTTCACCGGTCCGATGCGGAGCTATCCGGCGCACCCCGAGACCCTGCGCCTGCCGCCGCTGCCGGCGCATGGGGAGCAGGCCCAGTTGATGGAGCCCGCGCCGCCGCTCCCACCGGTGCTGCAGGCCGCGAGGCTGGCGGAGCTGGCTCCGCCCCCCACGACGCCCCCCACTGGCCACGGCCTGGTGGCGCACGCGCACCGTGCCTTCCTCCAGCAGCAGACGGCGGTGCACCAGCAGTTCCTCGCCATGCGAACGCGATCGCTGTCCCGGCTGGCCGAGGTCTGCCAGCGGCTGCCGATGTTGCCTGCGCCGTCACATCTGGTCGCCCCCGTGTCGACGATGGCGGTGGCGCCGTCCCGGTCGGCGACGTCGGACTCGACCGGTCCGAGCTTCGATCGCAGGCAGCTGGAGCAGCTGGCCTCGGGTCGGATCTCCAGCGTGCTGGGGCCGCTGTTCCAGCAGCAGGATCACCACGCACGGCAGGTTCGGTTGCCCGAGCCGCCGCTGCTCCTGGTGGACCGCGTGACCGGCATCGCCGGTGAGCCGGGCTCCATGGGCAAGGGCGCGATCTGGACCGAGACCGACGTGCAGCCCGACGCGTGGTACCTGCACGACGGCTACATGCCCTCGGGGATCGTGGTCGAGTCGGGGCAAGCCGACCTGCTGCTGATCTCGTGGCTCGGCGTGGACTTCCTCAACCAGGGCCAGCGCGTGTACCGCCTCCTGGGCTGTGAGCTGACCAACCACGGGTCCCTGCCCCGGGTCGGCGAGACGCTGCGCTACGAGATCCACGTGGACGGACACGCACGAGCCGGCGCGGTGCGGCTGTTCTTCTTCCACTACGACTGCTTCGTGGGCGACGAGCGGCGGCTCTCGGTGCGTAACGCCCAGGCCGGGTTCTTCACCGACGAGGAGCTGAGGCTGTCCAGGGGCGTGCTGTGGGACGCCGACACCGCCGAGCACAAGCCGGACGGGCGCCGCGATCCGCCGCTGGTGCGGTGCACCCGGAGACGCTTCGACGCACGACAGGTGCGCGCCTTCTCGCAGGGGCGGACCCACGAGTGCTTCGGGGAGGGCTTCGAGCGCACGCTGAGCCACACCCGCACGCCGCGGATCCAGTCGGGGAAGATGCTGCTGCTGGACGAGGTGGTGCAGTTCGATCCCGACGGCGGGCCGTGGGGCCGGGGCTACCTCCGGGTGGACAACGCGCTCCACCCCGACGACTGGTACATGCAGGGCCACTTCAAGAACGACCCGTGCATGCCGGGCACGCTGATGTGCGAGGGCTGCCTGCAGGCCATGGCGTTCTTCCTCACGGCCATGGGCTGCACCGTGCACAACGACGGCTGGCGCTTCGAGCCGGTGCCGGACGAGACCTACAAGCTGCAGTGCCGCGGGCAGGTGATCCCCTCCTCGCGCAAGCTGACCTACGAGGTCTTCGTCGAGGAGCTCATCGCCGGGCCGCGGCCCACGATCTTCGCCGACATCCTGGGCACCTGCGACGGGCTGAAGATCTTCCACGGCCGCCGCATGGGCCTGAGGCTGGTGCCCGACTGGCCCATGACCAGCATGGACCTGACCCAGCTCGATCGCGACGTGGATCGCGAGGTGGCCGTGATGCCGGACGGCTTCCGCTTCGACTACCGCTCGCTGCTGGCCTGCGCCTGGGGTCGGCCGTCGGAGGCCTTCGGCGCCATGGCGACCATCTTCGACGGCACGCGGCACATCGCCCGGCTCCCCGGTCCGCCCTACCACTTCATGTCGCGGGTGACGCACGTCGAGGGCGAGATGGGATCGCTGCGCACCGGCGCCAGCATCGAGCTGGAGTACGACATCCCGCCCGACGCGTGGTACTTCGACGAGAACGGCGCGGCGGTGATGCCGTTCTGCGTGCTGCTCGAGGCGGTGCTGCAGCCCTGCGGCTGGCTCGCGGTGTACATCGGCTGCCCGGGGAGCGCCCCCATCGACCTGTTCTTCCGCAACCTCGACGGCACCGGGAGGGTGCACGCCGAGCTGCCGCGTGACGCCGGCACCCTGCGCACGCGCACCACGCTCACCAGCATCTCGCGCTTGGGCACGATCATCCTCGCCTCGTTCGAGGTCGAGTGTCGCGTGGACCAGACGCTGGTCTACACGCTGCAGACCGGCTTCGGCTTCTTCCCCGCCGAGGCGCTGGCGTCCCAGGTGGGGCTGCCGGTGGACGACGCGCAGCGGAGCGAGCTCTCGCGGCCCTGTGACCTGGAGCTCGATCTGCGCCGGCGCGACGCGAGCACCGCGCGCTACTTCGAGGGGTCGGCGCGGCTGCCGGGGCCGATGCTGTTGATGCTGGACCGCATCACTGGCCTGTGGCCCGAGGCCGGGCGAGCCGGGCTGGGTCGGGTGCGGGGGGACAAGCTGGTGGACCACCGGCAGTGGTTCTTCAAGGCGCACTTCTTCCAGGATCCGGTGCAGCCGGGATCGCTGGGGCTGGAGGCGATGCTCCAGCTGTTGCAGTTCTACATGCTGCACCAGGGGATGGATCGCGAGCTCGAGAACCCGCGGTTCGAGCCCATCGCCCTGGGGCGCTCCTTCACCTGGAAGTACCGCGGTCAGGTGATCCCCGAGCGGGAGCGGGTCACCGTGGAGCTGGAGATCCTCGAGCGCGGACGGGACGACCGGGGCGTATATGCCGTGGCCGAGTCCTCGATGTGGGTCGACGGGCTGCGCATCTACCACACGCCCAACCTGGCGATGCGCATGGTGGCGGGGCCTGCCCCACAGCAGGACACCGAGCTGCTCGATCCCGCGGTGGATCGCTGGCTGCAGGACCACCGCCCCAACTGGACCCTACCCACGCTGCCGCTGATGAGCATGGTGGACCGGCTGGCGGCGGGTGTGCTGCGGGAGGCAGGGGGCCAGGCGTCAGGGATGCAGGTGGTGCAGGTGCGGGACGTGCAGATCACCGGATGGCTCGTGTTCGACGGGCCGCGTCGGCTGCGCACCGAGGTCGTGCACGTCGAGGACGGCACGTATCGGGTCAAGCTGTCGGCGTGGCGCGAGGCGTCGCGCGCCGACCTGTCCCGCTTCGAGCCGGTAGCCACTGGCACCGTGGTCCTGGCTCCGAGCTACCCGGCGCCGCCGTCGGGCCTGCCCGCGCTCTCGTCCACCGAGACCATGCCCGACCCCTACGCCACGGGCGCGCTGTTCCACGGCCCGGCGTTCCAGCTGCTGCGGCGGCTGGAGCTGGGGTCGCAGGGCTCCACGGCCTGGCTCGACGCGGGTGGCGGGCAGGTGCCGTTCGGATTGCTGAACCAGGCGCTGCTGGACGCGGCGGTGCACGGTATCGTGCACGACGAGCTGGAGCGCTGGTCCGACCGTGTGCCGCCCCGGCACATCGCCTATCCCTTCGCGCTGCGCCGCGCCACGTTCCACGGCCCGGCTCCGCGGCAGGGCGAGGTGCGCTGCGAGACGCGCCTGCTGGGCTTTGCCGAGCCCGCGCCGCAACCGGACAGCCCGGAGCGGTTCCCGCTGTTCCAGATCCAGCTCTCGGTGCCGGACTCCGCGGCCGCTCCGGGCGGTGAACGGGTGTGGGCCGAGCTGGAGCTGGTGGAGGTGCTGATCCCCATGGGTCCGCACGCCGACGATCGCCGCAAGCGCATCGATTTCCGCGATGGCCGCTTCGTGGAGGGCGCCGGGCTGTCGCGCTTCGAGGGCGAGACCACCCGGCTCACCGACGAGGAGGTCCGCTCCCGGGACTGGCTCCGGGGGAGCGTGGCCCATGCATACGCCGTGCGATCCGACGGTGAGGCGATGACGCGGGAGCTGGCGATCAAGGACCACGTCGCTCAGCGCGCGCAGGTCCACCCGGCCACGGTGCAGGTCGGCGCCGATCTGGACCACGGCGTGGTGGCGGCCCAGCCGCTGACGCGCTTCCCGGTGCAGGTGACGCGGTCGGGCCAGGAGGTGGTGGTGACCGACGCCGGGCCACCTCGACTGGACCTTCAGGCGCTGCGCGCCTTCGGCCGTGAGGCCTTCGGCCTCGGGCCCTGGCTTGGCGAGGATCTGTCGCTGGGGCTGTGCCGGCAGTTCCTGCGGCGCGTGGTGCTGGACGATCCGGCGGCGCTGGAGCCGCTGCGTGACACCAGCGTGCTGCTGCTGGGCAACCATCAGGTCCAGATCGAGTCGATGATCTTCCCCATGGTGGCCACCGCGGTGCTGGGGCGGCACATCGTCACCGTGGCCAAGGAGGAGCACCGCACGGGCTGGATCGGGCCGCTGAGCTCCTTCACCTACAGCCACCCCGGCGTGGACTACCCGCGGGTCATCATCTACTTCGATCAGAAGCACCCGGCCTCGATGTTCGGCGTGCTGGAGCAGCTGCGGCGCGAGCTGACCCGGGAGCGGCACTCGGTCTTCGTCCACGTCGAGGGTGAGCTGGCCCTGCGGTGCGGCCTTGCGGTGGAGCGCATCAGCTCGGTGTTCATCGATCTGGCCCAGGAGCTCCGGCTCCCCATCGTCCCGGTGCGCCTGACCCGTGGGCTGCCGCTGGAGCCGCTCACGGAGCCGCTGGACTTCCCGCTGGGGTTCACGCGCCAGGACTTCCACCTGGGGCGGCCGCTGCTGCCCGACGAGCTGCGGGAGCTGCCCTACGCCGAGCGCCGACGCCGCGTGCTGGACGCGCTGAACCACGTGGGTCCAGCGCTGGAGCAGGAACGTCCGGGCGCGCCGGACCTGGAGTTCACCCGGCGCGTGGAGCAGATCGTGCGGGAGCGCGGGCTGGACCCGGTTCGCGCCGTGGTCCTGGCGATCCTCGAGCAGACGCCCGCGCCCAGCGAGCAGACGCGACAGCTGCTGCTGCAGCTACAGTCGGCCGGGGCGAACGGGAGCACGACGGATGGCTGGCTGGAGCAGGCGCGGCGCTGGCTGGTGGGGCGCTGAGCGGCGTCACCGCCGCACCGCAGCCTTCACGGCCATGGCTACTTCACGGCTACATGATGCACATCGCGACCTGCATGCACTGACCCGCGGCTTTGGCCGTCTTGGCGCACTGGATCTGCTGTGCGGTGAGCGCCATGCACGCGCCATAGCAGGTCCAGTACTGGCTTGAGGGTAGCAGGCTGCAGGGCGGACCGGTGAGGTAGGTGCAGATGTCGGCGCAGTCCTGCGGCGGCGGCGGCGGCGGCGGCGGCGGCGGGGTGGTGCAGGCGTTGAGCGCGGGGCAGCTGCCGGCCACCGCGGCCTTCAACACGCAGGCCTGGCTCGTGGCGGTCATCCCGGAGCACCAGGTCTGGCACAGGTTCCACTGGGCCGGGGTGAACGTGCCGCACTGGATCGCCAGGTTGCACACCGTGTCGCATGGCATGGGACCGGCATCGACCCACGGGACGCTGAAGTCGGGCCAGTAGGGGTAGCCGTCGGAAGGCCACGGGCCAGCGTCGGGCCACCAGGGCGTCGGTCCGTCGGTCCACCAGGGGTGGCCGTCGGGCAGCCAGGGGTTTGGACCGTCGACCCACCAGGGGCGTCCGTCGGGTCTGGGAGGTAGGTTCTCGCTCCATTGCGACTGGTCGCGGGGACCATCCGGATCGATGCCACCGTCGCTCCCGGAAGCGCGTGTGCCGCAGCCCGAAAGCCCAAGCAGCGCCACCATGGCCCCGAACACCAGATGTCGTCCCATCATGTCACCTCGTCCTGGATGACCACATGATAGGCGATCCAGGCAGCCGGTTCCACACGTGGGGCGACACAGCGCCTCCGGAGCCAGCTTTGGATCTCAGCGGCAGTACTGGACCTTGAAGCTGGTGATCTGGGTGCAGGACGAGCCGTACGGGGTGTTCTGGCACGTGATCCAGCTGGCCCAGTTGCCGCAGTCCGGCACCTTGTTGCTGCCCCAGCCGTCGCCGCTACACCCGCCGCTGCTCTTGACGCAGTTGACCTTGTCCGGGAACTGTTGCTCCTCGGTGCCGTCGCAGTTGTAGTCGTAGTCCTTGAGGACCTTCGTGGGGGCATAGAAGAAGCTCTGCTGCTGCGGGTGGGCGTCATCGTCGGCGTCGTTACAGTCCCCGCCGGTCTCCACGTACCCCGGGACCGGGTTGCAGCTCTCCTGCTTCTGGTTCGGGTCGCCGTAGCCGTCCTGGTCCTGGTCCGCGTAGTACGTCGTCTTCTGGCAGTCGTTGCACTTGCCGTCCACGCAGCCCAGGGGGCAGGGGGTGATGGTCTCGAGCCCGTCAGCCGTGCAGCTGACCACGTTGGAGCCGCTGCAGGTGGGGTCGGACTCGGGATCGCACAGGTCGCAACGCTGAGCGACGGTGTTGCAGTCGAAGGGGGCGCAGGTCTGGGCCACGATGCCGGTGCCCGTGGTGTTGCAGCGCACGAGGTTGTTCCCCTTGCACTGGAGAAACGCATTGGGCGTGCAGGCAAAGCCGTCCGGCAGGGAGACGCTGTCGGTGGGCGGTTGACCGTCTCGGCCAGCGTCGATCATGCCGGCTTCCCACGGAAGTGGGTTCGAGCCATCGACCTCGAGGTACGCGGGGTTCCGGCTGGTACAGCCGCCCAGCAGCAGCAGGGCCACCAGCAGCGGGTGGCTAGACGTCATGAGTTCCTCCACGAGCTTGTGTTATTGAGTATGCGAGCGAGATGGGGGTTTGGCTACATCGGGAGCCGATCGGGGGCTGGATGTAGGTCTGGCGCGCACCAGGATGGAGCCTGGTTCCCCGGCCAGAACGGGCGTAGAGTCGATCTGAGGAGGGGAAATGCCTGTCCGGTGGCTCCTCGGTATCTCGATGGTCCTCATCACGTCGACGGGACGAGCCCAGCTGCCCGCGCCCGCGTCGAGACCGGTGGGCGAGAGGATGCGCGACGCACAGGTTCAGCTTCGACGTTTCCTGGCCCTGGACCCGACACAGATCCGTGATCCCTCTGCGTTCTTCCGGGCGGGCAAGACGGTGATCGACGAGCTCGAGTCCGTGATCGTCTCCGACGTCAAGCCGCACTCGGTCCTCGCAGTCTGCGATGTGGGACTGGCGCTGAAGCACCTGTGGGACCACGAGGCGCATCTGTGGAAGCACCAGAAGGACTGGCTGCGGCGGGTGTACGCGCCCCCGGCGGGCTACTTTCGCCACTGCCAGGCGCTGGCAGAGAAGCACCGGATCGACGTGGGCCAGCAGCTGGCCGGCGCGTACCAGTCGCCGCGAGCTCCAGGCAGCGTGGTGGCGTGCCGTCCGGCGGACCTGTTCGGACGGCTCACGCCGTCGGCCCACTACCTGCGGCAGTGCGGGCAGTACGTGCGCGCGGAGGTGCGTCGGCTGCTGAAGGCGGCCCGACGTCAGGCAGATCGAGATGACGAGCGCGCCCTGGGGCTGATGGAGCGGGCCCATCGCCTGGACCGGGCGTCGTTGCAGGTCCGGTGGCGCAAGGTGGAGGCGATGGTGAGGGTGGGTAATCTCACCGGCGCCATGCGCGAGGTCGACTGGTGTTTGCCCGGCTGGACGGAGCCGTGGCGTTCAACCTCGAGGGCGTGGATCGCGTTACCACGTTACCGCCGTTTTTGGCCTCGAGATCGGCGGTAACCC
>Ga0210044_10009937_pt1 | contig 11466 bp, 9 predicted proteins | sample CryGey13umfilter_2_FD_183959 | JGI IMG/M metagenome (GOLD analysis project Ga0210044, IMG submission 183959) | Groundwater microbial communities from aquifer in Utah, USA - Crystal Geyser 4/9/14 3 um filter (SPAdes) (version 2) | ecosystem: Environmental > Aquatic > Deep subsurface > Groundwater...
AAAATCATGAAAATTGTAGCTATTAAAATTGGCTGAAGAGAAAAACCTGCTCGCCAAACCAAAAATAAAAAATAAAAAGAAAGTAAAATAGGAATCACTGCTCCTCCTAAATTAATAGCAATACCCTCAGCTGTAATTTTTGGTGTCTGAAATAACCCGAAAAATCTTGACTCTATCTTATAAACTAACTTCTTTTTAGTTAGCGGAATATTAATAGCCGAGCCAATGAGAATTAAAAAAAGTAAAAATATGGTTATTTCGGGTGAAATCCCTAATTTTTCAAAGCCAAGGGTAACAACATGAAAATAACCCAAAATGAACAAAATGGGCAAAAATAAAATAAAAGCTAAAAATATTAGACAACCTATTGGAAAGAAAAACATAAACCCTACGAAATACGAATTATTACGAATATACGAATAATGGAGCGAGGCAACAAGTCCTCAAAGTAAATTTCGCAGGCCTGTTAGCATGGTTCCGCCGAAGGCGGATAACAGGCCGAGAACTTAGGTTGTCCCGACACGCTGGGTCGGGAACAGCCGGTACTTTGAGACTTCGTTGCCGAGCGACTATCCAAATTTTGGATAGCAACATTTTTTGTATTTCATCGGCTTTCCAGTTTGAGGATTAATTTTGCCGCAGGGGCAGGGATCGTTTCTGCCAACTTTTCTCTGCAGCCCGGCGACATAGTGAGAAGAAGAACTAACCTGAGCTTTTTGAACTGGGGCAAGAGACACTCTTAGAATGGTATTGGCAACTGTTGATTCCAATGTTTCAAGCAATTTTCGAAACATTTTGTGACCTTCATTTTTATACTCCACCAAAGGATCCTGCTGACCATAAGCTCTTAATCTAACTGAATCCCTTAAATATTCCATATTTTCCAAATGCTCCAACCATAACATATCTAAGGTTCTTAAACTAATAAATTTAGCTGCCTGATTAAAATTTTCTCCCAGTTCTTTTATTTTTTCTTCGAGTGCCTTTTTTTCTTCCGGACTTTTCATCCAATCTTTAATCTTTAATCTTAAATCTTTAATCTCTAATAATTCCCTTCTCTTTTTGTAAATGACTTCTCGATGTTTATTCATTACGTCGTCGTATTCTAAAACATGCTTTCTTAAATCGAAATTCAGACCTTCAATTTTTGACTGGGCTTCTTCAATTGCCCTAGAAATAAGATTAGCTTCAATCGGCTGATCTTCGGGAATTTTTAATGCTCCCATTAACGACTTTATTCTCTCTCCGCCAAAAATTCGCATTAAATCGTCTTCCAGAGAAACAAAAAATTGGCTGGAGCCAGGATCTCCTTGTCTTCCTGACCTTCCTCTTAGTTGATTATCAATTCTCCTCGCCTCGTGTCTTTCCGTGCCAATGACGTGAAAACCACTAAGTTCAATAACTTTTTTTGCCTCTTCTGGATTTTGAGGATTACCTCCCAAAATTATATCCACTCCCCTACCAGCCATATTGGTGGCAATAGTTACCTGACTCAATTTTCCTGCCTGGGCAAGAATTTGGCCTTCTTTTTCATGGTGCTTAGCATTTAAAATTTGATGGGGAATTCCTTCTCTATCTAATAATTTTCCTAAATATTCATTTTTTTCAATTGAGGTGGTGCCGACTAAAACCGGTTGACCGATTTTATGTCTTTCTTTTATTTCTCTAACTAAAGCCTGAAATTTTCCGTCAATGGTTTTATAAACTCGGTCAGGAAGTTCTTGGCGAATCATTGGCTTATTAGTTGGAACGCAAATTACTTCCAATCCATAAACCTTATCAAATTCCTCAGCTGAGGTGGCGGCGGTGCCGGTCATCCCAGCTAATTTTTTATAAAGGCGGAAATAATTTTGAAAAGTTATTGTGGCTAAGGTTATTGACTCTGGCAAAACCTGAACCCTTTCTTTTGCCTCAATTGCCTGATGCAAGCCTCCTGACCAACGACGACCCGGCATTAATCTGCCGGTGAATTCGTCAACAATGATAACCTGGCCATCTTTGACCACATAATCTCGGTCTCTTTTGAAAAGAGTTTCAGCTTTCAATGATTGCTCTAAGTGATGGAGATATTTTATTCCTCTTTCTTCATAAATATTTCCCATTCCTAAAATTTTTTCAATTTTATTTATCCCATTTTCGGTCAAAGTTACCGCTCTCATTTTCTCATCAATTTCGTAATCGGTTTTTGGATCTAGTCTCGGAATAATTCTGGCAAATTCCTGATACCATTTTGAAGATTCGGTATCTGGAGCCGAAATGATTAAAGGGGTTCTGGCTTCATCAATTAAAATTGAATCAACTTCATCAATAATGGCATAATGAAATCCCCTCTGCGATTTCTGAGATAAATCATAAACCATATTATCTCTTAAATAATCAAAGCCGAATTCATTATTTGTTCCATAAGTAATATCAGCTAAATAAGCTTCTAATCTCTGGCAGGGTCTTAAAAAATCTTCGACCACATAAAAAGAGCCTAGCTCATCTCTCATTTTTTCTTTTCCCTCGGGGGGTTTTTTGTAATCTGGGTCATATAAAAAAGATTGTTCGTGATTCAGGCAACCAACAGTTAATCCTAAAGCGTGGTAGATTTGTCCCATCCAGACAGTATCCCTTCTGGCTAAATAATCATTGACTGTCACTAAGTGGCATCCCTTTTCTTCTAAAGCATTTAGATATAAAGGCAAAGTAGCAGCCAATGTTTTTCCTTCTCCTGTTTTCATCTCAGCAATTTTCCCTTGATGTAAAACTAGTCCGCCAATTAGCTGGACATCAAAATGCCTCTGATGAAGTGTTCTTTTGGCAGATTCTCTAACTAGAGCAAAAGCTTCGGGTAAAATATCATTGAGAGTTTCGCCTTTTCTTAACCTTTCTTTAAATTCTCCAGTTTTCTCTTTTAATCTCTCATTAGAAAAACCCTCGAATTCCTTTTCGAGTGAATTTATTTTATCAACCAAGGACTGAATCTTCTTTAAATATTTCTCATTGGCATCCCCTAAAATTTTATTTAAAATTCCCATAATTTATAAATTATACAATAAAATTTCAATTTTTTCAACCTCGTTAGAAATAAATTTCTAAACGGAATTGAAATTAAAAACCCCTTTGCAGGAGTTAAAAATACGGCTGTTGAGGTTTGCCTCAACACCTTAAATATTTTGGCAAAACTGCTGAGGAAAAGTGAATTTCTGGAGAGTAATATTTGGTTTGGAGGTTGAGTTTTTTGTATTTCTTTTTTATCTCTTCAAAAGTAACTTTATCAAAATCAATCTTCTTTGAACCAAAAGAAAAAGTGTGTTCATCAAAGGGAAAACAGCCAACATGGGCTTTATGAATTTTAAAAAATGTAAAAGCTTTTTTTATTTTTTTTCTAGCTTTTTTGGCAAATTTTTCTCGAAAATAAGCGGTCTGGAAAGCGGCAACTCCGTTTTCTTTTAGGGCCCGAGAAATATCTTTGTAAAATCCGATTTTCCAAAGAACCTTTGAGGAACCACACGGGTCTGTTAAGTCATTAATTATTATATCAAAAAAATTATTATATTTTTTAACAAAATTCAACCCATCTTCATTGAATATTTTTAATCTTCTATCGTTAAAAGCACCATTAGAAAGAGAAGGTAAATACTTCTTTGAAATTTCAATCACTTTTTTATCAATATCAACTAAAAAAATGGTCTCGACCGGATGTTTTACCACTTCACGTAGCGCACCGCCATCTCCCCCACCAATTATTAAAACTCTTTCTGGTTTTGGGTGATAAAAAAAGGCTGGATGGGTCAGCATTTCATGGTAGACAAATTCATGTTTTGTTGAAAGTTGAACTAGCCCATCTAAAACTAAAATCTTACCAAATTCTTTTGTATCAAAAATCTCAATCTTCTGAACCTGGCTTTTTCCAGAATAGATTTCTTTCAATATAATAACCCCAAAAGTAAAAGAGGTTTGCTCCTTTGGAATAAAATCTTCAAAAAACCAAGTTTGGGTGGTGGGTGGGTGGCGACCAAAAAGAAGTTTCTTTTTCATCCTATTTTCCCTCTCGTTATTTTTTGAATCTCAACCTTTTTAGGTTTAAATTTCTTTTTTAAATAATCGATGGCTTTATAGGGTATAGCTTTTTCGCCGCAGGTGAAGATATCGACAGCAACATAATTTATTTCCGGCCATGAATGGATTGCGATGTGAGATTCAGCCAATAAAACAACCCCAGTTATTCCCTGAGGTTGAAATTTATGAATAGTTACTTCTAAAGGAGTATTATCGGCTTTTTTTGCTGCCAAAATCAAAATCTTATCAATTTCCTTTGGGTCCTCAATAATTTTTCCTCCCCAAAATTCGGCAATTAAGTGAATTCCGGCATATTTTATTTTTTTGTCCCTGACCCATTGAATGGATCTCTTTGTTTTCTTTGTCATATTTTTAGTTAATCGCTTACCGAGCCCCGCCCTTCCCTTTCTTTTAGAAAGGGCGGGGCGAAGGTGAAGAGGAGAACGAAGTTCTCTTCGCCCACCATAGAGAAGTTCTGAACTTCTCCCAGCTAATCCCGAAATATTTTTCGGGAAAAAACAAAGAGTGAAAAAAGCGATTAACGAATTAAAACTCGATTTTTAATTTTTTTCGCTTTGAAAAATTTTTTGGTGAAATTGGTAGCCATTTTCTCATCAAATAATTTACAAGAAAAAATATCAATGAAGGCTTGGTTCCAGAGTTCTGAAAAGTGACCAGAAACTAAACTCGATTCTATCAACTGGACTAAAGAGAAACCAGCAGTAAGATCTTTTCCAAAACCAAATCTTTCACAAATTGGTTTACCATATTTTTTCATTTTTATCAAATTACAAATTTTGTTTGAATATTCCAAAATTTTTTTCTTTGACCGAATAATTTTCGGGTCACATTCAAAGAGATCCAAAATTAATTCTTTTCCATAAATTTTTTTCACCCCGTTAGAAATTTGGTTTGTTTCATGTATCACAATAATTTATTTTATTAACCCCATTAGTTTTAGAATTTCTAACGGGGTTCATATTCCTTCTTCTCTTATCCTCCCTTTCCGGTAAAAAGGGGCCAAGGGAAATAATTTTGATTCTTTTTTTAAAACTCTGGTTCCTCTTTTAGTTTTTGCAGTCAACTTTTCTTTATATTCTTTTAATTCTCTTTGCAATTCATCTTTTACCTCATTTATTGCTAATTTCAAATTTTCTCTTTGGGCTGTTGACCTTATACTTTTCTTGGGAAAATTTAACTGACACTCTGCCCAAAAAAATGGTCCTTTTTTGTGGTGCAAGGTTTCCTTTCTAATTTCTATCCAGGCCTCGACTCTTGGTCCCGCCCCTTTTTTGTTAAAAATTTTAGAATTAGCATCAGTATACTTTTTAATTTGCGATCCAGTAGATGAGTTAATTTTTTGTGCGGGGAAAAGGGGCGGGACTTTGGCAAATTTTTCAAGAGTATTTATTTTTTCTTCAATAAAATCTTTAAGTGCTGGAGTTAATTTTATATTTTTTGTTAAAATATTAATTTTCATCCCGTTAGAAATTTAGATGTCTTGCCCCGTTAGAAATTTTTATTTTTTGAAGACACATTATTTCAGATTTCTAATGGAATTCATTTGAAAAGAAAACCCCCACACTTTCAACCAACATTTTAGCAGATCTTTTTAAATATTAAAAGGAGGTGGGGGTAGAGAATTTATCTCTTCTTTTTCTTCTTTGCCATGAGATTTTTTTAAATATTTTAAAAGATTTTAAGCAAATAGTCGACCGCTATTTGTATTTCTTATTTCATTTTTTCATTTCAAGAAAGTTTGTCAAGTGTGGATAAGTCATTTTTAAAAATTTTCAATTTTTAAAATCCTAAAAACTGGACTTCTTCCTCCAAAACTATTCCAAATTTATTTTTTACCTTATTTTTTATTATTTTTATCAATCCCATCACGTCTTTTCCCTTTCCTCCTCCTAAATTGACAATGAAATTGGCATGTTTTTCAAAAATTTTAACATTGCCAATCCTTTTTCCTTTTAATCCGCACTTTTCGATCAGTTCTCCGGCAGAGAATCCCGGCGGGTTCTGGAAAATTGACCCTGCCGAAGGAAAATTTAGGGGTTGGGTTTCTTTTCTTTGCTTCAAATTCTTTTTAATTTTGTTTTTTATCTTTTTTTTACGGGTGGCGGGTGGGTGGCGTCCTTTTTTTAGTTGAAGCACTGCTGAGAGAATTATTAAATTTTTATTTTTTTTAAAAATGCTATCTCTGTAACCGAATTTACAATCTTTGTTTTTCAAAATTTTAATTTTCCCAGTCTTCGTATCAAAAGCTTCGACTGTTTTGATAATGTCTTTCATCGATTTTCTGAAAGCACCAGCATTTCCTCTAACTGCACCGCCAACTGTTCCCGGAATCCCCACCGCCCACTCCAATCCCGTTAGTCCAACTCTTGTTGTGGCGTTTACTAAGTGCCCAAGTAATGTTCCTGCTTCAGTAAAAATCTTCGACGACACCCTCCCTCCACCCTCCCGCCTTCGGCGGGCCCCATTTAGAATTTCGAATTTTGAATTTCGAATTTTAATTACTAATCCTTTAAATCCTTTGTCCGAAACCAACAAATTACTTCCTCCACCCAAAACAAAAAATGGCAACCGAAATTTTTTTGCTATCTTTACCGCTAAAATTAAATCCCTTTTTGTTTTAGCTTGAAAAAAATATTTCGCTGGCCCCCCAATTAGAAAAGTAGTATAGTTTTTTAAAAGGATATTTTTTTTAACTCCTGGCAATTTTTTTTCGATTTTCATTATTTCATTTTACCACAAACTAAATGGGCCGGGAGAGTTAACTCCTATTCTAAGTCTTTAGTGAGTACTCTCCTCCCGGCCCAATTATATTTTAGCCAATTTCTAAAGATTAAGCAACCAAGATATTTTAAAAAATTCACTTGCCGATTTATTACGTTTTACGTTAATAAAGCCATGGCCAATATTAATGCAATAAATAGGGAATGGGTAGTTTTTAAAGATATTCAGGTACTTTTACTATTAAAAAAACAACAAGTCCCGCTCGAGTGGGACCTGCTGTCGACTTAGCGGAGTTGCCTTTCGGCGTACTCACAATTAAATATTAGCAAATTAAAAAGATATTGTCAAGAGAAAATCTTATCCTCCCAAAATTTCTTTAATTCTTGATTCCCAGGAAGGATCGATTTTAATAGCTCTCTCAGCTTTTTCTTTGGCTAGAGCTTCGTTGCCCATAAATTTAGCTATCTGAATCACTATCAAATGAGGTTGGATAAGTTTTGGTTCTAACTCCACCGTTTTTTCAGCTAAAGATAAAGCCTCATTAAAATCTCCTTGATAAACTCGAATTTGAGCCAAAGCCCAATAGGCTTGTTGATTAGTTGGACTAAGTTCAATCGCTCTTTTTAAAACTTCTTCGGCCCGGGAAAGTTTTGTGGCATCAAATCTGGCAAAAACAATGTAGGTCTTCCCTAATTGGAGGTAGGCTCTAAAATTTAAAGGAGATTCCTTGATGCTTTTTTCCAATTCCTGGCTGGTAAAATCAAATTCGGCTCGGAGAAGCTCTGACGGAATTGTTTTTCCAGTTTCACTTTCATAGAGATTAATTAATTGTTCAGAAAAGAAATCTCTGATTTGATATCTTCCGACTGGCGAAGTTTCTAAAGTTTTTTTGGACAAAGAAAGACGCTTTTGAAAATCTTGAGTTTGAAGAGTTTCGATGACGTATGAATCAGTCTGGAGGGGTTTGATTACAAATTTAGAAAAAGAAAAACAGAAAAAAATTAAAATAATTACTGAAATTAATTTCTTAACCAAGGACCCAATCTTACTACGCGGCCGGGTCGCGTAATTTTGGCTGGGGATGGTTTCCTGATTAATGCTCCCTATAAATCCTAAAACTAAAAAGAAGGTCATATAGGAAGAAACCATGTCAAAAACGGTTAAATTTTGAATAGAATAAGAAATCAATAAAGCCGTAAATGTCCCTGATAACCAAAAATTAAATTTCTTTTGGAAGTAATTTTTCCACAAAATATAAAAAGCGGATATAAAAATTCCCAGGTAAGCAAGCATTCCTAAAATGCCCGAAGTAACTAAAGTATCAAAAATTATATTATGAGCTCTATCATACCAAATGTCTGCACCGCATTTACTCGTACCCATACAGGGATGATAATTTTTGGTAAAAGCAAACTCAAAATTTTCTGGTCCCCAGCCCAAAATTGGCTTTTCCAAAAAACTTTCCCAAGCCTTTTGCCAAACCACGAATCTGCCGCCAAATGTCTCGCCAACTTCCTTTTCAATTATTCCTTTTCGGACAAAACTTTCTGGTTGAAAAGCAAAAAAGATAAAAGAAAGGGCTAAAACAATTGAGAGCGAAAGGAGGGAAACGCCAACCCATTTCAATTTTCCTTTTTGACAAAAAATCAGCCATAAAAAGAAAAGTAAAACCAGCCCTCCTAAAAAAGATAGTTTTGCCGCCCGAGCGCCACTTAAAAACAGAGATGTTAAAATTATCAAAAAGCCAATGGAAGAGTAAATTCTAAATTCATTTTTAAAAATCAAATATAATGCAAAAAATAAATTAAATAATAGATAAGTTCCTAAAAAAGAATCGTTGCCGAGTGTGCCGCCCTGGCGCATTGCCGGATTTTCTGAAGTTGTGGCAATAATTCCAATAATTACTCCAGTCAAGATTGAAATAGCGAAAATTATTCTCCAATCTTTTTCTCTAAAAGTTGAAGAAATTACTAAAAAGAAAGCGAACAAATGGAGCATCATCAAAATGCCTGTTACTCTTTCGAATTTTGACCAAAAACTATAGGAAGGATCTACTCCAAAGGCGGATGAAATTATCAAAATTATCAAAAATAAAATCAGACTTCCTAAAATTTTATTAAAACGAGGTCTAAATTTAGGTTCGATAATAACTAAAAAGAGCCAGGCGAAAAAGATAATCTCTACTAGCCCCATAAAATAGAGACTTTTTGGTCCAACAAAGGGAAAGAAGAATCGGCTACTAAGAATGAGAGGAGTAAAAAGAATCAAAGAAGTTCCCACTAAAATAATTTTTTTGAGAATTACTTCTATTCCAATCTCCATTCTCTCCTTTTTTGGCTCTATTTCACCCATCAACCCTCTTTCCTTTTTTTCTCGAGATCTTTTACCCATTGAAGTTAATTTTATTAGTTGAGGGCTGATAAGAAGGAATTAATTCTTTAAGGATTTTTATTATAGTTTCTTTATCATCAATCTCAGCCGCCTTTTCTAATTTTTCTAATCCTAAATTTAATTTCTCCTTATCAACCAGAGAAAGTTTGGCCATAAAAATCTTTTGATTTTGGGTGGCAATGGTTCCCTCTTCGGTAGTTAAAATTTCTTCAAAAAATTTTTCTCCCGGTCTGGGCTCAGTAAAAACAATCGGAACATCTTTATCTGGTTCTAAACCCGAAAGCCGAATCAGTTCTTTGGCTAAATCTAATATCTTAATTGGATTTCCCATATCTAAAACAAAAACCTCACCCCCTTGACCCATTGCCCCCGCCTCCATTACCAAAAGGCAGGCTTCGGGTGTAGTCATAAAATATCTTTTCATTTCTCGATGAGTAATTTCTAAGGGTTCCCTTCTTTTAATTTTTTCTCGGAAAATAGGAATTACGCTTCCCCGGCTATCTAAAACATTACCGAATCGAACGGAAATAAATTTAGTACCATTATTTAAGGCCTGGCAAATCATCTCCCCTACTCTTTTCGTTGCTCCCATAATTGAAGTCGGATTAACTGCTTTGTCCGTAGAAATACAAATAAATTTTTCTACTCCGTATTTAATAGTTACCTCGGCAACTATCTTTGTTCCAAAAATATTATTTTTCACTGCTTCATCGGGATGTAATTCCATCAAGGGAACGTGTTTGTAAGCCGCGGCATGAAAAATTATCTGAGGAGAAAATTTATTAAAAATCCTATCGATTTTTATTTTATCTCGAATGTCCGCTATCAAAGAAATTAATTTCTGTCTGGGAAATTTATCTTTCAATTCTTCTGAAATATTAAAGATACCTGTTTCATCTTGGTCCAGCACTATTAAAGTAGATGGTTTAAATTTAGCTATTTGCCGAGAAAGTTCAGAACCAATTGAACCAGCCGCTCCGGTAATCAAAACTATCTTTTCCTGAATAAAATTTTCAATTGACTTTTGGTCTAATCTCACCGGTTCTCGCCCCAATAAATCTTCTATCTGAACTTCCCTAAGAACTCCCACCCCTACCTCCCCATTAATAATTTCAGAAATCGAAGGAATAATTTTAATTTTTTTAAGACCGGCTTTTCTTCCCGCTTCAACAGCTTCTCTAATAATCCGAGAACCAGCTGAGGGCAAAGCGACAATTAAACCTTCTATCCTTTTTTCTTTTACTATTTTAGGAATATCGCTGATTTCGCCCAGAACTTCTAATCCGTGAATTAATATTCCTTGTTTTGCCAGATCATCATCGACAAATCCTATAAGTAAATAAGGACTGAGCGGAGACCCTAAAATGCTTCTTAAAATTTGCTCTCCGGCATCTCCGGCTCCAATAATGAGAGTTCTTTCTTTTTCTTCTTTCTTTCCTCCTGGAAATATCTGCAGATAAATTCTCTTAGCAAAACGAAGTCCACCACAAAAAATAAAAATAAAAAAATAACTTATAAAAAGAGTGGAACGAGGAAAACCACTGAAAATTGGGTGGTCTCTTAAAACAAAAAAGGAGGCAGTCAAAAGTAGAAAACTTAAACTAGTAGCTTTGATCAGGGAGATTAATTCTTCGGTACTAACATAGGTCCAGGAGAAAGAATAAAGTTTTAAAAAATAAAAAAGAGGGATAGTAATTAATGAAGCCAGAAGGATAACTCCACCGATATTTAAAAAATATTGGCCGGGAATCTGCCCTTCAAATCTAACTAAAAAAGCTGAATAGACTGAAAGAGAGATTAAAATTACATCAGCAATAAGAAAAAATATTAATCTTAAAAGGGATCTTTTTTCAATGAAAAATTTTTTGAAAAATTTTTTCATTTTCGATAAAAATCTTTAATGCAACCTATCACATAATCTATTTGCTCCTGGGTTAATTCGGGATAGATAGGAAGCGATATCACTTCTTTGGCCAGTTTTTCTGTATAGGGTAGTTTAAAATGAAAAAGCCCTAAATTAGGATGATGATGAACAGGAACTGGGTCTTTAATCAAAGTTTCCACTCCTTTTTCTTTTAAAAATTCAAATAACTCATCTCTTTTTTGGGCTTTTAAAACATAGTTTTGATAAATATCAAAATATCTTTCATCTGAATTAGGCTTGCCCGCCGAAGCCTTGGCGAAGGAGGGAGCCGGTGGAAGTTTTACTTCCGGAATGTCAGATAAACCATTATTATATAAGGCAGCAATTTCTCTTCTCTTTTTTATCCATTTTTTTAAATATTTAAA
>Ga0210044_10009940_pt1 | contig 11463 bp, 11 predicted proteins | sample CryGey13umfilter_2_FD_183959 | JGI IMG/M metagenome (GOLD analysis project Ga0210044, IMG submission 183959) | Groundwater microbial communities from aquifer in Utah, USA - Crystal Geyser 4/9/14 3 um filter (SPAdes) (version 2) | ecosystem: Environmental > Aquatic > Deep subsurface >...
ACCGCGTCAGCGTGATGAAGAACGGCCAGCTGGTCGGCTCGGGCCGGGTCGAGGACATGACCAAGGACGAGGTCCTCGGCATGATCATCCTCGGCAAGTGCCCCCCCGGCGCCGTGCCGGGGCCGGGCGCGCTGGCGGCGTGAGAAGGGCCGCGTTCCGGGCGGCGCGGGGCGGTGCCTGGGAACTGGTTGAACCGGCGGGCTCGAGTCCTGCACGACACGCAGCGCGGGGCGGGATTCGGTCATTCGTCTAGGTGTCGAGTCTCGGCGGAACAGTCGAAACCATCATGTCATTCGTCAGCCAAGAAGGTTAAGCAGACAGCTAACTGCCGCTAGCGGCCCGGATGGCCGTTGAGTAATCAATCCGGCACTGATATGTTAACTGAAGGGTCTTGAGAGTAGCAACCAGCGCGAACTGTAACGTCGCCACTTTGAGGACGCATGCAAATAGAAAGCATCCACATTCAGAATTTTCGCGGCTTTGAGTCACATACGGTGATGCTCAAGGATTATAATTGTTTTGTTGGAATGAATGGAGCTGGAAAGTCGACAATACTTGCGGCTATAAATGCCTTTTTTGAGGAAAAGTCGCCATCTGGTCGAGATTTTAACGAGATCACAATCGATGACGTATTCGCACAGGACGTCAATAAAGAAGTCCACATTGCGATAACCTTTTCAAACTTATCACCTGAGGCACAGGAGCAATTTAAGCATTACTTTCGGTCTGGCAAGCTTGTAATCGCGGCGTCCGCCAAACTTAACTCAAATACAGATAGGCAAAAGCTTCATCACTCGGGCATACGCTACGTAAATCAGCACTTTTCAAAATACTTTGAAATGGATAAAAATAAAGCAAAGGCGAGCGATTTAAAGGACGAGTATTATTCTCTACGAGAGAAATTTCCGGAGCTTCCAAGCGTAAATTCTAAAACTGCGTATGAAACAGCTCTTCGTGAACATGAAGAGGCGCACCCCGAACACTGCGAACCTATTGAGAGCGCCGATCAGCTCTATGAAAATCAACGGGTTCAGAATATATTCAAGCCATTTCTGCAGTGGATCTATGTACCAGCGGTAAAGGATGCAAGCACAGAATCATTGGAAGCGAAAAACAGTGCACTTGGCAAATTAATTGGACGCCTGATAAGGTCAAAAACCAATTTTGAGCAATCAATTCAAATGCTACATGAAGAGACCAGAGCGCGTTATGCTACTATTATTGGCGATCAACAGAGAACACTTGACGAACTTTCAGAGCAAATTCGCGTACGCCTATCGACGTGGGCTACACCAGGTCTGGATGCGAGGGTCCAATGGGTAGAAGACCCAGTGAAGGGTTCAATTAAAATCGATGAGCCTATCGCATCGTTAGTTGCTAGTGATGACAAGTTCTCTGGCAGTATTGAGAACCTTGGGCATGGCGTCCAACGTTCGTACATTCTTGCAATCCTACAGTCTCTCGCCGAGATTGAGGCGTCTAGCGGTAGTACCTTAGTTCTCGGGATTGAAGAGCCCGAGTTGTACCAGCACCCCCCTCAAGCGCGCCACTTATGTACAGTCTTACGGAGGCTGGCGAACGATAGTGCGCAAGTATTGGTGACAACGCATAGTCCGTTGTTCATCGAGGGTCGCGATTTTGGCAGCGTCGCTATTGTTCGAAGGGGAGACCGGACCTCCGGTGCAAGGGTGATATCAGCTTCGCCCACTGAGATCGCTGAGATGGTTGGAACGGCACTCAACGAGCAGCCGGTTGCTATTGGCACTGCAACAGCGTCTCTGCACCAAGCCCTCCAACCGTCGTTGAATGAGATGTTCTTCTGCGAGCGCCTTGTTCTTGTCGAAGGCGTAGAGGACAAAGCCATTTTAGAAGCTTGGTTCCACCTTAATGAGAAATGGGATGATTTTAGGCGAAGAGGATTGCATATTGTAGAGTGTGGTGGGAAGAGTAATATTCTTAGACCAGCCTGCATTGCCGCGAAGTATGAGATCCCATTGTTTATTGTGTTTGATGCGGATAGTTCTCACATTTCGACGAGCAAAGAGTCACAGACAAGACGATGGAATTCTGCATTACTTCGTTTCATCGGAAAGAGTGATGTTGATCCATTTCCAACAGAGAATATCATTGATCGAAATTGTGCTGTTTTGTCAGAAAGTATTCAGGGAGCAATAGTTGCAGAACTTGGGGCAAAAAAGTGGGATAAATACCTAAGTGAGGCGTGCAGGAGCATGTCATATTCTGGAAAGGCAGGAAAAAATACATTAATGCTCGCTGAGGCACTTTATCATGTGATTGCAGGTGGAGATAATATTAAGACTCTAGATGATCTGTGCGACCGATTGATTGCGTTTTAGTACCGCAACGTCCCAATCATACGACACAACGGCGATATCTTTCAGCAACCGGGAGTGATCGAGCGCGCCGGTTCAATAAATGACCGATTCCCCACGCGATGACGCCCAGCAGGACGTGTCCTCCCGCTCCAACTCCTACCCCTCAACCACCACCCCCGCCTCCAGCCGCACAACCCTGTCCATCCGCGCCGCAAGCTCGGGGTTATGCGTGGCGATCAGCGCGCCGGCGCCCTGGCCGCGCACCGTCTCCAGCATCACCGCGAACACCCGGTCGGCGGTCTGCGGGTCGAGGTTGCCGGTCGGCTCGTCGGCCAGCAGCAGCCCCGGCGCGTTGGCCAGCGCCCGCGCGACCGCGACGCGTTGCTGCTCGCCGCCCGAAAGTTCCGCCGGGCGATGGTTCACGCGCGCCGCCAGACCCACCGAGTCCAGCAGCGCGGCCGCCCGCGCCGCCGCCGCCGCGCGCGCGACGCCGGCCGCGAACTGCGGCAGCATCACGTTCTCCAGCGCGCTGAACTCCGGCAGCAGGTGGTGGAACTGATAGACAAAGCCGATCCCGGTGCGCCTGAGCGCGGTGCGCCCGGCGTCGTTCAGCCCCTCCGCCGCTACGCCGCCGATGCGCACCCGCCCGCCGTCGGGCGCGTCGAGCAGCCCCGCGATCTGGAGCAGCGTCGATTTCCCCGCGCCGGACGGCGCCACCAGCGCCACGATCTCGCCGCGCGCGATGCTCAGCGTCGCGCCGCGCAGCACGGCGACCGCCGCATCGCCCGCGCCATAGCTGCGCGTCACCGCCTCCAGCCCCAGCGCCTCACTCATGGCGCAGCGCCTCCACCGGGTCGAGCCGCGCCGCGCGCCACGCGGGATACAGCGTCGCGAGGAACGACAGCCCCAGCGCCATCGACACGGTGCGCGTCACGTCCCAGAACCGCAGCTCGGCGGGCACCTTCGACAGCACCCGGATCGACGGATCCCAGACCGAGCCGCCGGTGATCGCCTCGACCCAGCCTTGAATCACGCCGATGTTGAGCGTGAACGCCACCCCCAGCCCGACGCCCAGCAGCGTGCCGACCACGCCGATCGCGGCGCCGCAGATGAAGAACACCCGCAGGATCGCGCCGCGCGTCAGCCCCATGGTGCGCAGGATGCCGATGTCGCGGCCCTTGTCCTTCACCAGCATGATCAGGCCGGAGATGATGTTGAGCGCCGCCACCAGGATGATCAGCGTCAGGATGATGAACATCACGTTGCGCTCGATGCGCAGCGCGTCGAGAAACGCGCCGTTGGCTTGTTTCCAGTCCCACAAGGTCACCGGCTGGCCGATGGCGGCGCGGATCGCGGGGCCGTAGCCCTCCACCGCGTCGGCGTCGGCGACCATGATCTCCAGCCCGTCCACCACGCCCTCGCGGTCGAGGAAGAACTGCGCCGTGGGCAGCGGCATATAGACGAAGGCGCGGTCATATTCGTGCATCCCGATGCGGAACACATAGGCCACCTCATAGGCGCGCGAGCGGATCGAGCGGCCGAACGGCGTCGCCAGCCCCTGCGGCGAGATCAGCGTGATGCGGTCGCCCACGCGCAAGCCCAGCTTTTCCGCCAGCCCTTGCCCGATGGCCACCCGGTCGCCCGACAACCGTGAGACGTCGCCCTGAAAATCCTCCGGCGCGGCGATGGCGGGCAAGCTGGCGAGCGCGGCTTGCGGGTAGGCGCGGATGATCACGCCGCTGGCGCCGCCGGGGCCGCTGGCCATCACCTGCCCCTCGATCAGCGGCGCGGCGCGGGTCACGCCGCCGACCGCGCCCACCCGCGCGGCGACCGCCTCGTAATCGGACAGCCTGCCGCCCGCAGGCAGCGCCATGACATGCGCGTTCACCCCCAGCAGCCGCGTCACCAGCTCGTCGCGAAAGCCGTTCATCACGCTCATCACGATGATCAGCGTGGCCACGCCCAGCATGATGCCGACCAGCGAGAAGCCGGTGATCGCGGAGATCGCCCGCTCACGCCTGCGCGCGCGCAGATAGCGCCCGGCGATCAGCCATTCGAAGCGGGCGAAGGGCGGGGTTGCGGCCCGGCCCGGCCCGAGCGGTGCGGATGCGTTCGACATGGGGCCGAGCGGTAGCATCAAGCGGCGGCAGGGGGAAGCGGGCGCCGCCTCAGGAGGCGCCGACGCGCGGCGCAACGGCGTCGTCATCGAATTGCGGCGCCGTTCCGAGGGCGTCGCGCCACGCCGCGCCCGGCGCCAGCCGCGCGCGGGGGCGATAGGAGGGCAGCGCCGCCGCCCGCGCCGCGACGCTGTCGTGCAGGCGCTGGCCGTCGCTCTGGCCCATCGCGCGCGGGCGGCGCAGCAGGAACAGCCGCGCGATCCCGCGCCGCGACCCGATCATCGGCGCGGCGGGGTCGCAGGGAAAGCGGCCGCGCCATTCCGGCGGCAGCAGCAGGCCGTGGCGCGCGGCGCGCTCCAGCATCCAGACCATCGCGTGGTTGGCCAGCGGCGCCGCCTGCGCCCGCATCCCCAGATCGCCGCCCACGTCGGCATGGGCGCCCGCGAACCAGACCTGCTCCAGCACGCCCTCCCAGCCCGGTTCGCGCCGCCACATCGCCGGACAGAACGCCGTGCGGTCCTCGTCGAGCGCCAGCGCGTGATAGCCCGCGCGGATATGGCCGCCCAACTGGTCGTCGTGAAAGTCCACCGCCCGCGCGCCCAGCCGCGACAGGATCGGGAACGGCAGACCCAGCGCGCGCACCGTATCCCACACGCACACCGCCTCGATGGCGGTCTGCGGGTGGCAATGGCGGGTGCGAAACACCGCCGCGCGCTCCGAGATTACGCCCGCCTTGTAATAGCCGAAGGCGCGCCGCACCCGCCGCTCCACCGCGCGCTCGCGCCGCAGCAGGCCCACCCGGTCGATCAACCCGGCGAGGCTGCGCACCGCATAGGCGCCGCGGCTGTAGCCGAACAGGAAAATGCGGTCGCCGGGGCGATAGCGGCTGGCCAGCGCCGCGTAGCCTGCGCAGATTGCGTCGTTGACGCCCTCGCCGGTGGCGGCGTGCAGCCACTTGCGCCAGCCGATCCCCTGCACGCCGGGATGATAGGCCAGCGACTGCGCCGCGCGCGGCCCGCCCTCGCACAGCAGCCGATACAGCCTGCCTGCGTGGGTCTCGCAGCCGACATCGAGGCTCGACAGCGTGCCGTCCACGATCACCACATGGTTGCGTGGCGGTCCGACGCCGGGGCTTGCCTCCTCCATCGCATCCTCCCTCTTTGAAAGGAAGGGTGCGCCGCGTTCATCGCCAAGGGGTTAACCCACGATGACACGCAAACGTGCGCGTCAGCCGGTGCGCTCGATGGCGTATTTCTCGCGCATCGCCTGCACGCCCTCGCGCACGCCCAGTTCGATCTGCAGGCGCAAAAGCTCCTCGTCGCGGCGGCGGAATTCGGCCTCCAGCGCGCCGAGGTCGGCGTCGTCGCCGATCAGCTCCAGCCCCTTGAGCGCCAGCCTGACCGAGCTTTCATAGACCTGCCGCACCACCACGTCGGCGCCCGCCGCGCGCATCTCGATGTCGGAGAAGCGGTCGTAGGTCACGGCGAGGATCAGCTGATCGGGAAGCCGCTCGCGCAGCCGCGCCACCGCCATGCGCGCGCCCTCGCGGTCGTTGATGCACAGGAATATCGCCTTCGCCTCCGCCGCGCCCGCCATGGTCAGCACGTCGAGCCGCGAGCCGTCGCCGAAGAACACCTTGTCGCCCAGCCCTTCCGCGATCTTGATGCGGCGCGGCGAGTTGTCGATCAGCGTCAGGTCGTACCCGCGCATCCGCAGCATCCGCGCGATGATCTGGCCCGAGCGGCCGAAGCCCGCGACGATCACCGAGCCGGGGCGGGCCTGCGGCGCGGCCAGGTCGGCGCCAGCCTCGTCGCGGGCGCGCGCCTGCTCCCAGCGGTCCACGGCGAAAACCGCCGCCGGGGTCAGCGCCATGCTGACGCCGACGGCGGCGGTCAGCAGCGCCGCGTCGCCCGCGCCGATCAGCCAGCTGTCGGACGCGATCGCCAGCAGCACAAAGGCGAACTCGCCCGCCTGGCCCAGCGTCGCGGCGATGCGCAGCGCGTCGGCGCGGTCGGAGCCGCTGCGCCGCGTCAGCGCGAAAAGCGCCAGCGCCTTGAGCGCGAACAGCGCCGCCGCCCCGCCCACGACCAGCGGCAGGTTGTGCGCCGCCAGCGCCCAGTCCACCGCCATGCCGACGCCGAAGAAGAACAGCCCCAGAAACAGCGAGCGGAACGGCTCGATGTCGGTCTCGATCTGGTGGCGGAACTCGGTCTCGGCCAGCAGCACCCCGGCCATGAAGGCGCCGATGGCCATCGACAGCCCCGCCGCCTGCATCGCCAGCGCCGAGGCCGCCACCACCAGCAGCGCGGCGGCGGTGAACACCTCGTCGGCGCGCGCCAGCGCCAGCAGCCGGAACAGCCGCGGCAGGCCGTAGCGGCCCACCAGCACCATCGCGCCCAGCGCCGCCACCGATGTCGCGATCTGGCGCAGGTCGCCCGCGTCCTCGGCGCCGAAGGGCGCCAGCACCGCCGCCAGCGCCAGCAGCGGCACCACCGCCATGTCCTGAAACAGCAGGATCGCGAACGCCCGCCGCCCGTAGGGCGTGGCGAGTTCGCCGCGTTCGCGCAAAATCTGCACCCCGAAAGCGGTGGAGGACAGCGCCAGCGCCATCCCGGTCACCAGCGCGCCGGGCGGCGACAGCCCCAGCGCCCAGAGCGGCGCCGCGATCAGAACGCCGGTTCCCGCCACTTGCGCGGCGCCCAGGCCGAAGATCTCGCCGCGCATCCGCCACAGCCGCGAGGGCTGAAGCTCCAGCCCGATCACGAACAGCAGCAGCACCACGCCGAATTCGGCGACGTGCAGCACCTCGCCCGTGTCGCCGAGCCAGCCGAAGCCGCCCGGCCCGATCACCGCGCCCGCCGCCAGATAGCCCAGCACCGAGCCCAGCCCCAGCCGCTTGAACGCCGCTACGGCGGCGACCGTCGATCCCAGATAGATCGCGGCGTTCAGAAGGATCGGGTCGGGACCGAGAGCCATGCGCGCACCTCCGCGTCCAGCATCGCGCGCCGCAGCGCGCGGCGCAACGCGGCGCGGTGCGGCGGGTGCGCCGTCGCGGCGCGGTGCGGCGGGTGCGCCGTCGCGGCGCGGCGGCTCAGAGCATCTCCTTCAGGCGCAGCAGGCCAAAGCTCGCCACGGTCGCCGCGTCGCGGATCTGGCCGCCAAGGATCGCGGTGATCACGTCGGCCACCGGCCAGGCGCGCGCGACCAGATCCTGCTCCTCATGCTCCAGCGCCTGCGCGCCGCGCGTAAGCCCGGTGGCCAGAAACAGCGCCCCGGTCTGCGCGATCAGCGCCGGGGCGGGCACGAATTCGGCGACATAATCGATCCGCGCCGCGCGCACCCCGGTCTCCTCGCGCAATTCGATCGCCGCCGCCTGGTCGATGGGGGTGGCGTCGCCGCCCGGCGCCACGCCCATCGGCAACTCCCATTGCCGCGCCTTGAGCGGGTGGCGGTATTGCTCGACCATCCAGACATGGCCGTCCTCGACCGCCGCCACGATCACATAGCGCGGGCGCTCGACATAGGCGTAGATCCCGTCCGAGCCGTCGGCGTAGCGCACGGCGTCCTCGCGCAGCCGCACCCAGGGGTTCTCGAAGGCGATCCGGGTCGAGAGGGTCTCAAGCATGGCGGCTCCTGAACGATGGCGAGACATGATTAGTGATCAGCCTTCGCGCCGGAACCTTAATTTTTCAGGCTGGAGAGGTCCATCGCGCGTTCTCCGCCCGCCGCCGCCCTGCGCGCAGAGGAAACCTTTTCCCCCGGCGCGGGCGTGCTACCCTCTCATCACTGCGATCAACCAGAAGGGAGACCCTGCGTCATGAAGACCATCGTTCTCACCGCCGCGCTGTTCGCCTTCGCGGGCGCCGCCTCGGCACAGTGCATGTCGTCCAGCAAGACCGCGCAATCCACGCCGGTCGTCACCGCCCCCGCGACCGGCAGCTAAGCCGCGCCTTTCCGGGCGGCCGCGGTCGCCCGGGTTTCGCCGATCAGGCGACGCGGTGATAGAGATGCGTCGCCGCCGCCACGCCCAGCAGCGGCGCCAGCAGGCCCAGCAACGGCACGCTCATCACCAGCGCCACGCCGACGCCGAGCCCAAACGCCGCCAGCCGGTGCGCCCGGCGCAGGCGGCGCGCCGACGCGGCGTCCATGCGGCGCAGCGCGACCGTCTCGAAATACTCCCGCCCGATCAGCCAGCCGTTGAGCGCGATGAACAGCAACGGCGCGACCGGCGGCGCCAGCAGCCAGACGATCAGGCCGAAGGCGTTGGCCGCCAGCATCAGCCCCAGCAGGTTCAGCGACGCCGCCATCTGGCGCAGCATCGGCACGCCCGGCGCGGGGGCCAGGGCGGGATAGTCGCGCGCCTCCACCGCGTCCACCACGTCGTCGAGCAGGAAGCCGATGAACAGCGCCGCCACCGGCGCCATCAGGAACGCCGACAGCGCCAGCGCCGCCAGCGCCCACAGAACGCCGGTCACGCCGCCGCCGACGCCGACCGGACCGATCCACGGCAGGGTGAGGCTCAGATCGCTCCCGATCCCCAGCGCCCAGCCCGCCAGCGCGAAGGCCCCCGCCAGCAGCGCCAGCGTCAGCGCGACCGCCTTCAGCGCCACGCCCCACATCGCCGGGCTGCGCAGATCGCCGAGCGCACGCAGGATGTCGCGCAGCATCGGCTCAGGCGTCGAGCCAGGTGGTGAGCGCCGCGATGTCGGGGCGCGGGCGGTCTGGCGGCGCGAAGCTCTCGGTTCCGATGTGGATGAAGCCGGCCACGAACTCGGGCGCGGCGACGCCCAGCAAGGCGAGAATCTCGGGGTCGCGCGCGGCGAAACCGCTCAGCCAGTTGGCGCCCCAGCCCGCCGCCAGCGCGGCGTTCAGCAGCGACAGGCACACCGCGCCCGCCGACAGCAGTTGCTCGACCTCGGGGATCTTGGGCGAGGGTTTTGGGGAAGCGACCACCGCGACAATCGTCTCGCCCTGCGTGAAGGCGGCGGCGGCCTTGTCCGCCGCCTCGGGGTCGAGCGCCAGCGCGGCGGCGCGCGCGCGCACCGCGCCGGAGAGGCGCCCGCGCGCCGCGCCCTCGATCACCACAAAGCGCCACGGCTCAAGCTTGCCATGGTCGGGGCAGCGCGCGGCGGCGGTGAGCAGCGTGGTCAGCGTCGCGCGGTCAGGCCCCGGCGCCCTGAGCGAGCGCGCGGGGCGGGAGCGGCGGGTCAGCAGAAAGTCCAGCGCCTCGGGGCGCGGCGTGAGCGGGGCGGTCATGCGGGCGGCTCCTGGCTGGGTCGCCGCATGGGTGGACCGCCCCGCGCGGCGCTGTCAAGCGGCCAGACGCGCCACCGCTTCCTCGGCCCTGGCCAGCGCGGCCTCGTCGGCGTTCTGCCGCTCGGCGCCCACCACCTCGACATGGGTGATCCCGACGAAACCCAGCAGGTGGCGCAGATAGCGGGTGTTGAAGTCGATGTCCGAGCCGAACGGCGTGCCGCCGCTGGAGGCGACGATGACCGCGCGCTTGCCGGTCAGCAGGCCTTCGGGGCCGGTCTCGGCATAGCGGAAGGTCTCGCCCGCGCGGGCGATCAGGTCGATCCAGCTTTTCAGCCCGGCGGGGATCGAGAAATTGTAGGTCGGCGCGCCGATCACCACCACATCCGCCGCGCGCAGCTCCGCGATCAGACTGTCCGACAGCGCCAGCGCGGCGGCCTGCTCTGGCGTGCGGTCCTCGCGGGGCGTGAAGTTGGCGGCGGTCCACGCCGCGTCGATCAGCGGCAGGCCGTCGGCCACGTCGCGGGTGACGGTTGCGCCGCCAAGCCGGGCGGCGGCGTGGGCGGCGAGCTTGCGGCTCACCGAGGCGTCGCCGCGGACGCTGGACTGGATCAGAAGAACGTGCATCGCGATGCTCCTTGCGTTGAAACCCGTAACGAAAGGTATCTGTTTATCCTGACAATCCAATAAGTGAAACTGCGCCAGTTTGTTTCTCAATCGCGAACGAAGGCCGCCAGCCGCGCGCCGAGGTCCGCGTCGCCCAGCCCGCATTCCCACACCACCAGCGCCCGCCAGCCGAGTGCTGCGAGCGCCGCCAGCGCGGCGGCGTCGCGGGCGCGGTTGCGGGCGATCTTGGCGGCCCAGTAGGCGGCGTTGGCCTTCGGCGCGCGGGCGCCGCGCTTGCAGTCGTGACCGTGCCAGAAGCAGCCATGGACAAAGATCGCCCGCTTGCGCCCGATGAAGGCGATGTCGGGCCGCCCCGGCAGGTCGCGCCGGTCGAGCCGATAGCCGCCAAGCCCCTGCGCCCGCAGCAAGGCCCGCACCGCCCGCTCCGGCCCGGTGTCGCGGGCCTTGACGCGGGCCATGACGGCGCTGCGGTCCATGGCGGGGCGGGGGAGGGGTTTGGGCCGGTCAAAAGACATGACAGGCGCCGCGCGTTCTGTCATTGTTCATGCCGGAGCGCGGAAGCGCCGGTTGACCGCGAACGGATGGCTCGCCTAGATGGTGCGGATGGAAAACAGCGCTTCGCAAGATCTGGTCAAATTTCTCGCCGGGCGGCGATTCGCGACCGTGATGGCCGATCCGCCCTGGCGCTTCACCAACCGCACCGGCAAGGTCGCGCCGGAACATCGGCGGCTCAGCCGCTACGACACGCTGTCGCTCGACGACATCTGCGCGCTGCCGGTGGCCGATCATCTGGAGGCGCGGGCGCATTGCTACCTCTGGGTTCCGAATGCGCTGCTGCCCGACGGGCTGCGGGTGCTGGCGGCGTGGGGGTTTGAGTACAAGTCCAACATCGTCTGGCACAAGGTCCGCAAGGATGGCGGGTCGGACGGGCGCGGCGTGGGGTTCTATTTCCGCAACGTGACCGAGATCGTGCTGTTCGGCACGCGCGGCAAGAACGCGCGCACGCTGGCGCCGGGGCGGCGGCAGGTCAACCTGATGGCCACCCGCAAGCGCGAACACTCCCGCAAGCCCGACGAGCAATACGACATCATCCAGTCGTGCAGCTGGGGGCCGTATCTGGAGCTGTTCGG
>Ga0210044_10009942_pt1 | contig 11462 bp, 10 predicted proteins | sample CryGey13umfilter_2_FD_183959 | JGI IMG/M metagenome (GOLD analysis project Ga0210044, IMG submission 183959) | Groundwater microbial communities from aquifer in Utah, USA - Crystal Geyser 4/9/14 3 um filter (SPAdes) (version 2) | ecosystem: Environmental > Aquatic > Deep subsurface >...
AGATGAAAGTTGCGTAGCAATTTCATTCTCTCTTTTCCTCCTATGAAGTTAAACGAAGGCAACAACGTCATGAATTTACGGTCTCCTTTCCGTGAAAGGCAGGTTTTCGAATTGCACATAACGTTTATGAATATGCGAAGTTTTTGTGTAGCGGAGCGGAACAAAAATTTGGGTGAACAAATTAAAAATTATTCCTCATAATTATCAAAGGTGTAACTACCCGGAAGCGGTGCCCAATTTCTAACAACCTCCTCGCACACAGGGGTTCCGTCTCCCAAAGCGTCATGACAATTTTTACTACAATTAGCTGTGTCATCGTCATAAACTATTTTTCCTAGTGCCCATGCTTTACATCCATTAAAGTTGGTAAAAATTGGCCCATACACTTCATTTTCTTGTTGTCCGTGTTTGTAATACGAACCCTGCCATGTGGCTTCTGGAGATTTATTCCACCAACTAAACACTAAAATTATTAACAAGACAACGACTGCGAATACTAATATTTTTTTCATACATTTTGATAATTAATAATAAAGATAATTTTTAATTTGTGAACCGCATATTCATTGTTATGTGATGTAGCGAATACTTGGAGCTATTTCATATAACTCGTTTATATGCGAAGTGTTTTCTTATAATATACATAATATTGTCTGCTAGACGAATATTGTGTATGATTAAATAATAGCAAGTATCAATATGGATGTCTATCTTAAGAAACTGAAAGATGAGTTACGTTTTTTGATTTAGTGGACATTGATTTTATAAAACAATATTTATTATCTAAAATAGATGCAGGAATGTCTTCACAGATTGTAAATCAGAGCTTGCAAGCAATTAATTTTTGTAGATGTGCGCTATGTGCAAGAACTTTTAGGACATGCCAATATAAGAACGACTCAGATTTATATCAAAGTCACTAATCCAAGTTTAAAAAATATAAAAAGTCCTTTATAATCCAAAGTACCCTATATGACTACCATTAAGGAGATTGTGAGCGAGATGAAGGGAGCGACTCCCGAGGATATTGCATTCGTCGAGAAGGCATATGAATATTCTAAAAAGGCCCATGAGGGCCAGATGCGCTTCTCTGGCGAACCGTATTTCATCCATCCGGCGGCGACCGCGAAGATTCTCGCCGAATATGGTATGGATGCGACAACAATCGCCGCAGGACTCCTTCATGACACCGTCGAGGACGGAAGAGTGCCGCGCAAAGATGTCGAGAAAGAATTCGGGAAAGAATTGCTTTTCATCATCGACGGCGTAACGAAGCTCGGCACGCACAAGTATCACGGTGCCGAACGCCACGCGGAAAGCCTTCGACGGCTCCTTGTGGCGACTGCGAGTGATATACGAGTGCTCATCGTAAAGCTCGCTGACCGCAAGCATAATATGCAAACGCTGGAGTATGTACCGGAGCACAAGCGCCGCCGCATCGCGCTCGAGACGCTCGAAATCTACGCCCATATTGCCGACCGCCTCGGCATGGGGAAAATGAAACGCATTCTTGAGGATTTGGCATTCCCGTTCGTCGATCCAGATGCCTCTTCGCATGTCGCCGAAGTGCGTAAATTGAAAACAAAAGAAACCGAGATCGGGCTCGCAAAAGTACAAAAAGAGCTCCAGCGCGAACTTGCAAAGAAAGTAATAACAACTTTCCGCACTGATATACGCATAAAAGGGCTTTGGAGTTTATATCAGAAACTCTTGAGAAAGAACGACGACATTAGTCTCATTCACGACATTGCCGCACTGCGAGTTATCGTACCAAAAATCGAGGATTGTTACGCCGCACTTGGCGTCGTACACGCGCTCTATAAGCCATTGCCTGGCGAATTCAAAGACTATATCGCTTTCCAAAAACCGAACGGATATCAATCGATTCACACGACAGTCGTCACGCCTGAAGCTGGCATCGTCGAAATCCAGATTCGTACCGAGGAGATGCATCGGCGCGCACAGTTCGGCATTGCTTCGCACATGTCCTATAAACAACTGGGGAAAGGAGTGGAGAAGCTAGAGAAAGGGGTTCAGAAAAGTAGATTTTCATCGCTCTCTTTTTCCTGGGTTCGCTCGCTCATCCCCTCGCTCATGAAAGTTTCGGGAAAGGAAGGAGGGGTGAGAGGCGCGACGAAGGTACCCGCGTGGCTCACTGAACTCGCCGAGGCGAACACTGATATCGCCGGCTCTGAAGAATTTGTTGACGGGCTGAAGGAGGATTTCTTTTCGCACCGTGTGTTCGTCTTTACTCCCAAAGGTGATGTAATTGACCTGCCCGCGGCATCAACACCGATCGATTTCGCCTATGCGATACACAGCGACCTCGGGAATCATCTCCAGGGAGCAAAAGTGAACGGCAAGCTCGTTTCTTTCGATACAGCGCTCGGCAATGGCGATGTCGTTGAAATACTGCGTCGCGACTCTGCACACCCTTCGCCGAAATGGCTTGAAATTGCGCGGACATCGCTTGCGCGCAGACATATTCGCGCGGCACTCGGAATGGCCGAGCCAGCGAAACCATTACGGCGACGACGCCAGCATCACGCGAATAAAAAATAAAAATCTATCGAATTTTGCTAAACGGTAAAACTGCTCACTGAATACAGCTCATCATCAGGAGATTCCTCTGGCGCGGCGGGAGGGATGGGATCATCCGTGACTTCTTCTGCAATTTTTTGTTGCGCACCTGGTGCAGTGGCACCATGTCGAGGATAAAGGGTGTCAACCAACTGTTGCAAGTCGTCAGGCGAAAAGAAATCGATAAGCAGGCGCCCGCCTTCTGCGTTGGTTTCAATGATGACGCGAGTGCCCAATGTCTCGGTGAGCGATTTTTCTAGCTCGACCATCTCTGGTGTTTTCCTGTGATACTTGCGCACGCGCTCTTGTGCGATGGAGCGCGCGATGCGTTCGGCGGCGCGGACTGGAAGCCGTTTTAGAATGATTTCTTTAAAAAGAGTTTCGCGTTCCTCCGGACGATCGTTCAGCGCGAGAAGCGGTCGCGCGTGGCCTTCGTGTATCTCTTTCGTGACAATAGCGTTCTGCATATGTTCAGGAAGAGAAAGGAGGCGAAGACTGTTCGAGACATATTCGCGGCTCTTGCCAATCTTCGCCGCGGTTTCGGCATGCGAAATGCCGAACTCCTCGATAAGCTTCTGGAGTGCTTTCGCCCGATCGATCGCATTGAGGTCTTCTCGCTGGAGGTTTTCGATGATGGCGAACTCAAGTTTGGTGAGATTGCTTTCACCCTGGCGGATAACTACTGGTATTTGTTTGAGGCCAGCGATCCTTGACGCGCGCAATCGTCGTTCGCCTGCAATGAGTTCATAAACGCTTTCGAGACCTCCATCGGACTTTTCGACGTCTGTGCGGCTAACGACGAGCGGTTGTAGTACGCCATACTGGCGGATACTCTCCGCGAGCGATTTCAGCCCTTCCTCACTAAAATCCTTCCGCGGCTGGTACGGATTCGGCGCGATCCGCTCGACGTCGATCCAAAAGACCGAATCGTACTTGGTCGGCACGTAACTCGCGTCGTCATTCATGTAAAATATTTTAGCATATGCTATCCTGCAGTCCACTGGCCGGGGTGGCGGAATTGGCAGACGCGATGGATTCAAGACCCATTGTCGCAAGACATGAGAGTTCGATTCTCTCCCCCGGCACCAGTATGGAAACACCAATTCTCTGTATAGTCGGGCCGACCGCTTCTGGCAAATCCTCGCGTGCGGTTGAAGAGGCGCTTGAGCGAAACGGAGAAATTATTTCTGTTGATTCGCGGCAGGTATATCGCGGGCTCGATATCGGCACAGAGAAGATATCGAAAAAAGACATGCGAGGAGTGCCGCATCACCTTATTGATATTCGCGAAGTGCACGAAACGTATTCTGCAGGAGATTTTGTTAAAGATACGACGCGTTTGATACAAGAAATATCTGAATGCGGGAAACTCCCGATTCTAGTCGGTGGGACGCATTTTTATTTTAACGCGCTTTTGCACGGCCTCCCGATGGGAACAGATGCGAATCCAGCACTTCGCGAAGAGCTTGAAAAGCTCACGACCGAAAAGCTCGTCGCGCAGGTCGCACAACGCGATCCGCGTCGGGCGGCAGAATTGGATCCACAAAACCGGCGGCGGCTCATCCGCGCTCTTGAAATAATCGACTCTCTCGGCACTGTTCCAATGCGTGATCTTGTGGAAGTCAGACTTACACAGCAACTGTGTAAGTCTGACTTCCATACAGAGTGGATCATTATAGACCCACCACGCGATGAGTTGCGCGCGATGATTAACACGCGGCTTAAAAATGCACTCTCTCGCGGACTTGTTGATGAAGTACGCCGCGTACATGAAGAAGTTGATGATACTCGTTTAAACGAACTCGGACTCGAATACAAGATCATCGGTGAATTCTTGAGGGGTGAACGCACTGAAGCATCTCTTCTCCCAGCCCTCTCGGCAAAACTCTGGCAGTATGCCCGCCGCCAGAAAGCGTGGATTCGTAAATTAAATAATGAGAATATGTATTGTGACTAAAGATTACAAAATCTGAAAACTGTAATATCCCAATGATCTGATTCTTGTACGTATTGGTTCTTGCATTTATCTAAATAAATCGTGTCTTCATTTCGCTTGCCTTCCATAGAAAATTTTTGAATGAATGAGTTGAGTGCTGAATTCATATCGAGATCTACCTTATATCCATTGCCGTGAGAATGGTTTCCAGGAGATTTCCCGGAGGCGTGTCCTGCTTCGGAACCACCATTTATTGTTACTGGACAATTGCATTTTCCCTTTATTTCTATGACTTGATTTACAGTGGCATCAAGCATTCTGCCTACATTAGTACAACTGTATTTTACGCCATCAATATTGTATGGATTGCATGCTTTGTTATTAATATCTACAAAAGCATCTACGAACTGCTGCCGAATAGTGTTTTCAGATGGTGGTTCAGTACTAGGTGGAACTACAGTCAAATCACCAGTCGCAGAAGAACCGGATATTAAACCTTGATTAAGTTTTTTCATTGCACCTTCTCGAATCAAACAAAAATCCTCGCCTCCGGATGTGATTATGTCTGTCCATGCTTCCAGTTCTGTTTTACCTTCTTTTGCTTCTGGATTGTAGAGCACTACCATAATCGCATCGACAATCATCCAAGCACCAAGAGCGATAATGATTCCTACAATCGTATTTTTAAGAATCCCTTTCGCTTTTTCTTTTCCACTTGGATTTACCGGATTCACCACAAATAGGAAACCTGCATACGCGATCATCAGTGGCGCGACAAAGACAATAGCGAGCGTGATAAGAAATGCAATTATTCTATTTATAACTAAAATGACCGCCCCCCATCCAGCGGCACATTTGTTTACATCTTTTGGAATGATTGGACCAAAAAACGGTATGCTAACACTCTCAGCATATGCAATAGTGGGCAACACTAGCACTACGGTTGTAATGGCAAAAATAAAAAAGAATGTGCGAGAACGCATATCTACAGTGTACCGCATACAGATATTGATGGTCGACTTTTCCACTACTCATATATCTGCTATCGTTTTCAAATGGGCCTATAGTTTAGCGGTAAAACAGCGGTCTCCAAAACCGCCGTCCCAGGTTCGAGTCCTGGTGGGCCCGCAATTTAGAACACAGCGGAAAACTGCCGAATGTGGTAAACCTCTATTTTTTCGCCTCTTTGAAGATGACGCGCGTGCGGAGCGTCGGATCGAATTTGGAGAGTTCGATTTTGCGTTCGACTTTCTTTTTATTCTTGCGTGTCCAGATAATGTGATTTGACTTCGTTGATTTTAGCCTGAGCAGGCGATCTTGTGACATAGTGTTACTTTAACAGAGACATGCGGTTTAAGCAATTGCATCGGATTTTGCTTCTCTCTTCGCCCGAACTAATTTTTTCTTCACTTCGAAGTCCGGTTTATCGTTCCGTATAGAGACAACCACTGTCCCTCCTTCCATCAGTCCCTGATCAACCATTAAGGATGCGAGCGGCGTGAGTATTTTGTCCTGTATCATGCGCCGGAGCGGGCGGGCGCCATACTGCGGGTTGTACCCCTTTCCCGCGAGCCACGTCCGAACATCTGGTTTTATTGTAAGCGCGATGCGCTTCTGTGAGAGTCTCTTCATTACTTCTTCAACCTGCGTATCGACGATGCGAGCGAGCGCCTCCTTCGCAAGTACGTCGAATATAATGATGTCATCAAGTCGATTGAGGAACTCGGGTCGGAAATGCTCCTTCAACGCGTCCATTACTTTTTCCTTAGTTTCTTCGTAGCGAGTCGCTTCAGTTGCGTCCGCGGTGCCGAAGCCGATATGCGCGAGCCGATCGATAAATTCCCCGCCGATATTGCTGGTCAGCACGATAATCGTATTCTTAAAGTTAACTTTGCGTCCTTTGCCGTCTGTAAGGTGTCCTGAATCGAGCACCTGGAGCAGAATATTGAACACTTCCGGATGCGCTTTTTCGATTTCGTCGAAAAGCACCACGGCGTATGGACGGTGCCGGATACGTTCGGTCAGTGTGCCGGACTCCTCGTAGCCGACATAGCCGGGAGGCGCGCCGATGAGCTTCGCGACCGAATGCTTTTCCATAAATTCGCTCATGTCCACGCGCACTAGAGCATCCGCATCGTTAAACATAAACTCCGCAAGCTTCTTCGAGAGTTCGGTCTTCCCGACGCCCGTAGGGCCGAGGAAGAGGAAGGAGCCAATCGGGCGATTCGGATCGCTGATGCCCACCCTTGAGCGCTTCACAGCATCGGTCACCTTCTGTACCGCAATATCTTGGCCGATGATGCCGCGTTTGAGTGCCTCTTCCATGCGACCGAGTTTCGCGGCCTCTTCTTCGAGCATCCGCGCGACAGGGATACCTGTCCAACGAGAGACAACTCCGGCGATATCCTGTTCGGCGACTTCTTCGTTCAAAACCCGACGCGACTTTTGCAGTGTCTTCAGGCGCTTCAACTTCGTCTCGAGGTCTTTTTGGATATGTGGAATGCGACCATAACGAATCTCCGCGACCGTGCCGAGATCGGCAACAGCCTCGGCTTTATCCGCCTGTATTTTCAACGCCTCAAGTTCGGTTTTGGCGGTGCGGATACCAACAAGCACTTCTTTTTCATTTTTCCATTTAATTTCAAGCTCGCTGGTTTTTTCTTTCAGATCGGCAATCTCTTTTTCTATAATTTTGATGCGCTCTTTTATTTCTTTTCCGCTGGAGGCGGATCCGCCTCCAGCGGAGGCAAGCGCTTCCATATCTTTCTGGAGCGCTTGGCGCTCGATCTCGAGGCGGCGAATTTTACGATCGGTCTCCTCTAAGAGCGGTGGCTTATTCTCAAGCGCTATGCGGAGTCCTGACGCGGCCTCGTCGATGAGATCGATCGCCTTGTCCGGGAGGAAACGGTCGCTGATATAACGCGCGGAAAGCTCGACCGCGGCAACAATGGCACCATCGGTAATGCGTACGCCATGGAATAGTTCATACTTGTCGCGCAGGCCGCGCAAAATAGCGATGCCATCCTCGACTGATGGTTCTTGTACAAATACAGATTGGAAACGGCGCGTGAGCGCGGCATCCTTCTCGATATATTTCTGATATTCCTTTATTGTCGTCGCGCCGATAACATGGATTTCACCGCGCGAGAGCGCGGGCTTTAACATGTTTGACGCATCAAGGGACCCCTCGGCGCCGCCAGCGCCAACAAGCGTGTGAAGCTCGTCGACAAAGAGGATGACCTTCCCTTCTGCGCGTGCGACTTCTTTCATCACGTTTTTCATCCGTTCCTCAAACTCGCCGCGATATTTCGTGCCGGCGATCATGAGACCAAGATCGAGCGAGAGAAGTTCTTTGCTTTTCAATGATTCGGGGACATCATTCGTCGCCATGCGCGCGGCGAGTCCTTCGGCGATTGCGGTCTTCCCCACGCCGGCCTCGCCGATAAGAACTGGATTGTTTTTGGTGCGTCGCGCGAGGATTTGAATGACTCTATTGATCTCGATGTCGCGGCCGATGACCGGATCGAGCTTATTTTCTGCGGCGAGCTTGGTGAGATTGCGCGCATATCTGGCGAGCGCGCGAAAGCGCTTCGGACTCTCGGCTTGACCGTCTTTCGAATTCTTAAGTTCTTTGAGAATAGCGAGAGCCGCATCGCGCCCGATCGAGAAGCGCGCGAGGATGTCGGCCGCAGAACCAGGGTGCTCAATGACCGCGAGGAATAAATGCTCGGTGCCGACGAAAGTGTCGTTCATGCGCGCTGCGATTTTTCCAGACACCTCGAGTGCTTGCGCTAGATCGGGCGTGAGAAAGATTTGGTACGAGGGAGAGAGTACAGAAGAGCTCTCGGGTGCTTCTAAATGTTCGAGTACTGCATCTGTGAGCATGATAGTGTCGACCTCCATTCGATCGAGCATCGAGAAGACGAGCGATTCTTCCTGTAGTACGAGTGCGGCGAGTAGGTGGAGCGATGAAACGTGATTCTGCCCGCGCTCTATCGCAAGTTCGTGCGCTCGACGTACGGCTTCCTTGGCTTTGGTAGTGAAATTGTTAAACGGAGGCATACATAAAAATATTATTTCGTTACGGGGTTGTTGAGGTTGTAGTCGTTGTGGTCGCCGCGAGAAGCGCCGTAATGGTGTTTGCGCTGATAAGGAGACCGGGCGTTATTCCTGCGGCAATGCCAATGAGATTCCCGGAGAGATCGACTGCAGCACTTCCAGTGCCTATGTCCGGTAGTGTGGTGTGAATACCTTTTTCGCTCACGCGCGCGACAATGCCAGTAGAAGCAGAACCATCGGCACCAAGAGCGAGTACCGTTTCACCAAGTTTCAAGTTGCTTGTAGTGACCAGGAGTGGCGAGGTCATTTTCGGCAGTACGTCGCCGTCTGCGAAGCCGTAAATTGCGATGTCTTTATCTTTACGCGCAAGGGACGCGGCACTATAGGAACCGTCGGTAAACCCGACGAGCGCTTCCTTCGGTAACTTGTCCTGCATGGCGGTCACGATGGCGCGTGCCTTGGGAAGATACGTACCGATGCTAACAGGTGGTGTCGAGGTGCCGGTTTCCGCAAGATAAATGGCGACTGCACGAGCTGCATCCGCTCCGATGGCGGCCGTGACGAGATCCTGGTTCGATGGTGCGGGAGCATGAATGATTGTATCCGGCGCTGCAGCCACTACCGTCTCGATGGTGTGCTCGACGACGCGATTCACCGTTTGAGTTACGAATGCCGGTGCGTGGTCAAGCAACGAAACCGTCAAGATACCGGTCGCGATCGAGGTTACGAAATTCACAAGGATCGTGAGCAGTATGAGTTGGGATTTCGAGAGTTCTTCGATGTTCATATGGCTATAATGCTACCCAGAGTTGTTATTGTCAATAAACGCAACCGCTTGCGAAAAGAGCTTTGCAAAACGGCGTAAGTCGCATGAACGAGTCAAAGGCCCCCAGGAAATGCGTAGTGTCGCGCGGGCGCAATCACGATCCCCGGTCAAAACAAAAACAGCGCGCGAACCTTCTTCAGAATCGGTCTCACATGCGCTACGCGTCGAGACCGCGATCCCCGCTTCGTCGAGGAGTGCGATAAGATAATCGGTATCGCGGCCCGGAAGCGAAAGGTTGAGTATATGCGGTACCTGTCTACGACTCTCTTGTATGAATACGTTCGGTACGATATTTTTGATTCTTTTTATAAGGTTTTTTCGTTCTAATTTTGCAGAAGTGATGAATGATTCTCGACCGAGCGCGGCCTGCCGGAGGCAGGCCGCGAAACTCAGAGCAAGTTCGGGCGCTTCGCTCCCCGGGCGCAATCCGCGTTCTTGCCCTCCGCCTCCGTACAAAGGAACGAGAGGAATCGTACGATGTGCGATCAAGGCGCCAATACCGCGAATATTTCCGACTTTTGAAGCGTCGAGCGTGAGCAGGTCTGCGCCGAAATGTGCGCGAGTCATCTTCTCGGTCAACGGCGCCTGACTCGCGTCTATATGAAGCACAGGCACATCAAAAAAAGAATGTGGAATCGGCCTAGTAGCCTGAGCGCTTCCCTTTTTTGATGTGCCCGTGCGAAATCTCTTCAAAACATCAGCAACTGCACGAGTATTCCATATCACACCGGTCTCGCCACAGACTGCATCCATAGAGACGAGCGCTGTTTCGTCTCGCACCATATCAGCGAGTATTTCAGTATCAACTCGATAGTTTTTTATTGGAAGCGCCTCGATTGCTACGCCTTCAGCCATAAGGAGATTCGCATTCTCGACGATTGACGCATGCGCACTTGGTAAATAAAGCATATGCAACTCTTTTCTGCCTGCCATCTTCAACGCCCGCACATGCCCGAGGATGGCGAGCGCATTGCTCTCTGTTGCACCGCTCGTAAAAATGACATCATCTGACTGTACCTCGACGAGTCGCGCGATGGCTGTTCGCGCATCTTCAAGTTTCCCCTTCGCTTGTCTTCCTTCATAGTGCGGCGACGACGGATTCCCTGTCGCTCCCGCGGCATAATCGAGATATATCCTCCGTTTCCCAAACATATGATTATTTTACAGTAAGTTGACTTCAAATGCCGTTCCGCTATGCTATAATAAAAACTTTCGAGTTGGTAGTAGGTCATTTGGACCGAACAACGAGGCGTCGAAGCACGCCTACAATGAGCAAATTGCTCAAGAGACCCAACCGCGTGGCAAACCGGACTTAGTGCCAATTTTTTATTTTCATCCTTTTGTTTTTCACACCTCTGTTCCAAAAAAATAGATGTATTAATTTTTATCCTATAGGATATAATTTCATACATGAAGAAAATGAGAACTGAAAGTAGAGGAAAGTATCTTCCGATGCGCAACATGATTCTACGAACTCTTGTTGTCGGTGGTGTGATTAGCGTTGCTCTTGTTGCACCAAAAACAATTACACTTTTAAAAAAACTTGATCGCGGTGCAACAAATCGCAAAGATCTGTATCGTCGAATCACTCAAGCTATATCAGGCATGGAACGTTCTGGAATAGTAAAGACATCAGGAAAATATGGACATCGCCAGATTGAATTGACCGATAAAGGTCATGCGATTATTGAGTCAATCTATGCAAGTGAGTATCGCATCCCCGAACCAGCATTCTGGGATGGAAAGTGGCGCGTAGTCATATTTGATATTCTCGAGAAACGCAGGAAAATTCGTTCACGACTTAGGGTTCTTCTTACAAGTACCGGTTTTTTACGACTTCAAGATAGTGTCTGGATTTATCCGTATCCATGTGACGAATTCATCGGACTTGTCCGTACTCATCTCAAAAGTGGAACTGGAGAAATGCTGTCATTCGTTGCTGAAGCACTCGAATCAGATAAGAAGTTACGAGAACACTTCCGACTTTTATAACATAACAAGTTGTATGAATTTTTGTCCTATAGGATATAATTTTGTACATTGAAAATAATATATAATATA